>Ga0194061_1001711_pt1 | contig 12505 bp, 10 predicted proteins | sample SepL2221m_MetaG_FD_163423 | JGI IMG/M metagenome (GOLD analysis project Ga0194061, IMG submission 163423) | Anoxic zone freshwater microbial communities from boreal shield lake in IISD Experimental Lakes Area, Ontario, Canada - Sep2016-L224-21m | ecosystem: Environmental > Aquatic > Freshwater >...
TACTTCATTTTTCCCGGAGAAAAAGGTACCGGGCAGATCATGCTCAAAGGTATCGAAGACCAGCAAGCCACGCCCGACCCAGCTGCGAACGAGGCTGAGCCCAAGAAAAAAACCAAGAAGTAGCCGATGGTCAGTAAGCGTAGCGCCAATCCAGGATTTCCGCCTGCGGCAAGCTCCGGCCCTGCCAGCGATTCCATTGCAGCTTGACGGCCAAATCAACCGGTCGACCCGCCTCAGGCATCCGATCCGCCATCCGCCAGGCAACGAAGTTCAACCGGCGACCGCCGCCGAGGGAGACTTGGTGACGGAAATTGCCTTCGCCAAAAGGCGTGGGAGCACGATCAAAGACCAGACCCTTCAACCCGAAGACCGGCTCGGAGTTACCCTCGCCGTAAGGCTGGAGTAAATCGAGGTCATCCAGCAGATTATCGGTGACCTCCGTAGATTTCATCCAATGGGCGATATCGATGTCGCGACCATCGGCCAGAACCACCCCGGCCTTGCGCTGGGCTTCGACGGCGGCCGCAAAGCGGGCCCGGAAGGCCTCCACATCGCTCACATTCAAGGATACCCCGACGGCCATAGGATGACCGCCGTAAGTCTTCAAAAGGTCAGCACAGACGGCCAAAGCCTCCACAAGGTTAGTCCCGGGGACGCTACGACCTGAACCACGTGCCGTCTCGCCCTCCTTACCGAGGACAATCACGGGGCGGTCAAGCGCTCGACAGATTTTACCGGCCGCGATACCGACCACCCCGGGATGCCAGTCACCGTGTACGACGTAGCCGGCCAGATCACCCATGGCCGTAGCTTGGGCGGTGGCTTCCTCGGTCACTTTCTTATCAATCTCCTGGCGTTCGCGATTGATCGCATCGAGTTGAGCGGCATCGCGGAGACAATCGGCGGCGGAATCGGAAAGAAGTAATCTTAACGGCAAAGAGGCATCCGCCAGACGGCCGCTGGCATTAATACGCGGGCCGATACGATAGGAGACATCGACGGAAGTTAGGATGCCGCCGGGCTCCATGCCGCTGACGGCGATCAGGGCGCGCACACCGGGCCGCCGGGCTTCACCGAGCGCCCGCAAACCATGCGCAGCTAAGATTCGGTTTTCCGAACGCAATGGCACCAGGTCGGCGATTGTACCGAGCGCGGCGAGATCGAGATAGTCCTTCACCAGAATCTGCGTACCCCGCTCATCCCCGGCCAGACGAAGAACCTTCAAGACCCCATGGATAAGTTTGAAGACCAAACCCGCGGTGCAAAGCGACTGCCAGGGGGCATCCACCGCATCATTCACGCGCGGATTGACCAGCGTGCAGGTCACGCGGGATTCCTTGGCGACGTGGTGATCCACCACGATCACCTCGACCCCAGCCGCAAGGAGACGATCCACCTCGGGCTTAGAATTCGTCCCGCAATCCAGTGCCACGAAGAGATTCGGGTTCGCTTCGGCCAAGACGCGGTCGAGCGCCGCCATCGAAAGACCGTAGCCCTCCTCCAACCGACGTGGGACGAAGTAGGCAGGGTCGGCACCGAGACGACGTAAAAAATGGACGAGCATTGCCGTACTCGAAACCCCGTCGACATCGTAGTCGCCGAGGATTGCGATGCGTTCCTTGCGTTCGGCGGCAAGTACGAGACGTTCGGCCGCTTCGCGCAAGCCGCCGACCGCGAACGGATCGGTGACATGGGCAAGTTGCGGACGGAGGTGACGCTCGGCGTCAGCCTCATCGGAAAATGAGCGCGCCAAAACGGACGCGACCGGTTCGCTTATTCCAAGCAAGACTGCGATCCGGCGAGTTAAGCCAGCATCCGCAGCCCGGTGTGACCAGGCAGCCATGGACGTGGGCTGGACTTAGGCGTCCGAGCCTGCCTCCCAGGAATAGGTGCGCGGAAGTTCCGCGGCATCTACGCCCTTACGATCGCCCTTGTGCCACCAATAGAAGATGGGGCTGGCAATGAAGATCGAGGAGAAGGTTCCGGTAAGCACGCCGTAGATGAAGACTTCGCCGTAAAGGCGGACGTCGCCGGCGCCAAAGGCCCAGAGCGAAACCGCGCACAGGAAGACGGTGGAGGAAGTCAGGATCGTACGTGAAAGCGTGCGGTTGATCGCGAAGTGGATCACATCGCGCAACGAGCGTTCGGGATTATTACCCAGCTCTTCGCGGATTCGGTCAAAGACGACGATCGTGTCATTCACCGAGTAACCGATGATGAGCAGGATGGCCGCGATGAGCGAGGCGTTGAATTGGCCGCCAAAGAAGACGAAGAGAGCGATTGTCATCAGCACGTCGTGGAGCGTGGCGATCATCGCCGCAACCCCGAATCCCGTCTCGAAGCGAAGCGAGACGTAGATGCCGATGCCGACGAGTGCGAGCACTACCGACCAGATCGCATTATAGCGCAGTTCATTGCTAACGGAGCCACCGACGGCCTCCCGCGAGAGCATGAGTTTTTCGACGGGCAGATCTTTATCTTTCAGGATTTCAGGCATCTGCGCCTTGATCGCTGTGACGATCGTGGCCAGATTGGCAAAATCGCCTTTGGACTTTTCTTTGGTCAGTGCGGTTTCGACGCGAAGCGTCGGTTCACCGCCACCGACGGGGATCTGAATCGTCACCGTGGTATCCGGAAGACCCACCGAGTTGGCCAGTTTGAGCACCTTACCCGTATCCACTTTCTGGGCGGAATTGACGGCGAGGAGGGTTGATTCACCGCCGCGGAAATCCTTACCGAAAGCTTCCTTACCTTTGAAAGCCAATTCACTGATGCCTAAGGCGACAATCACCCACGAGACGACGAACGCGACGCGCGCGAAGTTCAGGAACGGAATCGCCAAATTAGGACGGAAGACCGGCAAGCCGAAGATCCGCGCCATGACGCCGCGCGACAAGGCCAGTTCCTGCAGACCGCGGCAGGTGATCAGCGTCGTGAAGAGCGTGGTGAAGATACCGAAGGTCAGCGTGATGCCGAAGCCTCGCACCGGGCCCGTGCCCATGAACGTCAGGATCAACGCCACCAGCAAGTGCGTCAAATTGGCGTCGATGATCGTCCAGGTTGCCCGATTGTAACCTTCACGCAGCGCCAAGGCACGATCCTTGCCGAGGGCCGTTTCTTCACGGACGCGCTCAAGAATAAGAATATTAGCATCCACCGCCATGCCGAGCGTCAGCACCAAAGCGGCGACCCCAGGCAACGTAATCGTGGCGTTGAAGTAGGCCATGGCACCCAGCATCAGGAGCAAGTTGAGCACCATGCCGGTGATGGCGATGAAGCCACCCCAGAGGTAGAAGCCCACCATGAAGAAGACCACCAAGCCGACCGCGACCGCGGAGGCCACGACGGATTTAGCTTGGGCGTCCTTTGCCAAAGAAGGACCGACCGAGGTTACGTCCTGCGTGATGAGGGGGAATTCCAACGGATTATTGAGCACGTTGGAAAGATTCACCGCTTCTTCACGCGTGAAAGAACCCGTGATGGTCGCGCCCGTGCTACGGATGGCTTCGCGGACCGTGGGAGCCGATTGCAATTTACCGTCGAGAACGATGGCCAGTTGACCGATCGAGCGTTGGTTACCTTCGGCAATTTTGGCGGTAAGTTCGCCGAACTTCTTCGAACCTTCGTCGGTAAACTTCATGTCCACATAAAAGGAGATACCATCGTCAGAGCGACCCGAGGCGGCCTTGATGATCGCACCCGTCGCGTCCGCACGTTTGCGGACATAATAACGTCGGATCGTCACCTGGCCGGAGCGACTATCGACATCACGCAACAGCAGAACTTCGTAAGTCGAAATGGCCGAATTGGAGCCGCCGAAGCCATCTTCCGCCATCGCCTTCAGCGAATGTTCGCGTTCGGTGTCGGCAGGATGCTCGGTGCGGTGAACCTGACGGAATTCGAGTTTCGCCGGTTTCTTCAGGGCATCGATGACGTCCGGATTATTCGCAGCATCTTCTCCGGGAAGCTGGACTTCCAACGAAAGATCGCCGACGGGACGCAAGACCGGTTCGGCCACGCCGAACGAGTTGATACGTTGCTCCATCACCTGCAGCGCCTGGCCTACCATGGCCGCGTGGGAAACATTGGCCTTATCCGAAGTACCCTTTGCGCCGGATTCGGCGCCCGTGGGATCGACCTTCAGCGTAAACGATACCCCACCCTGTAAATCGAGACCGAGCTTGAGACGGCCCTGCGAGCGCTGCAAAAGCTGCTTGAGCACCAAGATATTGCGCTTCGCCTGATCGGGCTCGCGAACGAATTCGGCTTCCGTGAAGAAAAACGGACGGAGGTCGACGCCTTCTTTGCGACCACGCCCTTCGCTAATATCGCGCAAAGCTTGGTAATAAGAAACGGATTTCTTTTCAACGGGAATGGCGGCATCCTGGTAGGCCTGCACGCGCTCCTTGGCTTCGGTATGGATTTTTGCGAAGTCGGCCTGACTGGCGATGACTTGCGACGGGACGAAACTGTCGAGGGGGGTGGGAGCGAAGGGGTAAAACTCGACCCAGGCCACAGCCAGGGCGATGAGTGAGACCGCAAGCTTCCAGAACCAAGTCCTGGATGACATAATAGAAATAAGGCTTAGGGGTTAGGGATGATTTAGGATTGGACGACCTTAAGGGATTCGTCTTCGGCCTTACCCATCACGGCGGACTTGTGCACGACCATGCGGCCGGATTCGAGTTCGAGCGTGACGCGATCATCTTTCATTGAGACCACCCGAGCGTAGATACCACCGGCAGCGAGGACTTGATCCCCCACGGCAAGGGAAGATTGCAGCTTTTCGAGCTCTTTTTGGCGTTTGCGCTGGGGGGCAAAGAGCAGGAAATACATGCCAACGAGCAGGAGCCCGTACATGAGCAAAATATTCGTGCCGCTGGGACCGTCGGCGGTAGGAGCAGCAGCTGCTTGTGCTAGTTGTTGGAAGACAACAGTTTGGATGGTATTCATTGTATGTATTGTTTGGAAAGTGTTGGGGCCGAAAGCCTTGAAATGCGAAACGGAGATAAAAAGGCAATCCCGATTGGTTTTGATTACCCCCGAAGGGGTGTCAGTGTGAATAACTCAATCCATGAGCGAAACCACATCGGAGCCAGTCCAAGGCTCTAATTCAACGCCCGTCAAGCCGCTGACCATGGCGGCGGCCATCGCGGCACTTGGGGTGGTCTTTGGTGATATCGGAACCAGCCCCCTGTATGCTTTTCGGGAATGCTTGCGCAATGGCCTGAATGGCGGCGGCACGATTGATCAGATTGTCGTCCCGGCGGTGTCGATGATCATCTGGTCCCTCATCTGCGTGGTGATGGTGAAATACGTCCTCTTCATTATGGAGGCTAACGAGGAAGGCGAAGGGGGCATCATGACCCTGGTCTCCCTGGCCAGCAAGAAAGAGAAGGCCGATGACAAGATGGAAGAAGAGCGGACCCATGTCCAAGCCAAGCGCAAGCACCGTAGCGTGCTCGTCCTCCTGGGCGTCTTCGGTACTGCCCTGCTCTTCGGCGACGGCGTCATCACCCCGGCGATTTCAGTGCTCTCGGCGCTCGAAGGCATCAAGGATGCCAACACGAGCCTAAAGGGACCGTTCTCCGATCAAACCCTAATCGTCCTTATTCCTGCCATCGCGGTCATCATCCTCGTGGGCATCTTCGCCCTGCAGCGGCGAGGCTCCGGCAAGGTTGGCAGCTATTTCGGCCCCATCACCTTGGTCTGGTTCGCTTGCATCGCTACCACTGGCATCGGCGCCTTAGTCCAGCACCCAGCCCAGGCCTACGCCATCCTGCACGCCTTCAATCCCTTGGAGTCCATCGGCTTCTTCATCGATCATCCCAGGCTGGCGATGATCATCACCAGCGCGGTCTTCCTTTCTGTCACGGGAGCCGAAGCCCTCTATGCGGACATGGGTCACTTCGGCCAGAAGCCGATCCGAGCCGGCTGGTGCTTTATCGTCTTCCCTGCCCTCATCCTGAACTACCTCGGGCAAGGCGCATGGGCCCTGGCGCAGCCAGTGGCGACCTTTGCGGTAACTAACGGCGTCGACGGCAAGTCCAAATTTGTCCAAGAGATCAACCCGTTCTTCAACCTGGCCCCGAACTGGGCCCAGATTCCGCTCGTCATCATCGCCACGCTGGCCGCGATCATCGCCTCGCAAGCACTCATCGCCGGTGCGTTCTCCACCACGATGCAGGCCATCCAGCTCAATTTCCTGCCTCGGATGCGCATCGAGCAGACTTCGGATGAGGAGTCAGGCCAAATCTATATCCCGATTATCAACTGGTTGCTCATGATTGGCTCCATCACCCTGGTTTTGCAGTACAAGTCGTCGGAACACCTGGCCAGCGCCTATGGTATCGCGGTCAGTCTGACCATGTTGGTGACCACCGTCCTTTTCGGCCAATTTCTGCGCCAGCGCTTCAAGATTCCGACCGTCACGGCGTACGTCTTCGTTGCACCGGTCATCCTGCTCGAGGTCGTCTTTGTTGGCTCGAACCTCCCAAAAATCTTCGAAAGTGGTTGGCTACCACTCACCGCCGGCTTCCTGGTCTACTACATTATGGCCGTCTGGAATAAGGGTCGCCAAGTGATGAAGGAAAAGATGAGCGAAGGCGAAACTTCGGGCGACTTCGAAAACTTTTTGGACAGCGTCGAGGATCGCTTCATCGCCGGCAAACTGAGCCGCGTCAAGGGAACCGCCGTCTACATGACTGGATCGACGAAGTCCGTACCGATGGCCCTCGCCCATAATCTTAAGCACAACAAATCCCTGCACGATCACATCATCGTGGTATCCCTCAAGGTCGACGACGAACGCGCGATCGTGCCTCTGGCCGACCGGATCAGTTTCAACACGCGCGGACCGAAGTTCTGCAAGGTCGAGAGCCACGAGGAGTTCCCGTCGGTCCTCAGCGTGACCGGCAAATTCGGCTTCCGCGAAAAGCAGGACGTCTTCCCCGTATTGGAAGCAGCCTATAAGGAATTGGGCATTACGCCGAACTCAATGGAGACCACATACTTCCTCAGCCGGGAGACCATCGTAAGGGCAACGACCGGCTTCTCGCTCAATGCCGTCCAAGAAAAACTCTTCGAGGTGCTGAACCGTAACGCCCTCTCCGCGACGGCCTACTTCAACCTGCCGCCCGGCCGCGTGGTAGAACTCGGTATGCAAGTCGAGCTCTGAGCGCTAACGAAGCGGGGCTTCGATGCGAAAGACGAAAGCCTGGGTACATGGGTGATTTTCTTCATCGCCCATCTCGCGCGGCGTCGTGAGCACCCAGGTGCCGCCCAGTTGCTCCCAAGGCAGTTTTTCGTCCCACCCCAGAAGCGTCACTTTCGAACCGGCGGCAGGGTGCAGCACCTTGGAGCGCACCTGCGCACCGGGCCAACCGAGCGCGATCAGATAAGTCACGCGGCCATCGAGCGATTGCGTAAAACGGAACGCCCCTTCCGCGGCTATCTCAAAAGCACGAACCTGTTGCACGGCTTCGGCGTTCACATCCAACCAAGTCTCGAGGTAGATAAAATTGACGGCCTGTTGATCGGCTCCCGGCGTGATGACGGCGTAGGCATCTTCCGGCGCCCCACCAGCGGCCGCAGCTTCGATCAGCTCGATGAGCGCCTCTTCTTTCGTGGCTGGCAGCGAGCGACACGCCACCAAGCCGAGTCCTAAGAAAAATAAACCGGCAGCGTAGATCCGGTCAGTCATCGGTTTGCCGAGTCCTTACTTGGCGCCCTTGCTCTTGGCGACCAGGTCGTAAAAACGATCGAAGAGCACATCGGCGTCGTTCGGCCCAGGTCCAGCCTCCGGGTGATATTGGACCGAGAAGACCGGCTTATCTTTCAAGCGCAGGCCGGAGACCGTGCCGTCATTGAGATTCAATTCCGTCACGATGGCCCCACAGCGCTCGAGTTCATCGGCCTTGGAGGCGAAACCGTGATTCTGCGCCGTGATCGAAACCCGATCTTCTTCACTGTTTTTTACGGGCTGATTTCCGCCACGATGACCGAACTTCAGCTTATAAGTCGAGGCCCCGATGGCGTGGGTAATAATCTGATGGCCGAGGCAAATACCGAAAATCGGGTACGACTTGATTAGGTCGGCCACCGCCTCGTGCGCGTATTTCAGAGCCGCCGGATCGCCAGGGCCGTTCGAAAGAAAAACACCGTCGGGATTGAAGGCACGAATCTCGGCAGCGGGCGTGCGGGCGGGGAAGACATGGACGTCAAACCCTGAGGCCACTAGGCGACGGAAGATGGAAGTTTTGGCGCCGAAGTCATAAGCGGCGATTTTGTAGCGGACCGGACGATTCTTGGGCTTATTCAGATGCGTGCCCACGACCGTGAAGGCTTCGCAATCCGCAAGCTTGGGATCGTAATGATACGGCGCTTTGCAGGTCACCTCTTTGACGAAATCAGCTCCGACCGTACCGGACCAGGCACGGGCTCGCTTCAAGGCTTCTTCGTCGGAAATCCCTTCCGTAGAAAGACAGGCCTTCATCACGCCGGCGACGCGAAGTTTTTTTGTGAGCGCACGCGTGTCGACGCCTTCGATGCCAGGAATGCCATACTTAGTCAACCAAGCGCCCAGATCGGTAGTCGCACGCCAATTGGAAACGATCGGAGAAAGTTCGCGCACCACGAAACCGGCGACATGCGGACGAGCCGATTCGAGGTCTTCTTCATTGACGCCATAGTTGCCAATTTGCGGCGCCGTCATCGTCACGATTTGTCCGAAATAAGAAGGGTCAGTCAGGATTTCCTGATACCCGGTCATGCTCGTATTAAAGACCGCTTCTCCGCAGAGGGTAGCCGAAGCTCCAAACGCCTTGCCCCGAAGAATTGTCCCATCTTCAAGAGCGAGCACAGCGTTGCGATTCATGAGTTCGTTTTGAATGACGGTTATGCTCCCGTGGGAAGCAAAAAAACACGCGAAATGAAGATAGGTGAAAATTCCCATCGAAGCACTCGGGCGACCCCCCAGGGGGCTGATGGCTGAAAGCCCTTAGAATCCCTTACTCAGGTCGCCTCCAAGAGGGGCCGACGGACGGGACCGGGGATCTAAGGTATCGGCGGCATAAGGCTTATGAACCTGCCACCCCGCTCGGTAGGGAGCCCCCACTTGCTTAACCTGTTCCGTAATTGTCCGTAAGACGGCCGGATCGGCCCGACGCGACCATTCTGGGTGCAACCAGACGTTGGGGCTGAGCCACTTGCCGCCCACGGCCTCAGTCCAACGGCTGATGCTGTCTGGGGCCTCGACAATGAGCTTCACCTCGTCCGCCCGGGCTAAGGCGTCGGCCAGTGGGAGCTTAGCCCACTTGGGACTGACGGTCACCCAGGCAAAACCAGGAGCGATCAGGTAAGCCCCGCAGGTCTCGAGGTGGACCTTAAGTCCGACCGAGGCCATGGCGGCCAGCAGAGCGGTCAAATCGTGGATGCAAGGCTCACCGCCGGTCAGGACGACGAATTCTGGGCGGGCAGCGGCGGCCTCGTCGGCCAACTCACCGGCCGAAGCCTTGCGGACCTGTTTGGGGACGAACTGAGGATGCCAAGTGGACGCGGAGTCGCACCAGGTGCACTTCACCGGGCAACCCTGCAGGCGGATGAAGAAGGCCTTGCGACCGAGATGGACGCCTTCCCCCTGCCAACTGAGGAACGTCTCATTGACGGGGTAGAGCTCAGCCATGGTCAGGCCTTCGGCTGATAGCTCGCCTTGTTCTTGGTGTCCTCGTGCAGGACGATCTGCCGGACCCAAGCGCGGCCGCCGGTCTCCTTGCGGACCATCGGATCAAAAGTCTCGAAGAGGAACTGGGCGATACCTTCGGTGGAGACGGAATCGATGACCAGCGGACGGAAAAGCTTCGGATAATCTTTGAGCAGCTGCTCGCGAATCGGATCTTCCTTGGCGAAGAGGCAGGCGTGGTCGAGGTGGTCGGCGATCCAAGTCTTCAGGAAACCAAGGCCGCCGAAATCCACGACGAATCCGCGTTCGTCGAGCTTCTCGCAGCCGAATTCGATCTCGATACCCCAGTTATGACCGTGCAGGAACGAGCAATGCCCGTCGTGCCGGTGCTGCCGGTGGGCGAACGGGATGTCGCGGTAGGTCTTGCTGCAAGTGAACATGGGACAGCCTGCACATAGAGGGGCGGACGGCCCGGTCGCAAGTAAGATGAGGTCCCTACCCTGAGCCAAACGGCCAAAAAAGAGGCCTGCCGCATCCTCATACGGCAGGCCTCGAAAGGCGATGAAGCGGACTTCGCTTAGAACGAGTGCGTCAGACCGAAGGACCAGACGTCGGTCGAGTGCACGACGTTCACCTCGGCACCGCTGGGCTTATCCGCCAGGTTGACGGTGTTAAGCGAACGGCTGTAGTAAACATAAGCGCTGGTGTTCGCCGCCAGCTTGTAGGTCAGACCCGCCGCAAGGTGAGTCGAGAATGCGGCGGTCTCGAGATCCTCGACGTAGGCGACATTACCTGCCGCAGCCATGGTGTTCTTATCGCGGAACTGACGGAGCGCCGTCGCCTGCAGGGAGAACGCCAGCGGCGAGGCCAGCTCATAACGAACACCTGCAGTTGCCGACAGGGTTGTGCCCGGGCGAAAGTTCGCGTCGGAAAAGACGGCGCCTTGCGCACCGAGTTGCCAGAAGCACTGCGTCCGGTCGCTAGTCGCCGCATAGTCTCGACGTAATCCGAGGATGAGATCCGTCGAGCCGGTCCCGGGCTGCAGGTAGCGACGTGAAACGTTCAACGTCAGGTCGTCCGTTCCCGTCGGTAGCTTGACGCCTGCGATGAGGGTAAAGTCGGACCAGGCGAAGCGCGTCGTCACCGAGATATCACCCAAGCCGACGACCTCCTGCCGGGTATTGATGGGATTGGGAATGGGTACAGTCGGTGCGATGTTCGAACGCACGATGCGACTGATGCGCGGCACGGCGATGGACCAGGTCTGGCCGGCGAGCTGAGTCTCAATCGTCCCCGTAAGGATACGATGGTAAGCGAGGAAGTGCGCGTGGGCGCCGCTGTTGCGTTCATCCTGATCAATCGTGTCGTAACGGAAATCTACCGTGTAAGCACCCGCCCTGGCGACCGAACGGTCGGCAAAGTTGTCGATGCAGACCTTCACGCAGCCGCAAGGACAGGCCTGGGCCTCGGTGTAAGCGCCGAGCGCCAGGAGGGAGAGCAGAGCGATACGCGTGGTGCGCCTCGAGAGAAAGGAAGTCTTCATAATGTTTTGTCTTTTGGGTGTCTTCGACGCGGGTGTGGCGGTCCGCGCAGGCAACGATGCGCACCGGGTGGGTGCGACTTTGGAATAGGTTTGGATGCCACGCGCGAGCCGACTGACCGCAGCCCGCAACGGTGATCAGCCGAGCACTCGCGGCGGCGGCACGGGCACCTTGGCCACCCGCGTCGCGCCTACCTGATTCGAAGGACGCGCAAAATCGCGCCCAGAAAAGAGTGTTGCCGCCAAGAAGTGGATCCCACCCGAAGCAGGGTCAGCCTTGGCCTTCACCTTGGCATTATCTTCCTTGGCCAACGGGGCCTGCTCAGAGTTCTTACGCCCATCTTGAGCAACCTTACATAAGGTACAGGGCGTATCCTCAAGGGTCTTGGATACAGCCGCCGAGACCGTCAGCTGGCTGGCATTATCGACCGACATCTTCGTCCACGCCACAACTTGCAAGAGGTCCCACGACAGACCCGATGCCGCGAGCCACGCCACAAGGGCGAGCCAGGCGAAGGGTTGACGAAAGCGACGGCGCACGCGGTCAAATTGCCAAGGGGATAGGCCAGTTCAATTCTAATAGCAGGCAGGCCATACGGTCACACCAGAACTAATCCGAGGAATAAGACTACCCGACGTAAGGAGTCGGATCCTGCACGCCGGCGCGCAGAAAGGCTTCCTTGCGTTCCACGCAGGTGCCGCACTTGCCGCAATGTTTATCGCCGCCAACGTAGCACGACCACGTCAGCGCGAAGGGAACACCGAGTTCGACGCCTCGCTGCACGATCGCAGTCTTGTCCATGCCCACGAACGGGCGCTCGAGCGAAACCTCATGCCAGTCGGCGAGGCGGATGGCTTTATCCAAGGCATCGGCGAAGGCCGGGCGGCAATCAGGATAGATAGCATGGTCACCGCCATGGGCGCCGTAGGCGACCGAGGTGGCCTTGAGCGACATCGCCCAGGCCGCGGCAGTTGCGATGAGCAGCATGTTCCGGTTCGGCACGACGGTGGCCTTCATGCTGACCTCTTCGTAGTGACCTTCAGGCACATCGATATGGGAATCCGTCAGGGCGTTGGCGCCAAAGAGCGGCGTCAGTCCACGGAGGTCGGCGATGCGATGGGGGACCTTGTAATGGGCGCAGATCTCCGCGGCAGCGACGAGTTCGCGGCGGTGGCGCTGACCGTAGTCGACCGATAGCGCATGCACTTCCCTGCCCTCGGCCAGCAGATGGGCCAGGAGCACGGTAGAATCCATTCCGCCGGAGTGGATGATGACGGTGCGCTGC
>Ga0194061_1001712_pt1 | contig 12503 bp, 9 predicted proteins | sample SepL2221m_MetaG_FD_163423 | JGI IMG/M metagenome (GOLD analysis project Ga0194061, IMG submission 163423) | Anoxic zone freshwater microbial communities from boreal shield lake in IISD Experimental Lakes Area, Ontario, Canada - Sep2016-L224-21m | ecosystem: Environmental > Aquatic > Freshwater >...
ATCAAAAATCATCTGAACGATTTGATGGGGTGACATAAAAACCTACACCTTAAGTTTTTCAAATTACAAACTTACAACTTAAACATAGGGAGGTTAACTCCTAATAGCAAGAAAAAGAATGCCGACCAAATACAAGCCGGAAACACAAGCGAAGGAAGAATTGGTGATTGTTAAACGCTCAGTGAAAGGAAGAATAAGAATGGAACTCCGCATATGCGAAGTTGACAAAGGCGGTGCGGCAAGGGTAACGAATACGCGCGAAGCGGGCCCCTTCCCTTCGGCAAGCTCAGGGACCGGTTTTCATTGTACGGTCAGTGAGTTTGTCGAACTGGCCGTTATTATTCTCTTAGGGACCGGTTTTGAGAGTGACGAAAGTGTGGCCCTTCGACAAGCTCAGGGACCAGTTTTCATTGTACGCTCAGTGCGTTTGTCGAACTGGCCGTTATTCGTTGCTCAGGGACCGGTTTTCATTGTACGCTCAGTGAGCTTGTCGAACTGTCCGTTATTAATTGCTCGAGACCAAATTGAGAGTGACGAAAGTGTGGCCCTTCGACAAACTCAGGGACCGGGTTTCATTGTACGGTCATTGAGTTTATCGAACTGGCCGTTATTCGTTGCTCTGCGACCAGATTTGAGAGTGACGAAAGTGTGGCCCTTCGGCAAACTCAGGGGCCTGGTTTCATTGTACGGTCAGTGAGCTTGTCGAACTGGCCGTTATTATTTGCTGAGGGACCGGTTAAATCTTGCCAATCAGGAGCCTTGCGTTCAGGGAAAAAAATCATGGTTCCACCCATTACCGTCATTCTCTGCGAAAGCAGGGAATCCAGAAATACAAGCAGTAAAGAAAAAACAGACCCATCCAGCGCTGTGCTCACTCTTACCCACATATCTCTCAGAGCCGGATGCTTCAGCGACGGTTGAACTCATTCCTTCATCCGAAATTAGTCTTCCCTGAAAAACTCCAAAGCCAAGCATCTTTACCGCGAAGACGCAAAGTACCCTAAGAAGCACCAAACAAATCCGGATTCCTTGTCTTCCTTTGCGCTCTTTGCGTCTTCGCGGTGAGGATGCCTTTCAACAACTAAGAAGCACCAGACACCTTGCCACTTTGATCTCCTACCTTGGCTATTCTACCTTAGGGGTTTTCAATAACGATAATTTATTACCGTAACTCACCCTTCCGGCTCAAAAAGAAATTTATGCAGACGGTATAACAAATTATTTGTAAGTAAGAGTGAGCAGCACAGTGGATGGGCTTTAAGATAAAAATACATTTGCAAAAGCGAGTGGTGCGAACCAGCGGATTAATCTGCCTATCGATAAGAATCTTCCTTCGCTTGCGCGCAAGGCTTGTGAAGCGAATACATTTTATAACCAGGAGAAGTTTGGAAAAAGCTTCTTTCGCTTGCGTAAGGCATATGAAAATGGAATGAAACTAGAAGTGGGGGAATCAACAAAAAAAGGCAGTGCGGTAAATAAGGGAAGTGATAAAAGGAAGAGAGTATATAAAAAAATAACCTCCCCGAAGGGAGGTTATTTAAAAACCCGGCAATAACCTACTCTCGCCCTTGACGGACTACCATCGGCTCTAGATGCTTAACGGCCGTGTTCGGAAAGGGAACGGGTGTGGCCATCTAGATAAGCTCACCGGGAAGATCGTGACAAATAGGCAGCGGTAAGAAGCGGAAACATTTGGAGAACCTGAAGAGAAAAAAGGATCAATGCGTCCAAACAATCGACTATTAGTACTGGTCAGCTAAGACTATTGCTAGCCTTGCACACCCAGCCTATCAACCTCGTGGTCTTCAAGGAGTCTTCGTTCTAAGAACATGGATACCTAATCTTGCAGAGGGTTTCACGCTTATATGCCTTCAGCGTTTATCCGAGCCGTACGTGGCTACCCTGCGATGCCACTAGCGTGACAACAGGAACACCATAGGTACGTCCTTCCCAATCCTCTCGTACTAGGGAAAAAACTGCTCAAGTATCCTACGCCCACAACAGATAGGGACCGACCTGTCTCACGACGGTCTAAACCCAGCTCACGTACCGCTTTCATTGGCGAACAGCCAAACCCTTGGGAGCTTCTCCACCCCCAGGATGCGATGAGCCGACATCGAGGTGCCAAACCTCCTCGCCGCTATGAACGCTCAGAGGAGATAAGCCTGTTATCCCCGGAGTACCTTTTATCTGTTGAGCGACGGCCTTTCCATCCAGCACCGCCGGATCACTAAGTCCTGCTTTCGCACCTGCTCGTCTGATGAGACTCGCAGTCAAGCACCCTTCTACCTTTACGCTCGTTGCCCGATTGCCGACCGGGCTGAGGGTACCTTTGAACTCCTCCGTTACTCTTTGGGAGGAGACCGCCCCAGTCAAACTGCCCACTTAGCACTGTCCGCCGCCCAGATTCATGGGTCGGGGTTAGAATTCAAAAACAGCAAGGGTGGTGTTTCATTTGTTGGCTCCCTAGGCGCCTGAACGCCTAGATCAAAGCCTCCCACCTACGCTACGCATGCTGGTTCTAAACCCAATACTAAGCTGCAGTAAAGGTTCACGGGGTCTTTCCGTCTAATTGCGGGTATGTTGCATCTTCACAACAACTACAGTTTCACCGAGTCGCTCGTGGAGACAGTGGTCCAGTCGTTACGCCATTCATGCAGGTCGGAACTTACCCGACAAGGAACTTCGCTACCTTAGGACCGTCATAGTTACGGCCGCCGTTTATCGGAGCTTCGGTTGCGAGCTTCACCTTACGGCTAACCCTCTTCCTTAACTTGCCGACACCGGGCAGGCGTCAGTCTCTATACATCATCTTACGATTTCGCAGAGACCTGTGTTTTTAGTAAACAGTCGCTAGACCCCTTTCACTGCGGCCCTCCCGGAGGAGGGCACCCCTTATCCCGAAGTTACGGGGTTATGTTGCCGAGTTCCTTCACGAGCGTTCTCTCGAGCGCCTTAGAATATTCATCTCACCTACCTGTGTCGGTTTTAGTACGGGCGTTTTGTTTCGTCCGCGCTGAGGTTTTTCTTGTCTGTCAATTCGAAGACTTCGGGATCGTAAACGCCCTCGCCCTTTCGGGACGGCCTAATCTAACAGGCCGATCTTATCTTTGCCAGCGTCACTCAGTTTGTCTACAAAATCGGTGCAGGAATATTAACCTGCCGTCCATCGACTACGCCTTTCGGCCTCATCTTAGGTTCCGACTAACCCTGGGCGGATTTACCTTCCCCAGGAAACCTTAGGTTTTCGGCGAACAGGATTCTCACCTGTTTTATCGTTACTCGTTCCGGCATGATCACTAGCACTTCGTCCAGGGCTCGTTGTCCGTACCCCTTCAATCTAGTGTGCTACGCTCTCCTACCGTATATTACTATACCCGCCGCTTCGGTATCATGCTTAGTCCCGTTCATTATCGGCGCAGGACTCCTCGACCAGTAAGCTATTACGCACTTTTTAAATGATGGCTGCTTCTAAGCCAACATCCTGGCTGTCTCAGGAATCCAACTTCCTTTCGCACTGAGCATGATTTAGGGACCTTAGCGGGCGGTCTGGGTTGTTCCCCTCTCGACGACGAAGCTTATCCCCCGCCGTCTAGCTGCCGTGATAAGGTACATTGGTATTCGGAGTTTGGTTGCGAGGGGTAGCCTGGTAGGCCCCCCAGCGCATTCAGTCGCTCTACCCCCAATGTCATCTGTCACGACGTTAACCCTAAAGTTATTTCGGAGAGAACGAGCTATCTCCACGTTTGATGATACTTTCAATCCTCCGCACAGGTCATCCCCTAGTTTTTCAACACTAGTGAGTTCGGACCTCCATGAGGTGTTACCCTCACTTCATCCTGCCCATGCGTAGATCACGTGGTTTCGCGTCTACCGCCACCAACTCATTCGCCCTATTCAGACTCGCTTTCGCTTCGGCTCCGCCGCAGAACGGCTTAACCTGGCTGATGACGGTAAGTCGCCGGATCATTATGCAAAAGGCACGCCGTCACCCGGGCTTGCGCCACTGGGCTCCGACCGCTTGTAGGCATGTGGTTTCAGGTTCACTATCCTACCCTTATCGGGTTTCTTCTCATCTTTCGCTCGCGCTACTAGTTCGCTATCGGTCACCAAAGAGTATTTAGCCTTGCGGGATGGTCCCCGCAGATTCAGACCGGATTCCACGTGGCCGGCCCTACTCAGGTGTCAAACAAACTGTCTCTACCTTTTACCTACGGGACTTTCACCGTCTATGGTGCGACATTCCAGACGCTTTGGTTAGGTATACTCAGTCTTAAGTCTGATCCTACAACCCCAACTAGAAATTCCAGTTGGTTTAGGCTGTTCCGCTTTCGCTCGCCGCTACTTACGGAATCGATTTTTCTTTCTTTTCCTTCGGGTACTGAGATGTTTCAGTTCTCCGAGTTTGCCGCATACACCTATGTATTCAGTGTAAGCTCATTCAGGTACCCCGGTCTCAACGCTTGTTTAACAGCTCCACCGGGATTATCGCAGTTTTCCGCGCCCTTCATCGTCTTTTGGTGCCAAGACATCCCCCACATGCCCTTAGTAATTTGGACGCATCGATCCCGTCTTCTCCTCTTCATGTTTCCACGAATCGAAAAAAAACAAAAATCGACTTCCAGATTACGATTAATACTTCCCGCTAAGAAAATATTAATCAAATGTAACGATCCTTAAGTTCTCTCTATTCTAAAGGCTCTCGCAAAGTTCACTTTCAACAACTCGACTTAGATTACTCTAATTTGTTGTTTGATCTTGCGATGCAACTTCTTACCGCTGCCTAATTGTCAAAGACCGAAAAAGCTTCCATTGGAAGCCCTGTGTCGTTTACTGAATAAGTATCGTAATATTCATCCAGTACACATAATGATTTTTAGGGCAGTTCGCCCTCAAGACAAGGGGAGCGCAAGAAATTTTTTGCAAACCCCACTAAAATGCGGGAAAATCAGCTATTTCTCGCTCGATTTATTTTTTCCACGATCCACTTTAAATACGCTACCCCGTCTAATTCCTTGTTACTATACCTCGATTTATGCCTCCAATTGGGCTTTTCCTTCCATGTTCCTGGTACATTCTGCGGTTCTCTGCAAAACCAAGCATCCTCTAAATTCACAAGTACTGTACCAGCATTACTTTGCGATAATTCACCAAAGATGCTTTCCAAGACCTTTTCCATCTGTTTTTCCTGCTTCACCCCTGCAACTTCTTCTTCGTTTTCAGGGCCAATCGCCTCTAATACGCTTTCACGCATTATTTTTCTCGCAGCTTGTTCCTGTTGTGCCTCTTCTTCTGTTAATAACCCCATATCCACCCTTTCTGCGATATCGGTTCCCAACCAATACGAAGCGAAAGTAGGTAGATCATGCGTGTTGATACTGGCAATCGTCCCTTCTGGACTTTCATTTAGCACCCTGCCTTGATTCGGATTTACCTCAAACTGCCCAACAAAAAGCCGATGCCAACCATGATTTTTCATCATCGGTCGCACCGCTGGGGGCACGGTTCCTAAATCCTCCCCAACAATTAAAGCATTATGTTTAAACGATTCTAAATTAAAAATAGCGTACATTGCTTCAGAGTTATAACGCACATAAGCCCCATTTTTTGCCCCCAAACCTTTAGGAACCCAATAAAGCCGGTGTAGCCCCATCACATGATCCACCCTAAGCATGGAACAATGCTTCATATGGTGGCTCAGGCAGCTTCGTAGGTAAGCCATTTTGTTATCTAAAAGCTTGTCCGGTCTAAGTGGAGGAAAGCCCCAATCTTGCCCCAAGGTAAAGAAGCTATCTGGAGGCGCCCCACCCGAAGCGCCCATTGCAAAAAGCTCTCGATGCCTGAACACATCATAACTATCTGCGTTGACGCCCAAGGGTAAATCCAGATAGAGGCCTTTAGCGCCAAACTGCAAAGCCATATCAGAAACATTTGTAATCTGCTCTTCCGCCCACCATTGGGCAAGAATGTGATAATGCCTAATCAATGGATCGACATCCGTTTCATTTAAAATGCCAGCATTTAATTGGGTGGGCCATTTATGCCAAGATGCTTTGAACTTTTCAACATTGGCACGAAAAAGTGCGTAGTCCAAGACTTCAGGCCTTTTAGCAAGATAAGCATCCAATGCAGATTTTCTTAACGGATTAGCAGTTTGTAGAAAATCTCGAACAAGTAACTCCAAGACTTTTCGTTTAAGCTTCATGACCCTTGGATAATCCACCAAATCCAAATCTCTTAAACTTTTTGCCTCTTGCTGGAACTCTTGTGATTGGACTAATTTTCTTGCATCAGGCGAATATTCGAACTCTGCAATTCTTTCCACATCGAGATAAAATTCGTTCCAAAACAACTTACTTGCAGGAGAATAAGGGCTGATTTCGCAAGGTTCATCCAAAAATGCAGAAAGCAAAGGCAGCGTGCCAACCACTTTTCCGCCCTGCTTGGCAGTCCAAGCAATAAGGTTTTCGAGGTCGGTAAAGTCGCCTGCGCCCAAGTTTCGCTCTGATTTTGCAGCATATAATGGAAGAAAGACGCCCCAATTTTTTTGTTTTGCATCAAAAGTTGCGCCGTGCGCCTTCATAGGTGCTGCCAAAAGTGCCGACTGAAAATTGCCAAAAGCTCCTTCAAGGTAAAAACGATGCGATCCCAGAGGGATTTTTTGAGGGACTTCAATCTGAAGTGTGACAAATTCTTTATCAAAAACCGATTTGGTAGAAGAAACAACCAATTCAAAAGTCGAAAATTCCCAAGTTATCTGGGTGCCATTTTCAAGATTCAACCGAGCTTTGCAAACACCTTGAAAAGCACCTTTAGGAAGTAACAAAGGGATTTCAGCATACCCCTGCTCTGCTGTAAACCAGGCAACACTCACGGGTTCAAGAGGTTTGGAACAATCTAAAAGTGCCTTTGAATGCAATAGGTCTGAAGCTTCATCCACATTTTTTATAGGTATATCCAACTGATTTAATATTGCTATAAAAGCTTCATTGGAAGCCTCAACCCACTTTCCCACCGCATCATAATAACCTTTTTCGATACCACAAAATTCCGCAAGCTTGCATAATCCTTCATGCTGAAACGCCATAAAAAAGATCCTTTAAATTATAATATAAAATCACTCACAATCATACCTGCACCATTAAAGCACAAGCCTTCAAGGCAACTAAATGAATATTCTTGCCTTGAAATGCTTAAGGTTCAAGGCAATAGTATTTAAAACCGAATTAATGCTTTCCATGGAAGGCCAAGATGCAAATATCGTTAAACATTATTACCCCACCCGATACCTGCCATTACTTGGCACATCAAGAAAGCATAACCGAATGCGACTTGATAGTTGAAATGTCGAGTGAGGAATACGAACAACGATTGCTGGCAGGTTGGAGGCACTTTGGCAGGCAGGTATTCAGGCCCAAGTGCGAGAATTGCAATGAATGCAAATCGCTGAGAATCCCTGTAAAAGATTACAAACCAAACCGAAGCCAGGCACGAAATTTCAAAGCAAATCATGGTCGCATCAGTTTGGAGATACAAGAACCAGCCCTCACCGATGAAATCATGGATCTTTATGACAGATTTCATGCGGAAAGATCATACTCCAGAGATTGGCCCGCCAAGGAAGATGAAGATGCGTTTTCCTTTGATTGCTCCTTTTTAGATAACCCATTTCCTGTCGAGCAATGGATGTACCGAGAAAATGGCAGACTATGCGGTGTGGGTTATGTCGATGGTCTTAAATGCGGGTTATCAGCGATCTATTTTTTTCATGACCCAAACTTTTATTCCCATGGCATCGGAATTTGGAATGTAATGAGCTTGATAAACGAGGCAAAACGAAGAGGTTTGCCCCATGTTTATATGGGATATTATGTCAAAGGTTGCCAATCTCTCGAATACAAAGCAGGATTCAAGCCCAACGAAATACTTTCCCTTTCAGGAAAATGGGTACCCTACAGTTAAGAGAATAAGGCTTAAATTAAGTTGTAGAAATAATGACCAGGGACAATAGTTTTTACAGTAAAAAGTTCACTAATTCTTCACACCCAACCCCCCGTGACAATAAAATTCACTTTTCTTTAAAAGTTCCAATTCTTATTACTTGATATCAGTCGTTGGTAATATTAGGATAAATTAAAAGTAGCATGAAATAGGATTTCAAGTTACGAAGTTAAAAGGTACTCAACCAATCTGAGTTTAAGTATTCTGAGAAATGTTAATGGTTCGCTCTTTTTGAAAAGTTGTGTCTGTTTGATATTTCCAGAAAACAAGTGCAATAGAGGTGTTCATGTCTGGTGAAGTAATAGTTGAAACACGCAAGCTTACAAAAGTGTACCGCGATTTCTGGGGCCGTCAGAAGCATACCGCTCTGCGTGCTTTAAATCTCGATATTAAAAAAGGTGAAATATTTGGATTGCTCGGGCCTAACGGGTCCGGTAAAACCACCACCATCAAACTGCTTTTAGGCCTGCTCTTCCCCACCGATGGTGAAGCCTTTGTGTTTGGTAAACCAGCAGCCGATGTCACCAAAAATGAACGCATTGGGTACCTGCCCGAAGAATCTTATCTCTACCGCTTCCTTAATGCTGAAGAGACATTGGATTTTTATGGCCGCTTATTCAACATGGACGCCAAGACCAGAAACGATCGTTCCAAAGAATGGATCGAGCGAGTTGGTTTAACATCCAACCGCAAACGCATTTTAAAAGAGTACTCAAAAGGAATGAGGCAAAGAATAGGTTTGGCGCAGGCCATGATCAACGATCCGGATTTAGTTATTCTGGATGAACCCACTTCTGGTTTGGATCCCCTAGGCGCCCGCTGGATGAAAAACCTGATTGTCGAACTTCGCGATCAAGGCAAAACAGTGATCATGTGCAGCCATCGATTGGAAGATGTACAAGATATTTGCGATCGAATTGCCATTCTAAATTTAGGCGAGTTGCAAGCTTATGGAAATGTGAAAGAACTCTTGCAAGATGTAAACCGTTTGGAACTACGAGCGAGCGGTTTGCAAATCAATGATAATTTACGCAGAGAACTAAACGAAGTGCTTACGCGGCATGGCGGAAAGTTGGATTCCCTAGGGCACCCCACAACTACCCTTGAAGATTACTTCCTTCAGATTGTGGAAGAAAGCAAAGCTCATCCTGGCAGAAGGTTTTTGCCTTCTGATGTTAAAACAAAATAACCTCAACATTTCGCTTGGGTATAGCAAAAGGAAAAGTCGGAGCTTTTGAAACATGGATTCCTTTATATTTGCAACATTGTTCGTTGAACGCGATCCGTTATCCTGGGTAGATGTACCTGCGGGTATCATTCAATGGGTACAAAGTGTGGGCGGATTTGCCTGCCTAGGTCTGCTGTTATGGCTGGTGTTTGGATGGATGCGAACTTCGGTGGTCGAGAAAAATCGCTTACCTGCTTGGAAGAAAATCATTTTCAGTGTTTTGGCAGGCTCTGGGTTGATTCTGTTTGTAATAGCCATCGGATTACGGTTTACAAGTGCAAACAAATATGAGGCTTTGCAAAATTCAAAATTCCTCGATAACCTTCAGGTTCTTGCAAGTGCACTTTGCCTTGGCGCAATCTTCTTCCCCTTTATCTGCAATATACCGAGGTTCAGCCTAAGGCGAATCTTCGGCTTAGCCAAATTAAGCTTCCAAGAGGCTCTACGCAGAAAGGTTGTTTACGCCTTTGCTGCCCTCCTTCTAATATTCCTATTTGCAAGCTGGTTCATCCCCTACAAACCCGAAGATCAGGTTCGAAGTTATGTGCAGGTTGTTTACTGGGCGATGTCGCCTTTGTTTCTATTAACCTCATCATTGCTTGCAGCCTTCAGCATACCCTCAGATATAAAAAGCCAAACCATCCACACGATTGTCACCAAGCCTGTAGAAAGATTTGAAATCATTGTTGGAAGGTTTTTAGGTTTCACCGCATTAATGACGGTAATTTTATTCGTAATGACCGCAACAAGCTTGCTCTATGTAATACGAGGAATCGATCCTGCTGCAGCTTCTGAAAGTTTAAAAGCTCGCGTTCCGCTGTATGGCGAGCTGAGTTTTTTAAACACAGAAAACGACAAAAAAGGCGATAATGTCGGCCGTGAGTGGGAATATCGAAGTTACATCGCAGGGCCTGGCATGGGTGGTAAAGGCACTGCAACTGCAATCTGGACTTTTCCTTATCCCCCATCAAATCTTTCAGACCGAGAAAAGGTTCGCGCAGAATTCACCTTCGACATTTACCGCACCACCAAAGGTCGTGAAAACCGAGGCGTTGCTTGCTCTTTCACTTTTCAAACTTGGCGTTACCGAGAAGGCGATGACAAAATCTATGAGCGCGAAAAAAGGCAGGCACTGCTAAACCGTAACGGGAAATCCGATGCCCAGATCGAAAATGAACTCGCTGAAAAGTATGGGTATTATGTTTACCCCAGCAAGCCCATCTTCGATTACCAGACTCTTTCCTTGGATATTCCTGCGGGGTTGTTCAAGAATGCCAACACTCCTGACACTAATCGAGCCACCGAGCTGCGTAGCTCCAATAGACCAACCGAACCCATCAAAGTTAAAGTGATTTGCCTCGACCCAACGCAATACATTGGTATGGCAAAATACGATTTGTACTTCCGTGCAGATGATCCAGACTCCACCAATGAAAAACTTTGGTTCTCGCTGAACTTCTTCAAAGGTTCAATGGGACTTTGGCTGCGCATGTGCTTGGTTACTGGAATAGCAGTTTGCCTTAGCACCTATCTTACTGGCGTAATCAGCCTGCTTTTCACCATGATTTTATACATGGGTGGATTAGTTCAAGAGTTTATTCAGCAAGTTGCAATGGGGGTAAACCCCGGGGGCGGCCCTGTTGAATCTCTCTTCAGATTAGTCCGCAGAGAAAATATGGCTGCGCCTTTGGAACAAACAACTGCAAACCAAATAGCCACGACCAGTGATGTTTTCTTCCGCTGGATAATTCGCAGGTTGCTGGATATAATTCCAGATGTGGAGAGGTTGGACTTCACGGTATTTGTTGCTGAAGGTTTCGATATATCCGGAACCCAGATAATATTAAACGCAATTATTCTGGTGGGTTATCTGACTCCGTGGGCAATACTGGCGTATTTCCTGTTGCGATGGCGCGAAATCGCTTCTTCTTAATTATTGATACCCTGTTTCTTCTTTCAGGTTAGAGGTGTAGCATGGCAAGTCCCTTTCAAAAACAGGCAAGAGATCGAAAGTTCGTTTATATCGGACTTATCATTGTTTTGTTTACCTTCGCATGGTTCTGGCGGCATTACAACATTGATGCCCAGGCAAGCAAACTTGCGATCCGGGAAATCAATCGAGGTGATGTAGAACTTTCTGGTTCTGTAATCCGACTTACGCTCACCGGTTCTAGGGGCCTTGCAACCTGCGCACTTTGGATTTCTGCAATCGATAAACAAAAGAAGAACCAATGGAACGAACTCGAATTATTGGTTCGTTCGTTAACCAAATTGCAACCTTACTTTATAACACCATGGTTATTTCAAAGCTGGAATCTTGCTTATAATGTATCAGTAGAATCAGACCGAATCAGAGACAAATACTTTTATGTGACCCGAGGTATCGAACTGCTTGCGGAAGGCGAAAAGCAAAACCGCAACCATCCCGACCTTCGCTTCAACATTGGTTTTTACAACCAGCATAAGATTTGCCAAAGCGATGAGACCAACACCTTAAGATCGATCTTTCAACTAAGCTGTATCCCCCCAAGCGAACGCGACCCTTCCCGCTTCAGGGTGTTTACTGATGAAGGCAAGGAACTACGCTGGGCCGAATTTGCATCCTACCTTGCAGAGAACCCCACCAATCAAACCATGAAGGGCCGTATCGAAAAAGCGATGCGCGAGTTCGACAATTTCAGCAAGGATCACCCCCAGTTGGTGCGCAGGTTGCGTGATGGTATCCGCAGAGAAACAAAGTTTGAACAGGCAAGGCAGTTTTCGTGCGAATCAGTCGATGCGGTGATTGGTTTTCTATCCGATAATCAAGTAGTGCCCTCGCTATTCGAAGATACGCCACCAGCGCCTCCCAATGCATGGGAAGCGAAGAAAGATAAGTTAAAACCAGTGGAACAAAGGTTTCCCGTGTTGCCCGCCCCTAGGCGCGTTGAGAAGCCCCAGGTCGAATTTTTACCTGGCGAGTTAACCCATGAATCTCGTTTGGGTGATGATTTTGACGCTTACGCAAACGCCCGTGCTTGGTACTCTTATTCGCAAGAGCCGATTCCCCCTGCAGATGTATTGCCCGGCTCCACCCAGCCTGTGGTCGATAGAAACCTGCAACGCAAACCAAAGAACATTGCGACACTTATTTTCAGAAATTACCCTGCCCGTGCTCAAAGTTACATAGGCGAAAGATTACAGCAGGAGGGCTGGTTCGATGATTCAGGCTGGAGAATCTATGGCTGGTTCGAAGGGGATAATTTTAGTGATGGCACCCCTGCCCTCATTGGGA
>Ga0194061_1001713_pt1 | contig 12502 bp, 15 predicted proteins | sample SepL2221m_MetaG_FD_163423 | JGI IMG/M metagenome (GOLD analysis project Ga0194061, IMG submission 163423) | Anoxic zone freshwater microbial communities from boreal shield lake in IISD Experimental Lakes Area, Ontario, Canada - Sep2016-L224-21m | ecosystem: Environmental > Aquatic > Freshwater >...
AGGCTTGCCTGTGCTCAGAAGCTCAACGGCCTGCGCCTTGAACTCGGTGGTGTATCGCTTGCGGGGGACTGTGTTCATGGATCTTTGATTCTGTTGGCTCTTGGTCCAGAAAGCTAGAGCACCTCAGCCTGAGTTTCTCTGCGTCTCTGGCCACCGTGTTCACGTCACCGGCAACAACGAGCAGTGAGTCTTTGAATTCGTCCTCCAGCCGTGCCAGTGTGTGTGGTGCTGACTCGCCGAGTGCCTTGACGATGCGTTCGAGCACCGCGGTATTTCTTGTGGGCATGACGCCTCCTTTCTGTGTGTGAGCAGGGCAAGCCACGGATTGAACATGACTTCCCTACGACTTTGTTTTACCGTTTTCTCCTGTCAGCCCTGCACGAAGCTTTCTCACGATCCCGGTTGATGCAGGCTTTCCACTTCGGTGTTTTCACGGAATCGGCCAGAGCCTCCTCTCCCAGATATTCCCTCACATCCTCAGCCAACCTCTCCTTGAGTCCGTAGAGGCTCGCGTAGAGGTGTTCTGAGCGTTCTGCCGTGGCTTTGAGCGACTGTCCTTCAGCGATACCCTTGATCATGATTCCGTAGCGGTAGTCATGTGTCCTGATGAACAGTTCCCAGTCAATGTTCCGGCTTGCCTTCATCGCTGGATCTTCATTCTCAGACGCGAGGAGGTCACCCAGCGTAATCGGGGCATCCAGTTCAGGGTCGTATCCCACTTCTTCCTCAAACGACAGCACCGAGCTGCTCCCGTCGAGTTGTGTGCCGATTCCCATGGTGTCCACTCGACTTGATCCCTGGCTCCGCCTTCCTGACCGCATGTGGAGGATGACGTAATAAGCAATGTTGCCGGGTGTGAACTGTTTCCCGCTCTGTTCAACTCTGTGGAGCATATTCGCGGCTATCGCCAGAGCATCCTGCAAAAGCTCTTCTGGGTCTTCTGCTCCGACGGGTTTGACTGACTTTGGCACCAGGGTTCGAAGCCTTGGTGCTATTTCCTCTACAAGCATGGTTCCAGCTTGTGCGGTCATTGTGTGTGTCCTCCTGTGGTTGGTAGGCAGCCGCACAGGATTAGGCCCCATGCAGCCACCAGTTTGTTTTGGTGTTTTGCCGCATGGGCAGTGATTGGTTCAGAGATACGTCCGGGACTTCCCTCTTTCCGCTATTCGTGATTGATGACCTGTGAAAAGTTTTACACGGGTCTCTTTTGTGAATCGCAGGCTTTCATAAAGACCAACAAAAGTGTTTAGAGCATCGTGGACAACTAGGGCAGGAAGTCTGTGAGCGTGGTGTTGTCCGGGTATGGGATGTTTTCCTCGTCAGCCCAATACACCTTGACCATGGGCTTGATGTTCTCGGGCCAGCCTCTTGTTTTGAGCAGCCAGTCGATTACAAACTCTTCCACCGTGATCTTTGCCTTCCCTTTTGCCGCTTCGATATATGCCGGTGATTGGGCCAGTTGTTCGAGGTATGTGGACGTGGCTTTCCTGAGTTGTTCCAGATTTTCCCATTTATCGAAACGAGCCCAACCGGAACTTGTTCTTTCAAAGACAGTCTTGGAATCCACAGCGACGGGCAATTGTGGGCGTATGGGTGGAGCCACAACGAATGCCAGGTGCCGCACATCATCAATTTGTATATTCCACTTTTGGCGCAGTTCGATTTCGTAGCGATAGTAAGCTGTGAAACGAATTTCTGAGGAGGTAGTGCCCCGGATGGATCCACTGTCTTTGTTGAAGACTTCGGATTTTACAAAGCCATTGGTGGTGAGAGTTCCGCCTGCTGTTCGGAAAGGGATAATCAGTGTTGGTAAGGGTGCTGTTTCGACGTGTTTGATTTCATCGGCTTTGCCCCCTTGACGCCAGAGCCAGAAGATTGCGTAAAGCAGGAGCAAGGAGAGTATTTTGAGTGTGAACTTCATTCGGTTGTTTCCTTTCTTGGTTGATACGAAAAAGCCGACCCCTGACATTGCTCAAGGATCGGCTCTCCCGCGATTGTGGTTGGTTTGCGTCAGCTCCAAGCCCTGCACTCGTTAAAAAACTCGCAAAATGAGCACTGCATCCCAGGTGAAGGAATGAAGTCTCTCACGTCGAGGCCATGAACGTAGGCTTCCATGAGATGAAAGAGCCGGGTTTGCTGCTCTTCCTTCATGGGTTCGACCTTTGTGATGACGAGCTTGGGATTCTTGAGCTTGACCAGGTGATGTAGCTCAACGCCATTTTCGATCCTCCCTGTCGCATCCCGGTAGAGCACAGAGTAGATGCTGGTCTGAACCTCGGTGGTGTGGATGACTTTCTCAGGATTCGGTGTCTGGCCCGTGGTCTTGTAGTCGATGATTATCCCGGCCTGCACCAAATCCAGGACGCCAATCAGTGAAGGCAGACCATGTTTGACCAGGCTTGCCTCCACCGGGACTTCCACCGCTTCTGGCTTTGAGTTTGGTGGGATGTTGGACTCGCGCATGTAGGTTTCCACAAGACGCCAACCAGTTTTTTGCTCATCGGCTTGCTCTTCATCGTTTTCCCACTTCACCGGGCCTTCTGATTCATCCTTCCACGCCTTTGAAAACTCGTCGTGGAGATCCTTGAGGGTGAGAGGTTGATTTTTCCACCGGGCTTTGTTCCATGCTTTAAGGACTGAATGAACAGAACTACCCACATGGAGGGCTGGGGATTTTGGCTTTGTCAGGCCGAGCACATATCGGAAAAAGAACTTCAGCCGGCAGGACAGGAAAAGGGAAAGGCGCGATGCCGATACCTTCCTCTGTAACCCCGCGATGATGTCTTTTTCCGATGGCGCTTTTTCTGTCTGGGCTGTGGCGTTCATGCTCGTGCTGGTTGTCTGCTCCACCGCCTCTGCCCGTTGTTCCTTTTGCCCGTTTTCTCCAGCAACTCCTCAATCAGTTGTGAAGCCTGCATACGATCGAGCTGTTTTACCCCGACGTTGAACAGTTGGATCGCCTGTGCCTCAACGTCCTGCTTGTTCAGGTTATTGTCACTGATGATACGGATGATGAAACTCTTCTGTCCATCAGTGCAGTTCCATTCATCGCCGTTATTGGGGGCAGAGGCAGCGGCATGATGATTGCCGTTCCCGTTGCTGCCATTGCGATTGTTCATGCCGTATGTGCTGGCATCGGGCATGAATCCCACTTCTTTGATCTCATTGTCCACTGATGTTTGGAGCAACGTGTAGAGCTTGCTTGATTCCTGGGCTGCCACACTCACATCGGGGATTTCGACGGTGAGGCTGACTGCACATGAATGACTGCTGTAGTTGGGCAGCCCGAGTTTCTTCTGATAGGTCATCTGTAGAATGACGGCCATGTTGTATGTTCCTTTCTCTTGGATTTGGGCATGAAAAAACCGACTCCGTGATGGGGTCGGCTGTCATGTCCGTGGTTGTGTTGTGTTCCCTACGCTTGAAGTGACGTGGGTCTTGCTGGTGTATCCTCTGCAACTCTCAACGATTCTGCCTGTCTCCACCCGTCAGACTGCATCAACGTCCCTCGTAAAAGGGTGTCTGCGAGTCTGGTCATTGGCATTTTTCGTCTTTTGGCCTCGTGGTAAAGGGCTGAGACGACAAACCGTGAGAGCTTTGGAGAGTAGTATTGTGCTTTGGGCACTGCTTCCTCCTTTCTCTTGAGGGTTAGGTTCCTGTCAGAGTATTATACCAGCTTTAATGGGGGGATTTTTTGGGGGGTATTGCGTTTTGGAGTAGAATGGCTGACGCCTCATGTCAGAAAAACCGCCTACTTTAGTAAGCTACGGACGCAAAGGAGAAATGATCACAATGACTTGATGCTGCGCTGTCATAAAAAAGCGAAACCTTACTCTCCCGTAATGAGCCGCACCAGAGATCAGACGTGGACCTTTAGGATTCTCACCGTAAAGGTCGAGCGCGGCGACAAAACACTGAGAATACCATTTTCTTAGTTTCGATTCGGCACTTGGTTGGCAAAGCAGGCAGGCAATGTCGATAACATTATCCATTGCGCGTTTGTAGTCATCTAAATCATCGACAAAGACCATAGCAATCTCCACCCTGCTCACGGCCTCTTTGTTTCCGCTCGCAATTACAGTACATGAGCGTTCTGCGCTTGCCGCAAACCAAAACGTTTCTGGGTTTGCGTGGTTATTGCCGCTGTGATAACCCTTATGGTCTAGGTGTTTCACAAATTCGCTCCAATTCATACGAGAAGCAGAAAATGCGGTATTGCCCTTTTGTTGCTCCTCATATTCATCATGAATGATTGTCGGGCCAGGAAGAACAGTATCAGGTTTCTCGAAATCTATTCCTTCTTGAAATTTCGCGTATTGCTGAGTAGCCTTTTTAACATTTGTAATTGCACCTTTATCAGAGGATGTATTCTGATCTCGCATACCGTTCTCGACGTTTTGACTAAGCTGAGCGACGGGGATGCTCGTTGCATAGGGAATCAGAACCAAGCACACCAACCCAGAAATAGCCCCCGGAGAAGCCCACCATTTCAACTTTGGTCGTTCTTCTTTTGGAACCGTAAGGCTGAACCAGAGGTAGCGAGAGCCGGAGATGAGGAAAAACGCAAGAGCCAGCCGATAAAGTCTGTTCTCGGGTTTCCATAAAGGGATACTGATAAGAGCAAGCACGATGAGGATGCCCGTGATAGTCTGAGGCCACCAAGAGAAGGCTGTCTGGGAAGGGATGTGTTCAGCAGTGGCCTTACATCGTGCTTTCAGTGCCGCCATCCTTGTTTGCACAGTAGTAAGGTTGGTCCACTCGTTGAAGAATTGGCCTCCTACTGTTTCATCGGCAGAGATTGTTTTCCCGAGAGACACCAGCAGACGGTTCAACCTCCGGGCCAAGGGGAGCGACTGAATCCAACTGACGAGATTCTTGAACTTTTGCGCGGCCTTGGTCTTGAAAGTAGGGTTCTCACCGCTCGTCGCTGGTTGACGTTTCTCCGCAAGCTTCCCCTCAGCCTCTTTGATTTCTACATACTGAGCCGAGAATGTGTCCGGAGTGATCTGCTTCTCGTATGCGGCTCTTCCCAACGTCTCGTATGCCCACTTGAGGTTCATCCGCTTGGTCATCTGCATTCTCGCCTTCAGAACCGCAATGCCCAGATACCTCCATGCCTCAAAAACGATGAATGCAGGCAGCCGGAGAAACCAGAGGGCGTATTTTTTCAGAAGAGCCCGACCGTTGAACGCTTGCTTCGCCGGACTTCCAATGGGATTTCCAGGATCAACCCCCGGTGGTTTTGCTGCTGAATATTCAGGAGGTGAGGGGTTCTGATCCATACGGGGTGAAGATGGTTGCAGCGACTTCATTCCTCTGCCGGGACGAATGCAACCTCCAAATCTCAAGAAAACCAGGACTCTTTTTCGATTGGAGCTCTTGAGCCAGTGCTGAAACGGTTGAAGGTGACGCTGTGGGATGTGTTCGGGGACGGCAAAAAGTGATCTGATTCAGCGGTTCATCCTTGCTGCCATGAGACCGCGCAAACTTTTTTCTGTAAAAGTGGCGGAGGAGGGAGGCTCAGAGGCGTTCATGTTGAGCTATCCATGATATTCGGGCAGCAAGCGGCGAGCAAGGCGTCTTAAAGTTTCCACTTCACCGTTTTGTTGCACCTTCTCCGTCAAGGTGTATCTCAGTTCAGCCGCAAATTCCTCAAACTCAGCTTCAGTGGCCTCGATTGTCATCAAATCACCAGCTTTTTCAATGAGCCGCATCCCCACCTCCGTCAAAAGCAAGTCTGTCTCCGGGTTGTTGACGATGTAGTTCCGCTCTTTTTCTGTAAACTGGAGTATCATCGTTGGCGATTCAATGAGGAGGTAGTCCATGTTCAAAAATCGCTTTTTCTCAATCTTTCGGATTCGCATCGTTGTCAACACATCAAACGCTTGCCCTTTCCAGAATATCCGCTACCACTCCACGAAATGAACACCACACCAACACTCTCCCAACTCCAGCGCGGCCTTGCAATTTTTGAACAGATTGCAGCACTCCAAACCGAACTCGCTGCCATCTTCAGCGGTTCAGTGCCGGCATCAGAAGCGAAGGCAGCGCCAGCACCGGCAGCACAGAGCGGCGGCAGAAAAGGGAAACGATCCGCTGCGACCATCGCCAAGATGAAGGCATCTCAGCAGGCTCGGTGGGCGAAGATCAAGGGTGAGAAGGCTCCGGCTGCTGCGAAGGCTCCAACGGCACCCAAAGCTCCCGCAAAGAAGAAGCGCAAGCCGATGTCACCCGCACTGAAAGCCAAACTGTCCGCGATGATGAAGGCCAGGTGGGAAGCGAGGAAAAGCGTTTGACAAGGCATGTCGACCTGATGACATCCGCTAAATATGAGAATGTTTCTCCTTCTCCTCCTAGCATGTGCCTTCGCGGGTGGTGTTCTTGCTCAAGAGACCATCACAGTGAATGTTTCAGGATTGGGCGCGACACCTGAAGCAGCGGAAAAAGCAGCATTGATCAACGCAGTGCAACAGGCCGTCGGTCTTTATCTCGACAGTGAAACCCTGATCCGGAACGAGCAGGTGGTTTTTGATTCAATTCTTTCGCTCAGCGACGGATTCGTGACGAAATACGATGTAAAAAGTGCGCCCCGGAAGCGCATCTCCGATGGGTTGTTTGAAACCACCATCACTGCTGTGGTTCAAAAAGGTAAAGTCGGCGCGGAGCTGAAACGGCGGAATCTCATCCAAGGTGTTGACTCGAAAGACGCCTGGGCAGAGGCAGTGACATCCGTAAAATCTGCACAAGATGCTGTAGAGATTTTGAAACGCCGAGTCCCCGACATGGTCACGGCTTTGCTCATAGCATGCCTGGTTGATAACAAAGGATTCGCTACTAACCAGGTGCGTCCGGAAGTCAAACCCGATCCCAATACAGGTCATGCATGGTGCGGATGGAATATCGCGGTGGGCTATGATAGGAATGCGTATTATCAAAAAGCTGTACCGCTACTGCAAAAGGCGTTCAATGCCATTGCTGATCGGTCGCTTTCTGATTTTACAGTCAAAGCCCCTGTCTCCATGCAAATCAATCGCATGCCGGGCCAACCCTCATATATGCGACACACTGCGATTCTAGGAACGCCAGTACGATTCCCTGATCGCTTGGATTTTATATGGCCGGAGCTTCAAAGTCCCGACGACATCATCGTGTGTCTGAACTACGCATCAGATAAAAGCCGGCAAAACCTCCGCTTCCACGCATGGGTGCTTAACGGTGCGCTGTATAAAAAATGGCTTCCAAGCATATTTACGCCGCGATCACTAAGGCTCAGTTTTATTGACGAACGAGGAGCAACCGTAGTTGAGGATACTATAGAGTTATCGAAAGGAACATTGCTTGTTCCGATTGCTCACGAGACACCCCCTGAACACGGGTTTAGGCAAGGAGTGACTGGGCCGAATGCGAGTCCTGCTCAGGTTTTTGAATCGCCGCTTGCCTATTGGGGCACGCCCCATGACATGGCGGATGGATACAGTGGGAAAGTGCTTTGGATCACGCCAGACTTTCGTGCCCTATGGGTTTCGATCGGAGGCATGCTTAGTGTATCTCCGTACCTTGACAACCTCCTCATTCATCACGAAACTTCTCTTGATCCCGATGACATCAAGAAATTGAATGCCGTGCGCTTTTCCATTGTTCCAAAGTAGGCGCATTTTGACCTATTCCTTTCGGATAGCACTTCAAAAACATCACTGAAAGCCACGGATCAAAGTGTTCAGAAATAACGATTCTTATACGTTATCATTTGATGCGTTTGCCAATGGCAAGGAAAAACATTTGCTCGGTTTTGTCCATCCATGTGGCAACGATAGGCATGCCTTGAAGCGCGCCTCGGGCTTCGGTGACTATGGTTTCATCTAAAGCCTCTTCGACGATTCCGGATTCGGTGCCGTTACGAACAACAACCCTGCTCTTGCTCGTCAAAATGGTCTTGGCCTTGACCTGGCTGCCGTGTAACTCGGCCACGGCATTCGCCTGTGCTTTAACCTTCGCTACGGTTCGTCTTCGCAGCAGCTCTGCCGGGGTAGGTGGGTTGACGACGGTGGTCCCAATACTCACTAGCCATAGCGATCCATCTGGTAGTTTGAAAAGTTTTGCTCCACCCGTCTCCATTTGCACCGGCATTGCATCCAAAAGTGATTTGAATGAGTCTTCGGCGTTGAATTCGTGGAATTTTGCCGTATCAAGAGCATGGCTCTCTGCCATGACGCCGATAACGATTAACAGGGCGAGAAGAGCACCGCAATTCATGGGTTTGGATCTTGCGCAGTCTGCGTTCTCAAGTCCGCATAGGCAGCGGTTAGGCGCTCAAGAAAACCCCGCATCTTTTGCTGGATTTCAGCTTCCAAGCTGGATTTTTCGATCGAGAGGAGAAGTTTCTCAGCTTCAGTTTCTGCCTTCAGGCGCTTGTAATCTTCAACCCCTTTTTGTTCTAGGTCTGCCACTGCGCCTTCGAGGTTGATGCCCGGTTTGATACCTGCTATGTCTTCCGCCAAAACAGCGTCCAACTCCCGCAAGGTCGCTCGCAGGTCGTCCAGGCAACTAAGGAGGGTTCGCTCGTTGACAACATGTGCCGCCTGATTCCGCATCGTCGCATCCTTTTCTGAGGGGGTCGCTTCAACGCCGACAACCGGTATTCCTAGCCGAGAAACCGCAACAACCACGATGCTCTCAGCTTTGTAGACAATTGAAGCCCTCAATCCCTTCATTTCGAGTGGTTGCACAACTGCGAGTTTTTCAACTTTGACCGCGCCGTTCGTGACATCTACAGCCTTGCCAAAAACTCGAATCGCATAATCCCGACTCTTAGACAGGTTCACTCTACGGTTTGTGGCTGGATCAAAGCATGTTACACCGAGAAATGACAATTTACATTGGTAGCTCCCGTCAGCCCGCTCCACTACCGCTTCGATTTTCCTGATCCCCCCAAGATTTAGCTGCATCGAATCGCCAGCAGCCAAGGCAGTACAGAACATGATGACTGCTGTCAGTTTCATAGGTCAGGCCGACAGAGGGTGTACCGCGAGAGAATTCAGAAATGTCCCCGGTCTATTTATCGAAGTCTGGTGAAACGACCGTTTTAGAAGGAATCTTCTTATTGGCTGGAGAGGTGGCAGTTCCAGGATTTTGGTTCTGCTCTTGCGCATCCTTTGCCAAGGCGGCTCTTTCAGGAGACCATGAATATACGAGTGTCAAGTTATCCTCTTTTTGGTCCTTTGCGACCAAAGTCAAACCGCGCACAAGGCCCTCAGCCTTCTGGGTAATGATTTCTTTAGTCTGTTCAGAAGATTTACCTTGCTCAGTTACGTTCTTCCCGTCCCCTTGCATGGTTACAATGGTTTCGTCATTCGTCACACTGATCGAGGCAACATGGCTTTTCATCCATTCAACGAACGCTGCATTGGCTTTCATTGATGCACGCTTTTGCGCAGTTGGGAGTCCTTTTGCAGCCCCCAACACGGTGGAAATCCGGTCTTGACCCACGACCTTGAGCGACTTGAGACGACCGTTCTCGACCTTAATTTCGTGGACGCCTGGCCCAAGTTCCGCAAGGCGTTTCACAATTTCCTCTGGGGTTTCTTGCGCTTGACTGCGCAGCGAACTCAGGGACAATGAGGCGATTATGATGGAGAGGATAGGAATTTTCATGATTTTGTATTCTTTATCGGTAGACTCACCGGTGTCAAGAACAAAGTTTCCGAGCAAGTCTGCAGATTAAAAACCAGCAACGGGACACTGTATTGTTTCTCTCAGCGGGTCGCCAGCTTTAAGGCGATGCTGGGAAATTGGCAACGAAGGGACCTCACTCATCGGGAAGCCCCAGAGACAACTCAACGCGCTCAAATTTTCGCATGTCTTCGACGGATACATGAAGGTCGAAATCAAACGCCGCTCCTGAAGTGGCTAGGATGGCTACGCTGGTGCCGCTTTTTATTTGCTCATGTAGGAACCAAGGTTGATCTAAAATAAATGCGGGACGGATGAACATTAGCCGCGCGTCCTGCGCACGCTCGAACTTGACGCCACCCACATGGAAGCGTCTGCCATATTGATTTTCCTCCATCGGACCATAGGGAGCAAACCAGTCGTTGTGTTGATTGAAGTCCGGCAATCGTAGCGAATGACGTGAAACGATTGCCCCTTCGGAATTCTTGAATGCAGCGACGACATGTGTTAATGAACGGTAGTCAGAACGATCGTGTTTTCCTTTGACTTGAAGGGCAGCAACTATAGCCGCGTATCCGTCTTCATCCAGCTGATAACTCTTACCATAAAATCCGGCCATGGTCTTGCTCAAAAAGAGGAACATTCCCGAGCGAGGCTTGGTAACTTCAAAGTCATTCCAAACAAGAAATGGGGCCAGGCCATCAAAACTCAAGTTCAAGCGTGGGATCTCGGGATCGTCGTTGGCTGTTGGAGGATCGCTGGTATAAAGCTTTATGCGACTATTGTGTTTGCTAAAGTGCCTTTCGATATCTCCAGGCCAGAGGTTCACTTGTGGAATTTCGAATGGTGAAGCTCCGAGACAAATTTCCTGTAAAATCTTTACTGCCTGCGAGTGCCAAATCGTATATGCTTGTGAATCAACACCAACTCGAACGCGTAGTCGCACCGTTGCTTCCTTGTCGGTTTGCCCTGTAATGGCTGGTTTACCAACGAGGGTAGCACGGCACACGGATTGAGGAAAACCATCAAAAAGCTTGGCGAGCAATTCCTTTGCAGCCTTCGCCTTTTCAAGTTTTGTGACTGCCTCTGCAAACATGCCTTTGCCCTCGACCTCAGATTTCCCGACCAAACCTGATTGAGAAAGCTGCTGTGCGAGTTTTGCCCGCACCACTCTCGCCTTAATCGTGACGTGAAAGAGTCCATTTTCGTGCCTTTCACCGGTCTTGTCGTAACCTTGGACGAACGCATCGGAATAGGCGACGATCTGGTCGGTTATAAGCTTTTCATTCTTCACGATTTGCTCGGCAGATATAAAAGTGCCCACGGCCCGATGAGATGCATCGCGAAGGGCGTCACGCAGAGCCTCATCTGCCGTTGCGCCAGCCCCGGTCGCCTCTACCTCAATGATACCACCGCCAGACGCAGGTACAGTCGATGCCGGTGTCTGTGGGATTCCGGGCATCAAAAACGGAACGGTGCTGACAACTGGGGGTATCCGCGATGCTGTCGAAGGGTTGGAATTTTGTGGATTCGCAGTTTTACCTCCAGAAAGCCCATCTGAACCCGCAAAACTCAAAACGGTCTGGCTGGAGGACAGCGAACCAAGAGCGTCAATTTTCACAGTGGCACTAGCAACGCTCTCTTCAAAAACTCTTCTCAAATCGTTCATTTGCCGCTCAATCTTGGCAGCCTCTGCCCGAAGGCTAGTTGCACGCTTTTGGTTCGAAGTATCACGTTTATCAAGTGCGTTTGGACGACCGGCTACGGTTGCGTTTTTGCGGATGCGCTCCACGTTCGCCATCATTGCAGTCAGACTTTGCTGACTCTGAATTGCACTTTGCACTATCTGAACTGCTTCGGAACAGGCCAGTTGATTAGGAAAGTGGCTTTGCAAGCGCTTTAGTTCAGCAACGGCCAAAGGATAGTTATTTTTGGCAAGCGCTTGTGCTGCAGAAACGGCAATAGCCCGAGTGTCGATGCTGACCTTCTGGACTGCACTTTCAGGTAGACTTAGAGCGATCCGCCTGCCATTAGGCTCGGTGAAAGATATGAAGACTGTATTGGTAGACACCTTGTGTTGCAGCACAATGAATTCCTCTCCACTCTTTCCCGTGCGATATGTACGCCCCTCGAAAAGCATTGGCTCATTTTGTACAACACGAACTCTTGCTCCAGGGGGAAACTCCGCAATGCCAATGCTCACCGCAACAAAAAAGAGCGAAAGTATCAAAATTCGGATCATGGGAGCTGCGTGGTTTGTCTTGAAGTTTGACTCCCCGCGAAAAAGCGGTCAACAAAAATCTAGTAATCAGCGTCACAATCACATCCGGCAGAGGCATTTCAATTTCGCACCGGGTCTCATTCGAAGTTGTCGCTTGAGCTGTCTCGGTTTGGTGGACGCCGATGGTGGCAGCGGGGGAAGAGAGCCAAGACGCCATGGAATCGAAGACCGAGGCAGCCTCAGTTTATGGCAATGCGAGCATCCGCACCATCCGGGCAAACCGCTTCCATCACCCCAGCTCAGTCGATTTACAATCCGTTCACACGAAAGCTGCCGGTATGCAGGGTCGTTTTCGATCCCGATGGATCTTCTGAAAGAAATCGCCAGCCATTCACCTTAAAAAACCAAACCCCCTCACTCCCCGACGCCCGTCCCCGTTCTGACCGTTTCCGGTGATGCTTCAATGATCACTCCAGGTGTGTAGTATTCCACGTCCCCACTGGTGCGCTTTACTCATGCTGCTGGAAGGGCCATTGCTGTGCGTAGGAAGCCCGTGGTGACGCTTTCCTTCGCTGTGGGTGGGTATGAGCCTTCCTTGAGCTTTCGGAGTAT
>Ga0194061_1001715_pt1 | contig 12491 bp, 10 predicted proteins | sample SepL2221m_MetaG_FD_163423 | JGI IMG/M metagenome (GOLD analysis project Ga0194061, IMG submission 163423) | Anoxic zone freshwater microbial communities from boreal shield lake in IISD Experimental Lakes Area, Ontario, Canada - Sep2016-L224-21m | ecosystem: Environmental > Aquatic > Freshwater >...
CCGCTGCGTGTCATGCGAGTGATGAATGTCGCGGGCGGGAGATCGTCCTTCGGATCAAGCAGCGTGGGAAACGAAACGCCGGTCACGATTGCGGCGCGCACATCCCGGCCAGTCCAGCCTTCTATGCTGCGGTAGTCGCCTCCTTTCATCTCGTCGGGAAACTTCGTGCTCACCACGCGGCGCGTGCCCGCGGGCTCGTGGAAAAAGTAGCTCACCGCGTGCTCCAGCTTGCTGTTGCGCGGGCCGCCGCCGAGATCCACGACGTTTGACTGCGAGCGCGAATTCGTCACCCGCACGTCGCGGAAATGTCCCGCCGTCCCCTCGCGCGGGGACGTGCATGCCATCTGGATCAGCGGGTCGCGGCCGATTTTGCAGTTCGCGAGCGTGAGCCGCTCGTAGGTGAAGTCACCGTATTGGATGCTCTCGTCGTCGTGCCCGCGGTTGATTGGTTCGCTGACCACATTGTCGAGTTCCACGTCGCGATAGACGTGCCCATCATAGTCTGGGTGATACACGCCATAGACCGCGTTTTTCACCCGCAGCCCGTCGCAGAGGAAGAACTGCAAATTCGGCCGCAGCACGTAATGCGTCTCCCACGCGCGCAGATTGCGCGCGATGAAAGGATGCTCGCGGTCGCCGTGAACGGAGCCGGGTTTGTCGTCGCCAAAATTGAAACTGTAGAGCCCCTCGCTGTGCGACTCATTGTCCTCGAAGCGCACGAACGGGAGCGTGCGCACGTCGCGCTCCTCGGTCTCGCCGTCGAGCCCGCGGATGCGCAGCACAGGGTTGAAATTGCTCGCCTTCGTGACCTCGAAGTGGAAGCCGTACTGGTCGTTTTCGCAGCTCACATTCCGAGTGAATGTGTTCCGCCCGTTTGCCCACCAGAAGCCCGCGCCGTCGTTCGGATCGAAGGGCAGCACCTGCTTCGGCAGCCGCTTCGCGCGGTACGACTGCACGGCGAGATTGCGGTCGAGCACGTTCCACTGCTCGGTCGCATCCTCGAGGAAAAAGCCGTGCCCGCGCGACTGGTAGCCCACGCAGTCGCGGATGAGGAGATGGTCCGTGCCGTGGATCGTGATCCAGCGGTTGTGCGAATCCCAGATGCTCGCGCCGGTCACGCCACTGCCGCGCATGGTATCGCGCACGAGGTGAAAATGGATCGCATATTTTCCGAGCACGCCCTCCTTCCCGAGATGCCGGAACTCCGCGTAGCTGATGCCGCCCGCAGAGTCGCGGTGATACATTGTGTGCCCGCGCACTCCGTCCGGTTCCGCGCTCTCGATGACCACGTTCCGCGAAAGATTCGCCACCTCGCAGCGCATCATGCCTTCGCCGTGATGCGAGCGATCAAGCGCGCCGTCGAGCGTGAGCGATGCGCCGTCGAGCGCGGCGATGGTGCGCTCCTCGGTGCCGCTGGTCGCGTGTTTCGCAGCGTCCTGGCGGAAAGTCTTATGCTCATCGGCAGTCTTGCCGACGGTGACGATCAGGCGGTCGCCGACGCGCCAGCCCGGCACCGGTTCTGCGAGCGTGAGCTTCGTGTCGCCGGACTTCGCGGGTGCGCCGAGCTTCACCCAGGTCCGCGGCATCGGCGCGCCATGCACGTCCCAGCGCGCGCCGCACGCCACGATGGCCGGGAGCGTCTCGGGATTCATCCCCGCGAAATGCCGCAGCCGGATCGTGGCCGTCACGCCCGCCGGAATCGGCGCATCCGGCGTGCCGATTTCCAGCGCGGGCATCGCGCTGCCCGCGGGCACGTCGGCGGAATCGTGGCAGTCGAAGCCATCCTCGCCGCACGCATCGCCCGGCGTCACGCGCAGCAGCCCCACTTCGAGCCGCGTGTTTTTTGTCCGCGAAAAAGTGAGCGTCCCCGCGACGTGGATCATCCGCAGCGCGTCCGCGCTCTCCACATCGTAAGTCACGACATGCCCCGCACGCACCTGCACCCGTTCGCCGACCTTCGGCGCGCGCCCGCCCCACGTTGCCGCATCCGACCACGCGCCGGACTTCGCCGAGCGTGCGTCGAAAGTGACGTCATCCGCGAAGAGCGATGATCCGGTGAGAACGGTGAGAACGACGGCGAGGAAGCGAAGCAGGTTGTGCATGGGGGAAATCTCCGCGGAGACAACCCGGCGCGCGGAACGCCATTAGAAGGGTGAGGCGGCTTACAGTTTGTGCGCGAAGTCATCGTCATCCGTCACGCTCTCGACGAAGCGCGCGATGAGTTCGATGGTCTTCTCAACGTCGCGGAGGTCGGCCATTTCCACGACGGAGTGCATGTAGCGGAGGGGAAATGAAATCAGCGCGCTGGGAATGCCCTCCTTCACGTTGAAGATGACGTCGGTATCCGTGCCGCTGTAGCGCGAACTGCTCTCGTGCTGGAGCGGGATCTTGTTTTTTTCGGCGACCTTGATGATGCGCTTGATCACCTTCGGATGGTTACACGTGCCGTGCGTGATGCTCGGGCCGCCGGTGAATTTCACTTCGCCGTGAATGTTTACATCAATGCCGGGCGTGTCGGTGGCGTGCGTGACGTCGAGGACGATGGCCACGTCGGGCATGAGCCGGTGCGCGACCATCTTTGCACCGTGGCCGCCGATTTCCTCCTGCACGGCGTTCACGGCGATGACGGTGCTCGCGAGCTTCGCGCGGTTTTTGGAAAGGCGCGCCATGACTTGCGAGAGGATGAAACCGCCGAGGCGGTTATCGAGTGCGCGGCCGACGATGCGGTGCGGGCCAAATTCCTCGACGGTATCCGCATACACGGCGGGATGGCCGACGCGGATGCCGAGCTTTTTCACCTCCTTGTCCGACGATGCGCCCACGTCCACATACAGCTCGTGGATTTTCGGCGCCTTCTCGTCGGCGAGGCTGTCCTTGCGGAGGTGGATCGCCGTGTTGCCGATGATGCCGCGGACGACGCCCTTGTCGGCCAGGATGTCGAGCCTGCGCCCGCGCGCGGTGGCGGTGTCGCTGCCGCCGACGCGGTCCACGCGGAGGAAGCCTTCCTTCGTGATGTGCTTTACGATGAAGCCGATTTCGTCCGCGTGCGCTTCGAGCATGATGCGGCGTGCTTTCGGATTTCGGCCATTGAGTGTGGCCCATGTCGTGCCGTAGGCGTCGTTTTCCACACGGTCGGAAAAATTGCGGACGTATGCTGCCCACTTGCGCTGGCCGGCGAGTTCGAAGCCCGTCGGGCTGGGCGTGGAGAGGAGGTCGAAGAGGAAGGTTTTTGCGGCTGTGTCCATTGTGGGGATGCGTGGGTGTTTTAGAAGTCGGTGCGCGTGTCGCGCTTCGGGGCTGTGTTCGGTGATAGGTGAACAGTGTTCACGTGCGCGAGTAAAGCTGTGTGCGAATTCTTCGTGTGCCGGATGTCGGGCGGCGGATGCCGGATGGTGAATGCGTTATTGCGCCGCGCCGGATTTTCGCTTCTACGGCACGGCGCACGCAAAACTTTTTCCCAAATGAGCCAGCCTACCAAAGCCATCATCCTCGCCGGCGGCGCGGGCACGCGACTGCATCCGCTTTCGCGTATCGCGTGCAAGCAACTGTTGCCCGTGTACGACAAGCCGATGATCTATTACCCGCTGGCGACGCTGATGCTCGGCGGGCTGCGCGAGGTGCTCTTCATCTCGACGCCGAAGGATCTGCCGATGTTCCGCGACCTGCTCGGCGACGGAAGGCGGCTGGGGATGCGCTTCGAATACATCGAGCAGCCGAAGCCCGCCGGGCTCGCGCAGGCGTATGTGCTCGGTGCGGATTTTGTCGGAAAAGAGCCGTCGTGCCTGATCCTCGGCGACAATATTTTTTACGGGAAGCTGGACTTCTTCCGCGCGGCGCTCGCGCAGGTGGGCTCGGACGGCGGGGCGTGTGTCTTTGGCTATCAGGTGAAAGATCCCGAGCGTTACGGCGTCGTCGAGTTCGACGCGGACGGACGCGCGCTGAGCATCGAGGAAAAGCCGAAGCAGCCAAAGAGCCACTTCGCCGTGCCGGGGCTTTATGTCTATGACAGCGACGTGGTGGACATTGCCAAGAATCTGAAGCCCGGCGCGCGTGGCGAACTCGAAATCACCGACGTGAACCGCGAGTATCTCCGCCGCGGCACGCTGCGCGTGAAGGTGCTCGGCCGCGGCATGGCGTGGCTGGACACGGGCACGCAGGCGAGCCTGCTCGATGCGGGCAATTACATCGCCGCGATCGAAAACCGCCAGGGCCTGAAAATCGCGTGCCTTGAGGAAATCGCGTATCATCAGGGGTTCATTGATCGCGCCGGCATGGAGGCGTGCATCGAGGATTCGCCGAAAAGCCCCTATCGCGAATACCTCGAGATGGTGCTCAAGGAAGGCTGACCGATGTCAGGCCAGGGAAAGTGTGACGAAATTCAAAAAACGCAGATCCTTTGGACGTTGGACGTTGGATGTTAACGCGCTCGGAAAGGGCACACCAGCCCAGGGGCAGGCGTGAAAAAGGGTGCCGAAAGTCGGAAATGCAGCTCCGTTGGACGCTGGATGTTTAACGTCCAAGGCCCTGCCCGACTGCCGGGATATCCTTCGAGACCTCAGCCCGCGTTGTCCTCCGCCCCGCGCGGCGCTCCGAGCAGGAGGATGCGCTCCTTTTTTCCCGCGTAATCGAGCGCATGGAAAATGCGGATCTCATCCACGCGCCGCGCGGCGTTCAGCGCGTCGAGCAAGCGCGTGTACTGCGCGCCGAGTTGAGTCGTCTCAAGATAGCGCCCGCGCAGGTTCGGGTCGGAAAATGCGCTGGGATTCTCGCGCTCGAAAAGATGGAAGCGCAGCCAGCGGCGATCCGTCTGCGAGATGCGCTGCGACTTACGGAAGAACGCAGTGAAGAGCAGCAGCACGAGATACGTGTCCACGCGCGCCTGGAGTTCGAGGTTGCGCGCGAAATCCTCGGCCATGATGTCGCGCTCGCCGCGCTGGAACGCGAGCGACGCGTGCAGCGCGTGATCGATCTCCTCCACGAATGCGATGAGGTGCGCGATGTTCGAGTCGCTCAGCCCGCGCCGCGGGTCATGCCGTTCGAGCTGCTCGATGAGCCAGCGCGAATAGTAGATGCCGATGAAAAGATTCTCCCCGCTGTGCCGGAGGAAGGTGCGCGCGATCTCGCTCAGCTCCCGCGCCTGCGCACCCGCGAGCCGAGTGAGATGATCGCAGCGCTCGCTCCCGATCAGGCAGTCCTCCAGCGCCACGCCGCTCGCGGCGTAGGTGCGTTCGAGGAGGCGTGTGATCTCGGCGAAGAGCGTGCTCATCGGGGGAATGACGAAGGCGGAACCTGGCAATCAGTGTGGCCCGCACACGCGGCCTGTTCACTCGTCGTTGGAAATTTTTTCGTCATTCGTCATTCCATCCGCCGCCGCCCAAAATGACCGGCGGTGCTTCGTCCAGGTGCATGTGCCTTTCCGCCGTCTCGTTCAGCGCGAGACGCAGATCGTGGAAACGCTCGCTCAGCTCCCCGAAGACCGGCGACAGCGCGTGCTGCCGTGCGAACGGATGCTCCGCCGCGCTCTGGAAATTCGCCGCGCCCACGCTCTCGAGAAACCCGATGTCCGGCCCGCCGCGACGGCTGCGGCTCTCCACGCGATCCTGGAAAACGCCCGAGATGAACAGCGTGTAGTTCCCGATGTGCGCGCGCAGCAGAAACGCCTGCGACGCCGACGCCTTTTGCAGCGCGAGCAGCAGATCACTCACATATTGCTGCGGCCCGCAGCCCGCGCCTCCCGGTGCGCGCATCCGCTCGGTGACGGAAAATTTCTCCAGCAGCGAGGCGAGGTAGTCGCACGTCTCGCGGTTCGAGATGCCGCGCTCCTTCAGCACATGGCGGAGCAGGATGTAAAAGTAGCACTGCGGCGAGATGCGGAGCTGCGCGTCGCCCTGCAGCACCGCTTGGAAAAGCGCCTCGCTATCGAGGATCGAATCGCGCATTTCCGCGTCCGTGAGGAGTTCCGCGAGCGTCGCGGTGTTGTTCCTCCCGGCCCCGAGCGTGCCGGCGATAAATTCGAAATCCGAAGCCGTGAGGCGTTCCCGACAATTTGGAGTTATCATCGGAAGTAAGACCGTAGCATCGCGAGTGCCATTCGATTTTTCATTCGTGTTTTCCTCTGGCGGCGGCGCATCGCGCACCGTCGCGCTGACGTGAAGCGTGTGCGCTTTCACACACGCTGCGCATTTTTCAACGCGGAGAAGTGCGCGTCGCGCCGTTTCGCAAAGGACAAGGGACAAAGAACAACGGACAGACGGAATATCGGGTTTCGGGCGCGGCGGAAACTGGTGTCAGACCCGTGCGCGCGCCGTGAGCCAGCTTGACAGCGTGTGCGCCCTGCGCGAGTTGAGAAACGAAACCATGAGGCAGTCTCCACCGCATTCCATACGCACCACATGACCGCGCGCGAACATGATAATCAGTCTGTCCCTTGTTCCCTGGATGATGATGTGTTGCATACGGAAGAGCCAGGCAGGGATCAAGACTTACACCTGCAACTGATCGGGTTGATGAGGCATTGGTTTTTCCGACCATGAAGATACGCGACAGACTCATCTTAGGCATTGCAACGTTTCTGCTGCTGGTTGCTGTGGCTTGGTGGTTGTTCGTTCCTGCTCCTGCCCCGCCAGGTGCGAAACAAACCAATCGCGCAACAGGCCTGAGAACAAGCAAAACCTCGCCTGCATCAATCGCGAAAACACCCCAGCCAAAGCCCCTGCCGGTGCCAGATCCACAGGCTTCTGCGCCCCCCGACAATCCTCATCCGCAGAAGAAGTTTTCGGAAATGCCGGTTTTGGAGCGGGGTAAAATCATGAAAGAAATTCGAGAGAAGGACATCAATGCAATTTTTCAGCATTTCCTCGACGCCGGACGGGTAGAGAATGATCCGATGAAACAGGGCGCGGTTCAAAATTATTTAGCTTATGCTTTGCGCGATCGTCCACCAAACCCAGTGTTTTTGAAAAAGCTACAGGAGTTCATTGAGAGCGACGAGGCCTCCAAATTTGAACGGAGAATGGCACTTGGTGCCTTGAGTTTTGCGGCAACCAAGGAAACAGTGGGATTGCTCATCCACGAGGCGCTCAATTTGACGGACAAGGAATTGCGGGACAGCGCGGTTGCTTGTGTTCGTGATGTTGGCGACATCGTTAACGGGACGTTGGAAAAGGATGATTTTACGCCAAAGCTGACCGCGATGTGGTTCGCGACGAACGACCCCAAGACGATGCTTTCGAGCGCCGAGTCCCTCGGGCGAATCGGATCGTCCTCGGGTGTCGAAGTCCTGTTAACGGCGGCGCTGGCTCCGGATGGGAAGGATGACCTGCGGCGGGAAAAGGCGGCGTATGGGCTGCTGAAAGTCAACCAGCCCAGTGCCGTGCCGCCGCTGGCGGCAGTCCTGGAAAAGAACCCGGCGGGAAGCCATGCGAATTCGTTGGCCTTCCGAATCCTAAACCAAATCGGCGACAAGACCGCCTCGCAGGCGGTGATGAAATGGTTTCAGACCACGGACAGCAGCGCCGCCGCGCAAGCAAAGGAATGGGCAGCTCACATCCGAACCACTGCTCAGGAGCAAGCGGCACAGTCCGCCCTCGACTCCAAGGTGCGCTTCCGCAGCGAGGAGAACCGCAAGGCGCTCCGCGCCGGCCTGGAGGCCCACCGAGAAGGCCGTATAAGCTCCGGGCGATGAGCATAGGGACAAGGGACAGACTGATTATTCGTCAGAGCAATCTGGACGCGGAGCGGCAGCGGGATCGGCTTGAGCGGAAGGCGCGGGTGTTCCAGGACACGCTCTGGTGGGTGCCCGGGGTGCGGGCAGGATGAAAATTGATCGGGACTTTGAAAAAGCCCTGAACCAAATCCCGTCCGATGCGCTGCGTCGGAAAAGCGCATTGCGCGGAGAAAATGTTGGCGATGGCGCGCACTTCGCGGGATGCTCGCGGCGTGCGGCGCTTCCTGCAAATCCTGTTTTTCGCCCTTCTGCTCACAGCAGTCATCGGCGGGCGCTACCTGTATAATCGCGGCCTCACCAAGTCGTGGCGCGAGTGGGTCGTGCAGGAGGTGCGCAAACACGGCGTCGAGGTGTCTTTCTCGCGGCTCACCGTGCGCCCGTTCCGCGGACTCGTCGCGAAGGACGTGAAAATCTACGACTCGCCGGCGCGCAACCGCGTGATCGCGCAGATGAACGAGATGGTCATCGAGGCGAACTACGCGAACGCCGCGAAGCACAAGCCCTTCCTCGACGCGCTCACACTCGTGGACACGACGCTGCAAATCCCGCTCGACGCGCAGAACCCGTTCGGCCCCTCCGTGCGCGTGGACCGGCTGAATGCGCGCATCCTTTTCCCGCCGGACCAGGTGCAGGTCACGCGGCTCGATGCGATCGTCTTCGGCATCCGCGTGCGTGCGAATGGCAGCCTGCTCATCCCGCCGGGCATGTCGTTTGAGAGGGAGAAAAATGGCGGCAAAGGCAACGCGTTCGCGGAGACACTCGTGCGCGAACTCGCCGCGCTGCGCTACGACGGCGCGCTGCCCACGCTCGCGGTGACTTTCAGCGGCGACCTCGGGAAGACCGGCGACCTCACCGTCGAGGCGCAGTTTCGCGGCGAAAAAATCCGCCGCGGACGCTATGCGCTCACGTCGCTCGCGCTCTCCGCAGTCTGGCAGGACAACGCTCTGCTCCTCCAGCGCCTCGACGCCGCGGATGCGAAAGGAAAGCTCCAGGCCTCCGGAAACCTCGACCCGAAGACACGCACCGCGGAACTGCGCCTGCGATCGAGCCTCGATCTCCCGGCCATGCTGCGCTCCGCAAATGTGAGCGCGCTCGCGGGTGCCGTGAACGCGCTCGCGGATTTCACGTTCCCGCATCCGCCGCAGCTCGACCTCACCGCGCGCGCGGAATTCCCGAAGGATCGCGATGTGCCGCCGAAATTCCAAGTGCTCGGCCACGCGGACGTCGGAAAATTCCAGTGCGGCGGCGTGCCGGTCGAATCGCTCAGCGCCGACATCTCGTGGGACGTCCGCCGATGGGCCGTGCGCGACTTTTCGCTGCTGCATGAAAATGGCGGCGAAATCACCGGCAACGCGCAGCAGGACTTCGACGCCGCGGACAACGGCGACTTCCGCCTCGGACTCACCAGCAACATCTCTCCGCAGATCGTCGCGCCGCTGCTCGCCCCCGACGCCCGCGAGAAGCTCGCGCTCGTGAAATTCCACGAGCCGCCGCGCATCACCCTCAGCGCACGCGGCACCGAACCGGGCCTCGCCACGCTCTCAGCCGCCGGCGATCTGAAGCTCGGGCACACGGCTTTCCAAGGCGCGGACGTCGGCAGCGCCGACATCACATTCCGGCACAACGCAGGCGAGACCGCCGGCACACTGAAGCTCGGGCGCACGACCTTCCGCGGCATTGATGCCAGCAGCACCGACGTCACATTCCGGCACAAGGCCGACGCGACCGCCGGCACACTGAAGCTCGGCCGCGCGATCTACCGTGGCGTCGAGGCGCGCGGCGTCGAGGCCGCAGCCCGCTTCGACGGCCGCGTGCTCACGCTCGACACCTTCGAGGTCACACGCTCCGAAGGCTCCGGCAAAGGCGCCCTATCGGTGGACACCAAGACCGGCATCTACACGCTCCGGGACGTGCGCACCACGATGCACCCCGCCGAGATCGCACTGTGGATCGGCGCCGACCTCGTCCAGGACGTGAAGCCCTACCGCTTCGGAAAAAGACCGCCGGCGCTGCGGCTCGACGGCACCATTGACCCGCGCAAGGGCGGCACGCAGACGCGCCTCACCGTCCTCGCCGATGCGCCTGGCGGGATGGACTACACCTTTTGCAAAAAGGACCTCCACTTCGGCTGGATGAAGGGGCGGCTCTTTTTCACCGATGAAACCCTGAAGCTCACCGACGTGCGCGGCGAACTCTTCGGCGGCACCATCACCGCCGACGGCGACATCTCCACACTCAAGGCCAAGCCCGGCGAATCCCTCACGATCCGCGTCGCGGGCGCGGAATTTTCCAAGCTCACGAATATCTACTTCGGCTTCGACGACTCGAAGGGGAAGCTCGACGGCTCCTGCGTTTTCACCGGCAAGGGCGGCGTCGCGGCATCGTTGCGCGGCGAGGGCGAGCTCGCCATCACCGAGGGCAATGTCTTCGCCATCCCGTTCCTCGGCCCCCTCAGCGAAATCCTGAACAAGATCGTCCCCGGCATGGGCATCAGCCGCGCGCACAAGGCCACCGCCACTTTCACGATGGGCGATGGCATTCTCTCAAACAAGGACCTCGTCGTCGAAGGCAACGGCTTCTCCATGTTCGGCGGCGGCCGCATCTGGCTCACCGAGGACAAGCTCGACTACGACGTGCGCATCAATGCCCGCGGCCTCCCCGGCATCCTGACCTTCCCTTTGAGCAAGCTCTTCGAATACCGCGCCAACTCGCGCCTCACCAAACCCGAATGGAAACCGAAGGCGCTGCAAAGCCCGCGGCAGTGAGCCGCCGCCGTCGCCCCGTGATTGGTGACTGGTGAATGATCCTCCGGTTTTCCGTGAGATTCTCGTGAGCAGAGCACCAGTCACTTTTCACCAGTCACCAGCCACTGCCTCCCCGCACGCAAACCTCCCCGCTTCACATCCCGCATCCTTCTCGTTAAACGCGTCCCATGAAAATCCTCGTCACCGGCGGCGCCGGCTACATCGGCAGCATCTGCGTCGAATACCTCATCAACGCCGGCCACACCGTCACCGTCTTTGATAACCTCACCGAAGGCCACCGCTCCGCCATTCACCCGCGCGCCAAGCTCATCACCGGCGACCTCCAGCAGCGCGGCGACATCGAGACCGCGCTGCAAAATGTGCGCCCCGACGCCGTCATGCACTTCGCCGCGAACGCGCTCGTCGGCGAGAGCATGACGAACCCCTCGAAATATTTCCGCAACAACGTCGTCGGCGGCATCAATCTCCTCGACGCCATGCATGCCGTCGGCTGCAAGCGCCTCGTCTTCTCCAGCACCTGCGCGACCTTCGGCGTGCCCGAGCGCATGCCGATTGATGAGACTTTGCCGCAGCGCCCGATCAATCCCTACGGCGAGAGCAAGCTCATCTTCGAGCAAATCCTCCGCTGGTATTCCGAAATCCACGGCCTCACCTACGTCGCCCTGCGCTACTTCAACGCCGCCGGCGCCAGCGAGACCTTCGGCGAGGATCACCGCATCGAGACGCATCTCATCCCGAACGTCCTCAAGGTCGCCCTCGGCCAGAAGCCGCACGTCGAAATCTACGGCACCGACTACCCCACGCCCGACGGCACGTGCATCCGCGATTACATCCACATCCTCGACCTCGCGCAGGCGCACATGCTCGCCCTCACCGCGCCGCAGAGCGCGAAATACAACCTCGGCACCGGCGGCGGCACCAGCGTCCGCGAAATCATCGCCACCTGCGAAAAGGTCACCGGCAAAAGAATCGTCGTCATCGAAAAGCCGCGCCGCGCCGGCGACCCGCCGCGCCTCATCGCCGGCTCGGAAAAAGTCCGCGCCGAACTCGGCTGGAAGCCGCAATTCCAGGACGTGGAGAAAATCATCGCCAGCGCCTGGGCCTGGCACGTGAAGCATCCGAACGGATACGGGGACTAGCGCACCGACCTATGCCAGCGGTGCCGTGAAACCAGCCTGCACGAAATGACGGTCGAGGCTCAGCGCCTCGCGCAAGCCGCGCTGGTTCATGAGTTCGAAGCTCACACAGTCAATCCAGTCCCAGTCCTTGTCGGCAAAGCGACGGCAGCGATCCCATCCTGCAGAGAGCAGGCCGGGAGTGAGCGGCACGATTTCCAACCGTGGTGAAACACGGAGCGCGCCGACGATATTGATCGCCGCAGCCTTGTGCAGCCGTTTCGTGATCAGGGAAAACACCTCCACCAAGATGAGTTCGTGCGTCACGAAACGCCGCGCCGCATCCGCATACACTCCGCGCACCGCCCCGTGATCCAAGTCGCTCGCATCGGCCAGCACGTAAATCGCGCCCGAATCCAGAAACATCGCCTCCATCAAACCGCGCGGTCCCGGCCGTAGAGGATTTCCTCCGCATGCCGCCCGGTGGCCTCCGCCTTTCCGTGGAACGAGCCGATCATCGCATCAAACGGATCGGGCTTCGTCGAAAGATCGCGCGGCCCCTCGAACATCCCAATGAACTCGTGGGCAGCGTCATAGAACGACTGCCCGGCGGGCGCCGGTTCTCCAGGCAGCGTGATCTCCACCCGCGTGCCGTCGGGCACGTGCGTGGGCAACTTGATCATGTCGTTCTCGACGATGGCCGTGATACTCATGGCGCTGAAGCTAGCACTCACCGCGCACTGGGCAAGGCGCGAGCTGTGTGCTGTCGCGGTGCGATCAAAGCAGGACAGCGGGCAAGCAAAGCAGGACACGCTGTGCGGCAAAGCAGGACAACGCATTCGCGGCGCATCCTGAGCGTAGCGAAGGATGCGCCGCGAATGCGTG
>Ga0194061_1001716_pt1 | contig 12487 bp, 9 predicted proteins | sample SepL2221m_MetaG_FD_163423 | JGI IMG/M metagenome (GOLD analysis project Ga0194061, IMG submission 163423) | Anoxic zone freshwater microbial communities from boreal shield lake in IISD Experimental Lakes Area, Ontario, Canada - Sep2016-L224-21m | ecosystem: Environmental > Aquatic > Freshwater >...
ATTTATAGCGTGTTACGCATATCCCACGGGGGCTAGCGGCCAATATGACACAAGATATGGGTGAAAACACTCAATCGTAGGCAATCACAGCTTTGCCCGACTCCGACTGGGCACGCCAACCCGCCAACGCCGCATCGCTAGGGTAAAACTTGGCGTTTTCACCCAAAAGCAGCTCGGCAACCGCACCGGAGCAGTCAGCCTGCGCATCGCCGACCCGCTGCACCGCCAGGCGCACCGCCAGGCCGCGCATCAATTCGCCCTGCTCGGTCACCTCCCGGCGAGCCGGAAACTCGCGCACCATGCGTGCGACATCTGGCACGCCCAGCGAACCCGCATTCACTGCCACCCGCAAATATTTGCCAAAACGGCAACGCGCCTGTTCCAGATCCCAAACCTGGGTGATGGTGAGCTGCTTGCCGCCAGAGAAGCGGTCGTCGCGCACCTTGCCCATGACGATGATGAGCTCGTCATCCTTGAACAGGTGCTTGTTGGCAGCAATCAGTTCCTCCTCCGCACGTGCATCGATCATGGCGGACTTGTCATCCAGCTTGAACAAAGCCAGCTTGCCGCGCTGCCCATTGATCACGCGAAAGTCGGTCACGATGCCTGCCAGCAACTGCGGCTCGCGGGTGTCGATCAACTCCTCGATAGGGCGCTTGGCAAAGCGACGCACTTCCAGCGTCACTTCGTCGAACAAGTGACCCGATAGGTAGAAGCCAACCGCAGTTTTCTCAAACGTCAGTTGTTCCTTGATACCCCAGTGCAGGGCGTCCACCAACTCGGGCTCTTGCGTGCTGGAGCCGTGGTCATCGTCGCCGCCCATATCGAACAGACCGTGCTGGTTGGCATTGGCCGCGGACGCGGACGCAAAGTCAAAGGCCCGGTCAATGGACGCCGTTAACGACGCACGGTTAAGTTGCAGCGTGTCAAACGCACCGGCCTTGATCAGTGCCTCGACGCAGCGCTTGTTCAGCCGACTGCGGTCCACGCGCCTGGCAAAGTCGAACAGACTGGTAAACGGTCCCTCCTCCTGGGTCGGCCCCTTGCCCTCTCGCGCCGCCACGATGGCGTCAATGGCCTGTTGACCCGTGCCCTTGATGGCACCCAGGCCGTAGCGGATTTCCTTGTTGGAAATAGGCTCAAAACGGTGCATGCCACGGTTGATGTTGGGCGGCTCGAAACTCAGACCCATCTTCACGGCATCCTCAAACAACACCTTGAGTTTGTCGGTATCGTCCATTTCCACCGTCATGTTGGCGCAGAAAAACTCGGCCGTGTAGTGCACCTTGATCCACGCCGTGTGGTAAGCCAGAAGCGAGTACGCCGCGGCGTGCGACTTGTTGAAGCCGTAGCCCGCGAACTTCTCCATCAGGTCAAAAACTTCGTCCGCTTTTTCTTCGCTGATGTCGTTCTTGGCAGCGCCTGCGCGGAAGATAGCGCGGTGCTCGGCCATCTCCTCGGCCTTCTTCTTGCCCATCGCCCGGCGCAGCATATCGGCGCCACCGAGTGAGTAGCCACCCAGAATCTGGGCGGTCTGCATCACCTGCTCCTGGTAGACCATGATGCCGTAGGTCTCGCTCAGCATCTCGGCCACCAGCGGGTGCGGATATTCGATTACTTCGCGCCCATGCTTGCGTGCCACGAAGCTGGGAATCAGGTCCATTGGGCCGGGACGGTACAAAGCGTTGAGCGCAATCAGGTCTTCCAGGCGGGACGGTTTGGCGTCCTTGAGCATGCGCTGCATGCCGGTACTTTCGAACTGGAACACGGCCTCGGTTTTCCCGTCGGTAAACAGCTTGTAGACCCGGGCGTCATCCAGCGGCAGGTTCTCGTACGCAAAACCCTCCTGGCCCGCGTGGCGTTTGACGATGAATTCGCGCGCGATCTCCAGAATGGTCAGCGTGGCCAGACCCAAAAAGTCAAACTTCACAAGGCCAATGGCCTCCACGTCGTCCTTGTCATACTGGCTCACCGCAGACTCGCTGCCGGGCTGCTGGTACAGCGGACAGAAGTCGGTCAGCTTGCCTGGTGCGATCAACACACCGCCTGCGTGCATGCCGATGTTGCGCGTCATGCCCTCCAGCTTGCGGGCCAGTTCCAGCAGTGTCCTGACGTCTTCTTCCTTGGCTTCACGCTCGGCCAGAATCGGCTCGGCCTCCGACGCGTAGACGTACTTGTCGCTCTTCTTACCGTCGGTCGGTGGCAGCTGCAAGGTCACGTTAGTGCCAGGCTTATTGGGAATGAGCTTGCTGATGCCGTCGCAAAACATATACGGCATGTCCAGCACCCGGCCCACATCGCGCACGACACCGCGCGCGGCCATGGTGCCGAAGGTGGCAATCTGGCTCACGGCATCCTTGCCGTATTTGGCCTTCACGTAGTCAATCACCAGGTTGCGGTTGGTCTGGCAAAAATCGATATCAAAGTCGGGCATGGAAACCCGCTCGGGATTCAAAAACCGCTCGAACAGCAGCTTGTAACGAATCGGATCCAGATCCGTGATCTTCAACGAATAGGCCACCAGCGAACCCGCGCCGGAACCCCTCCCCGGCCCCACCGGGCAGCCGTTGTTCTTGGCCCAGTTGATGAAGTCGCCCACGATCAAAAAGTAGCCAGGAAAACCCATCTCCAGGATGGTGGCAATCTCAAACTCCAGGCGCTCCACGTACAGCGGCATCTGGGCTTCGCGCTCCGCCACATCCGGGAAGAGGTGCGCCATGCGCTCCTTCAGCCCCTCGTGCGACGCGTAGCGAAAATACTCATCGGGCGTCATGCGCTGCCCATTGACCAGCGGCGTGGGAAATTCCGGCAAATAATTCTTTCCCAACACCAGCGTCAGGCTACAACGCTTGGCGATTTCAAGCGTATTGGCAATGGCAGAGGGCACATCGGCAAATAGCACCAACATTTCGGCACTGGATTTGAAATACTGCTCGCGGGTGTACTTGCGCACGCGCTTGGCGTTGCCCAAAATTTCGCCGTCAGCAATGCAAACCCGCGCCTCGTGGGCCTCAAAATCTTCGGGAGTGGTGAATTGCACCGGATGGGTCGCTACCACGGGCAGCTTGATACGCGCCGCAAGCTGCACGGTGGAGATCACATGGGACTCATCATCCACACGCCCCGCGCGCTGCAGCTCCAGATAAAACCGGTGCGGAAAAACGCCTGCCAACTGCAAGGCTACTTCCAGCGCACGCGCTTGGTCGCCTTGCACCAGTGCCTGGCCGACGGGTCCCGCTTGCGCGCCCGACAAGGCGATCAGACCTTCATTCAACTCCTGCAACCACGCCAGCTTGATGACGGCCTGGTTTTTCACGATGTTCTGTGTAAATCCGCGTGCCAGCAACTCTGAAAGATTCAAATAGCCCTGCTTGTTCTGCACCAGCAACACCATGCGCGACAGCGCGGTGGCGTCGCCACCGAGGCCTTCGAGAAAAATTTCCACGCCGATGATCGGCTTGGTTCCCTTGGCGCGCGCCTGCTTGTAAAACTTGATGGCACCGAACAAATTGCTCAGGTCGGTAATGGCCAGCGCGGGCTGGCCATCGGCAACAGCGGCCTGGATCACATCGTCGATGCGGTTGGTTCCATCAACAACGGAAAATTCGGTGTGCAAGCGCAGGTGGATAAACATGGATGGATTGTAGGTTTTCCAGCCCCGTAGAATCGCCCGCAATGAATGCAGTACTGAACATCTCTGCTTACAAATTTGTCCCCCTGCCCGACGCAACTGTGTTACGAGAACGGCTTTTGGCCACAGCGCTGGAGCGGTCTCTCAAAGGCACAATTTTGCTGGCAGAGGAAGGCATTAACCTGTTTCTGGCAGGCCCTGCCAGCGACGTGCGCGAATTCGTCACCCAGCTCCGCCAGGATGCACGTTTTTCGGACATTTCACCCAAAGAAAGCTGGTCAGAGACGCAGCCGTTCAAAAAGATGCTGGTGAAGGTCAAAGGCGAGATCATTCGCATGAACTACCCCACCATACGTCCCGCTGAAGGGCGCGCACCAGCTGTGACACCTGCCACGGTAAAGCGCTGGCTGGACCAGGGACAGGACGACGAAGGTCGCCCGGTGGTCACGCTGGACACCCGCAATGACTTTGAAGTGGACGCCGGCACGTTTGCCGGTGCCATCGACTGGCGCATCACCAAGTTCACCGAGTTTCCGCAGGCCGTGCTGGACCACAAGGCGGAGCTGGAAGGCAAAACCGTGGTCAGCTTTTGCACCGGTGGCATCCGTTGCGAAAAGGCGGCCATTCTCATGCACGAATTCGGGCTGGATCATGTCTACCAGCTCGAAGGCGGAATCCTCAAGTATTTTGAGGAAACCGACGGCTCGCACTACCAGGGCAGTTGCTTTGTGTTTGACGAGCGCCGTGCGGTGGGGCCGGATCTGGCGGTTCCGGCGGTCTGAACTTATTTTTCAGCTAAAGCGGCAATGCGCGCACCAAACAGGCGTCCCGTCTCGAGGTCACCCGCATTCATCTCATCGCCGCTGGCATCACCCGGTGTTTGTGCCATGGGCCCGGCGCTGGAGGCCAGGTAGTTCACATCGCTGCGCTGCGAGGCCTTGGTGTTGTTGTAGTTCAGACCCGTGCCGGCCCAGATGCCGCCGTGCTGCATGGCCAAAGTCATGAGGTAGTGCAAAGTGGAGTGCTTGTCGCCATTGACGTTCGCGCTCACGGTGAAGCCACCAAAAATCTTGTCTTTCCAGGCCTGGGTGTACCAGGGCTTGCTGCTGGCATCGGCAAACTTCTTGAACTGCCAGCTCACACTGCCCATGTAGGTGGGTGATCCAAAAATGATGGCGTCCGCGCTGGCCAGCGTATCCCAGCCCGCCTCGGGCAGGTTGCCGTCTGCGTCAATGGCAAGCAACTCGGCTCCAGCACCCTGGGCCACCGATTGCGCCATGCGCAGGGTGTGCCCGTAACCCGAATGAAAAACCACGACTACTTTTGCCATCTGAATACTCCTTTTAAAGTTAGAAAAAAACGAAACTTATGCCTGCAAATCAAAAACCAGCACCTCTGCGGCGCTTGCGCCTTCAAGCCGTAGTTGGCCCTCATGCTCCAGCAACGCTGCGTCTCCAGCAGCCAAGCGCGTGCCGTTGACTGAAATATCGCCACGAACCAGATGCACATAGGCTTTGCGATGCAAGTCCAGAGCCACTGTCGCCGTCTGTGCGCCGTCGAAAAGCCCGCTGTACATGCGGGCATCCGCATGGATCAGCACAGAGTCCTGCGCGCCATCGGGAGACGCCACCAAGCGCAAGGTACCCTGCTTCTGCGCCGCCACAAAGGTCTTTTGCTCGTAACCGGGGTCAATGCCCTTCACGTTGGGCTCAATCCATATTTGGAAAAAGTGGGTTACTTCGTTGGGTGCATGGTTGAACTCGCTGTGCTGCACGCCACGCCCGGCGCTCATGCGCTGTACATCACCTGGCGGTATGCCCTTGACATTGCCCATGCTGTCCTTGTGGGCCAGTTCGCCAGACACCACATAACTAATGATTTCCATATCCCGGTGGCCGTGGGTTCCAAAACCCGTACCCGGGGCGATACGGTCTTCGTTGATAACGCGCAGGTTGCCCCAGCTCATATGTGCCGGATCGTAGTAACCCGCGAATGAAAAACTGTGAAAAGACTTGAGCCAACCGTGGTCGGCGTAACCACGATCCCCGGATTTGCGAACGATCAACATTGAAACTCCTCCTGTAGCCTGAACTTTAGGCTACCCGTTGGCGATTTCCATCCACGCTAATTGATGGCATCATTCAAACAAATTCAATTTAAAGGCCATATTCATGCAAACAGCGCGTGATGTACTCACCCCCGACGCATTGTCCATGTTGCAGACCATCGCATCGTCAGGCAGCTTTGCGGGCGCCGCACGCGCCATGGGCATGGTGCCCAGCGCCCTGACCTACCGCGTGCGCCAGATCGAGGATGCGCTGGACGTGCTGCTGTATGACCGCAGCTCTCGCCAGGCCAAGCTGACCGAGGCGGGGGCCGAACTGCTGCGCGAGGCATCACGACTGCTCAACGATATTGATGCCGTTGCCAACCGGGTCAAGCGCGTGGCAACGGGTTGGGAGCCGCAATTCACCATTGCCGTCGACACCATCATCTCCAAAGCCACTGTCATGGAACTTTGCGACAGCTTTTTTGCCCTGTCGCCCCCCACCCGCATCCGTTTGCGCGATGAAACCCTGTCAGGCACACTGGAAGCGCTGACCTCTGGCCAGGCCGACCTGGCCATTGGCGTCACGCCCGACCCGTCAAACACCTCGGACGTGCACAACAAGCCGCTGGGCGTCGTGTCCTTTGTCTATGCCGTGGCACCACACCACCCATTGGCCAACGCACCAGAGCCACTAAGCGATGCACTGATCCAGCAGCACCGCGCAGTGGCAGTTGCCGATTCGGTGCAGCGTGGCCGGGGCCTAACTTTTGGTTTGTTGAGCGGGCAAGATGTGTTTACCGTAGGCAGCATGCAGGCCAAGCTGGACGCCCATTTGCGTGGGCTGGGCGGGGGTAGTTTGCCGCGCTGCATGGCCGATCCATTCATAGAAGCGGGCCACCTGGTGGTCAAGAAGACCGATCGTGGTCACCGCCAGGTTTCCATCCACTACGCCTGGCGCGGGGCAAAGGCAGCCACCCAGGGTCGTGCCCTGCAATGGTGGCTGAAACAACTGGAAAGTCCCACCACACGCGCCGCCTTGCTCGAGCAACATCGGGGACATTTTTAAGAAATCCGTCTCAAATCCGGCGCGATAGCCGGTAGGCTGCCCGCACGCGTTTAAACTGCCCACAACACCTCAACTCCTGGAGACACCCCGCATGACCACTTCCAAACACATTGCAATCGTTGGAGCAGGGATGGCGGCAATCACCTGCGCGCGCACTTTGGTGCAAGCGGGCCACCGTGTGACCGTTTTCGAGAAAAGTCACACCGTGGGTGGCCGCATGGCCACACGCAACAGCCCGTTTGGTACTTTTGACACCGGCGCGCAGTACTTCACCGTGCGTGACCCCCGCTTTGTCGAAGCCATGCAGACCACGCCCAACGTATGCAAGCGCTGGAGTGCCAATACGGTGCAGGTGCTCGACGAGCATGGCCGCGTAGCCGCCGCCGGATTGCCTGCGCGCGAACCCCACTGGGTGGCAGTGCCGGGCATGAGTACGCTGGTGCGCCGATGGGCGCAGCCGCTGGTAGCCTCCCAATCGCTCGAGTTGCAAACGCAGGTCACCGCCATTGAGCGCGATTCGCTGAACAAAGCGCAGTGGCAATTGCGCACCCTCGGCACCGGCGATAGCAGCCATGTCTATGGCGGCTTCGATGCGGTCGTGCTGGCAGTCCCCGCCGCTCAGGCCCAGGCACTGCTCAAAGACACACCCAAGGCCGCCGCCTTGCTCAAGAAAACCAGCGCTGTAACCGTATCACCCTGCTGGACGCTAATGCTGGCTTTCCCGCAGGCCATGCAACCGGGCATGTCCGCGATCGGGCCACAGTGGAACGCTGCGCGCAGCACCCACCACCGGATTGCCTGGCTGACCCGCGAGTCCAGCAAACCGGGCCGCGGCGCGGTGGAGCGCTGGACCGTACAGGCCAGTGCCGAATGGTCCAAAGAGCACTTGCATGATGACCCCAAGCGCGTGGAGGCCAAGTTGACCAAGGCCTTTGCCGAAGTAACCGGCATCCGTGCCGAAGCATCCCACACCGACAGCAAGCGCTGGCTTTACGCCAGGACCGATCAGCCACTTGGAAAGTCCCACCTGTGGGATGCCACGGCCGGCCTGGGTTTGTGCGGTGACTGGTGCCTGGGGCACCGGGTCGAACACGCATTTGTGTCCGGTCTGGAACTGGCTCTGGCCATCATTTAGAACCTGCGGGTGCCGTAGGGCGGTCCGGCGGCGCGCAAGCCATGAACCCCAGCGTGTACATCGGTCGTTTCGCCCCGTCGCCCACGGGGCCGCTGCATGCGGGCTCTCTGGTTGCGGCGCTGGCCAGCTGGCTCGATGCGCGCTCCCATGGGGGGCAGTGGCTGATACGCATAGAAGATGTGGACACGCCACGCACCGTGCCAGGTGCTACCGAACGCATCTTGCAGCAACTCTTCGACTGTGGAATGGCATCTGACGCGCCAGTTGTCCTGCAATCCACACGATCTGCGCTCTACCAGCAAGCACTGGATAGCCTGATTGAGCATGGTCTGGCCTACGCTTGCACCTGCTCACGAAAAGACATTGCCAACGCCCTGCAGCAACACGGATTGGCACGCGCACGGCACGGCGAACTGGTCTACCCTGGCACATGCCGGCCGAATGCCGTGCCCCAGCCACACGCGACGCAGCAAAACCTGCGGCCCATCCGCACAGCTTGCGCCTGGCGACTGCGCACCGACCAACAAATTAAAAATAGGCCGCTAGCCCCCGTTGAATCAGCGTGTTGCACTATTAAAACAGTAGCAAACCATATCATCCGCTGGCAGGATCGTCAACTCGGTTTGCAAGTACAGGACGTGGCCAGTGAGGTGGGCGACTTCGTCTTGAAGCGCGCCGACGGCTGCTTCACCTACCAGTTGGCCGTGGTAGTCGATGACGCTGCACAAGGTATCACCCACGTCGTGCGCGGCGCCGATCTCGCCGACAATACTGCTCGGCAAATTGTGCTGCAACGGGCATTGAGTCTGCCCACGCCACGCTACCTGCACACGCCGCTGGTGCTGGGCATCGATGGTGAAAAACTTTCCAAGCAAAACGGCGCACTGCCATTGAATACATCCACTCCTGAGGCCGCGCTGTGCGCGCTACATCAAGCCGCACTGATGCTGGGCTTACCAACAGACTCGCACAGCACTGTGCAGGAAGCGCTGGCAGTGTGGACCGTAGCCTGGCAAGCCAGCCACCACGCGGATGGCGATGACGCGCGCGAGTTTTAACTACGGATCGTGCGTCGCGCAGTTGGCATCTGGTTGTCAGGCACCATGCCACGAAACATTTCGGAAATTTCGTCCAACTTTTTGCGGGCAACAGACTCCCCACCGAAATCCGCGAGTAGTCGCAGCACGTCGCTGCGCAAATACCACAATGCCTGAATATCATCGGCTCGCACAATGTCTGACCAGACCTTTAACGCATCATTTTGGTGGTGATCTTCCAGCGTGGAGAGAGCCCGAAGCATGGCGTTACGGATATTTTCCGTGCGTCCATCAGCATCGATGATGGTGCTCTGATCCGTCAACAGGGCTGCAAAGGTTGAGGTAAAGCGGGACAGGGTTTTTTTTAGCATGAATGTTGCCCTTAGGGTGAGTCAACCACCAACTGAGCAATCTTGACCAAGGCGCCACGCTGGGAAAGCAAAAGCAATAAAATTTGCAGCGTCATGTGTGAGGGCGATTGGTCTTCAATATTGATCGTCCAGCCATGCTAACGGGGGTTTCTTAAGGAATTATTACGCCACCTGGTGCATCCCGATCTCACCCAAATATCACAAAATTTCTTGGCCCCCTCCGCTACCCGGATGCCTGCCCTAAGGCGGCTCTCACAATGCTGGCCGCGTCCACACCAAAGTGGCCACGCAGCGCAGCCCGCGTGTCACTGCGACCAAAACCATCCGTACCCAGGGTGAAGTAGGTGCGCCCGTCTGGCAGGTAGGCGCGGATGCTCTCGGGCACTGCACGCACATAGTCGGTGGCGGCGATGATCGGTCCAGCGCTTCGGCGCAACTGCCGAGCGATGAACGGCACCGAATCATCCGCAACCGTACTCGCCCCATGCGCCGAACACGCCTGTCCTTGGCGCGCCAGTTCGCTCCAGCTGGTGACGCTGAATACATCGACCGCCACACCCTGTGCCGCCAAAAGCTGCGCCGCCTTGATCACCTCAGTCAGAATCGCCCCGGAGCCCAACAGGGTCACGTTTTTAGGTGTTTTAGTGCTGTGGCCCCCGTCCGGTGTGCGTGAGTAGCTCTTGAAATGATAGCATCCACGAATCACATCGGCGGCTGCGCCCTCGGGCAAATCCGGCTGGGCGTAGTTCTCGTTCATCATGGTGACGTAATAGAAGACGTCTTTCTGCTCCACCAGCATCTCGCGCATGCCGTGGTCGATGATGACGGCCAACTCGCAGGCAAAGGCGGGATCAAAAGCTTTGCAGTTGGGAATAGTGGCGGCTGCCAGGTGGCTGGTACCGTCCTGGTGCTGCAAACCTTCACCGCCCAGCGTCGTACGCCCGGACGTGGCGCCCAGCAGGAAGCCCCGCGCACGCTGGTCGGCAGCGGCCCAAATCGCATCGCCCACGCGCTGAAAACCAAACATCGAGTAGTAGATATAGAACGGCAGCATGGCCAGACCGTGCACGCTGTAGCTGGTGGCCGCTGCCGTCCAACTGGCCAGCGCACCCGCCTCGCTGATGCCCTCTTCCAGAATTTGGCCCTCCAAGGCTTCACGGTAGCTCAACACCGAGCCAATGTCTTCGGGCGCATAGCGCTGGCCCACGCTGCTGTAAATGCCAACCTGCTTGAACAGGTTGGCCATGCCAAAGGTGCGCGCCTCATCGGCCACGATGGGCACCACGCGCGGGCCCAGCGTCGGGTCTTTGAGCAGATTGCCCATCATGCGCACAAAGGCCATGGTGGTGCTCATTTCCTTGCCGTTGGCGGCAAGGGCGAACTGGGCGTAGCTGGAGATTTCGGGCACCGGTATGACCTGGGCGGCTGAGTATCGCTTGGGCAAGTAGCCGCCCAGCTTTTTGCGCTGTTGGTGCAGGTAGCGCATCTCGGCGCTGTCATCAGCGGGTTTGTAAAACTCCAGGTTCTTCACCTGCTCGTCACTCATGGGCAGGTTGAAACGGTTTCGAAACGCGATGAGGTCGGACTCGTCAAACTTTTTGTGGCTGTGCGTGGTCATCTTGCCCTGGCCGGCCGCGCCCATACCGTAGCCCTTTTTGGTGTGCGCCAGTATCACCGTGGGCTGGCCCCTGTGCTTGGCGGCGGCGGCGTAGGCGGCATGGATTTTGACCAGATCGTGGCCACCGCGTTTGAGCCGGTCAATCTGCTCATCCGTCATGCCCTGTGCCAAACGCTTGAGCTCTTCGTTCTGGCCAAAAAAGCTGTCGCGGTTAAAGCGCCCATCCTTGGCGGCAAAGGTCTGCATTTGACCGTCCACCGTGTTGGCAAATGCCTTGACCAGGGCGCCGGTCGTGTCGCGCGCAAACAGGCCGTCCCAGTCACTGCCCCAAACCAGTTTGATCACGTTCCATCCGGCCCCGCTGAACAGCTTCTCCAACTCATCAATGATGCGGCCATTGCCACGCACCGGGCCATCGAGCCGTTGCAAGTTGCAGTTGACCACCCACACCAGGTTGTCCAGCCCTTCACGGGCGGCCAATGTGAGGGCGCTCATGCTCTCGGGCTCATCCATCTCGCCGTCGCCAAAAACGCCCCACACCTTGCGGCTTGAGCAGTCCAGCAGTTGGCGGTGGGTCAGGTAGCGCATGAAGCGGGCGTGGTAGATCGAACTGATGGGGCCGATGCCCATGGAGCCGGTGGGGAACTGCCAGAAGTCAGGCATCAAATAGGGATGCGGGTAGCTGCACAGGCCGCGTGCGCCCTGCCCGGTGAGGGCCAGGGGCGATGTCAACTCCTGACGGTAGTAACCCAGATCTTCGGCGGTCAACCGACCTTCCAGAAACGCGCGGGCATACACCCCCGGTGCGCTGTGCGGCTGAAAAAACACCAAGTCCCCCAGACTGGCCCCCACGCTTGCCACTGCATCATCACTGCGGGCCTGAAAGAAATGGTTGTAGCCGGTCTCAAACAAATCCGCGGCGCTGGCATAACTGGCGATGTGGCCACCGAGTTCTCCATAGGCTTCATTGGCGCGCACCACCATGGCCAGCGCGTTCCAGCGCATTAAAGAGGCCAGCCGTTCTTCGATGGCCAGGTCGCCGGGAAAGCTGCCCTGCTGGTCCACCGCAATGGTGTTCACATACGGCGTGGCCAGTTCAGGCGACCAGCCAACCTGCGCGGTGAGCGCCAGGCGCACCAATTGGTCCAGCACAAAGCGCGCGCGCTCGGGGCCATGGTTGACCACGACAGCCTGAAAGGCTTGCGCCCACTCGGCGGTCTCAATGGGGTCGGTATCTATAGGCGCTGGCAAGGGTCCAGTTGGGGGCATGGCGTGTTCCGTGGTGGCGTGTCTGACGATGCGTCAGATTGTCTGTGCCAGATCCAGCGCCTGGCGCACGTCGTCCAGAATATCCGCAATGTCTTCCAGGCCAACCGACAAACGCACCAGACCTTCGCTGATGCCACAGGCGGCACGCTCCTCGGGCGTGTAGGTGGAGTGCGTCATACTGGCCGGGTGCTGGGCCAGGCTTTCGGCGTCCCCCAGGCTCACGGCGCGGGTCACCAGTTGCAGCGCGTCCATGAAGCGGATGCCAGCCTGCATGCCGCCCTTGAGTTCAAACGCAATCATGCCGCCGAAC
>Ga0194061_1001722_pt1 | contig 12465 bp, 10 predicted proteins | sample SepL2221m_MetaG_FD_163423 | JGI IMG/M metagenome (GOLD analysis project Ga0194061, IMG submission 163423) | Anoxic zone freshwater microbial communities from boreal shield lake in IISD Experimental Lakes Area, Ontario, Canada - Sep2016-L224-21m | ecosystem: Environmental > Aquatic > Freshwater >...
GCTTCTGCATCTGGGGCAAGCGACTCGAGGCTGGCCGCTTCATCAGCGACTGGAAGAAGGTGCGCACGCGGGAGATGGACTGGACGGGATTGAAGCTCCTGCTGGAGGGGATGGAAGCGCGTCAGGTGCGCAAGCGATTTGCGTTGCAGTCGGCGACTAAAACACTATAAATCGAGCGCTTTTCCTCCTATATTTGCTAAAATAGCAGGCATGGAAAGCGCTGCATCCACGATGCTCGACAACCACCGCCGACGTGACGGTGATGAGCGCGCAAGTCGCTGCGCTGATGCGCGCCAAGGATGAGCAGATAACGGCGCAGGGCGAACAGATCGCCGCCTTGAAGCACCAGATCGAGTGGTTCCGGCGCCAGATGTTCGGCAGCAAGAGCGAGCGGCGGTTGCTGGTGGAGGATGCGCAGCAGATTTCGCTCGGCGAGATCGTGGACCAGGGCTCGGCGCCGACCCCGATGCGCCGGGTGGTGGCGCAACACACACGCGCCGTGAGCAAGACCAAGGACGAGGGTGAAAGCCTGCCGTTCTTCGATGCCACCCAGGTGCCGATCGAGACCATCGAACTGCCCGTCCCGGCGGCCATCGCCAACGAAGCCTACGAGCGTATCGGGCAAAAGATCACCTACCGCCTGGCCCAGCGTCCGGCAGCCTACGTGGTGCTCGAGTACATCCGTCCACTGCTGAAGTTGCGTGACAGCGGCCGACTGGTCACGACGCCCGCGCCCGGCGGCGTGATCGAGGGCAGCCGGGCCGATGTCAGCTTCCTGGCCGGCATGCTGGTCGACAAATACCAGTACCACCAGCCGCTGTACCGCATCCACCAGCGCCTCACGGGGAACGGCTTTACGCTCTCCCGCCCCTGGCTCACGCAACTGGGCCAGCAGTCCATCGCGCTCGTGGAGCCGATCTACCAGGCCCAGTTGGCCTCGATCAAGCAGAGCCGCGTCATCACCATGGATGAGACGCCGATCAAGGCCGGCCGGGAAGTCCAGGGCAAGATGCGCACCGCCTGGTTCTGGCCGGTGCACGGCGAGCAGCAGGAAATCTGCTTCCCGTATGCCCCGACGCACCAGAAAGAGCACATCTTCAAGATCCTGGGCCGGCGCTTCTCCCCGGACACGGTCTTGCTGACCGATGGCAATGACTCCTACGCGCGCTACGCCCAGGTGGTCGGGGTTGATCATGCCCAATGTTGGGCGCACGCCCGCAGGGACTTCTTCGAAGCCAAAGACTACGAGCCAGACCGTGCCGAGCACGCGCTCGAACTCATTGCCAGGCTCTACGCGATCGAGGATGAGATCCGCGAGCGTGCGCTCGTCGGCGACGCCAAGCGCTGGTACCGGCTCGAACACAGCAAAGCGGTCACTGACGTGTTCTTCCACTGGGTCGAGCGAGAACTGCACGCCGATGCCCTGAAGGCCAAGACGCCGTTGACCGGCGCGTTGGCCTATACGCACAAGCGCCGGGCTGGGCTCGAGCTGTTCCTCGATGATCCTGACCTGCCGCTGGACACCAATCATCTGGAGCGCGGCTTGCGTGTCATCCCGATGGGGCGCAAAAACTGGTTGTTCTGCTGGACCGAGCTCGGCGCCGAGCATCTCAGCATCATGCAGAGCCTCATCGTCACCTGCCGACTGCACGGCATCGATCCCTACACTTACCTGGTCGATGTGCTGCAGCGGGTCGGCATACACCCCGCCAACCGTGTTGCTGAGCTGACGCCGCACCTGTGGAAGCAGCACTTCGCAGACAACCCGCTGCGATCGGCCTTGCATACCATGCCGACGCCGTAAACTACGTCGCGGACTTACCGCTTACGCTTGGAAAGCCGCTCGCCCCCCCCCGCTAGACAAATACACTGATCTCGCCGCTAGGGGTGTGATCGGCGGACGCTTACAGATCGGTATCGCTAAACGGTTCTGCTCCTTACGGGTTAACACGCGTCCACAAGAATGGCCCAAACGCAGTTTTCGGATCATCCGCATAGTGAACAGCGCTGCTACTGCACCCAACCTCGTTTGCGTTCATCGACGCCAACGGTACGGTAATTCAAGCCACGGCCTAGTACTGGAGTTATCTTTGGTACGCCACTTAGACACCCTGTAAGCAAGCTGTATAGCGCGAGCCGTTAAGGGCGTTTTGCCTGTTCCGCTAACAGGGCGTCGATTTTGGTTGTAAACGCTCCGATCGGTTGCGCGCCAGAAACCTGGGTCCCTGAGAAGCCTGCCTCGTTTCGCTCGGCGATAATAAATCCAGGTGTGCCGTTGACACCTAGCTGCTCCGCTTCCGCGATATCCGCTTCAATCATCTTCATGGTAGCGGGGTTGGCCAGGCAGATATCAAAGATTGCAAGATTGACGCCCGCTTGTAACGCGACTGTCCGAGAAAGATCTTTGGAGATGCTCGGCGCCATAAAGAGACCGCTAAAAACCGGCCAGAATTTACCTTGTGCAGCTGCACACCGAGTGGCCAGCGCTGCAGGCATGGCCTCGTCGTGAAAGTTCAAGGGCAAGTCTCGTATGACATAGCGAACTTTGCCGGTATCGATGTACTGGGCTTTTAATGCTGGAAAGGTTTCATCATGGAATTTTTTGCAGAAAGGGCATTGATAGTCCGTGAACTCAAAGACGGTCACGGGTGCGTTGGGCACGCCCAGGCTGATGTCCGCGAAGTCCTGTGCTTTGACTACCACTGTGCGATCCAAGTCTACTGCCTTTTCTGGGATTTTCTGTTGCTCACTCAATAGCTGCTTGATGTCGCGCAGGTTGGCGATAATTTCGTTGCCCTGTGATGCGCTCAAACCGGCAACACCGGTTTGAGCGGCGCACCCAACAACGCAAAAGGCACTCATCATCACGACTAAGCTTAAAGACTTCACGCTCACTCCAAAGGGTATGAACCGATGATAACCCGGTCAACGAACATGATCATATCCGCTTAAAAAGCAGGATGGCCAATAACAAGAAAGAAATAATGCAAAAGCAGTCTCAGCATTGGTCATCGTGCAGGTCAAGGTGTGCCCTAATGATAAGACACGCAGCGAAGGATCTAAGCAGCGCCTTGGTCTTATCAGAGACGCCGCGCCGGTTGCATTCACCGTGTTCGCGCAGCGGGTTACGAACTATCTAGACTACGTCCCAACGCGAAACTTGGGCTACTCTGGAGCTACGACTGCTGCCGGAGTTTGACCGACGACAGACTCCGCTAGAAATTGTTGCCCAACTATGTCAGCCTACGCGTAGCATCGGGCACCCGACCGCTAGAATGCTTAGGAGTCACTGCTTTACGGCCGCGGGCGTTGCTAAACACCCGTGCGTTATGCAGTTTCTTGCGGCACCGTTCTCAACACGAATTCCTGAGGAGAGGCAATGAACATCAACTCGAAAAGATGGGCTGGCATAATATGCGCAGTTATCTTCCAGGCCGGTTTGGTCACGGATGCCTTTGCAGGTAACACCCTGTACGCTGGCGATTTCTTTTGGACCGCATCCCAGATGTCTACGCTTGGGGCGCCACCCACCGGCCAAGGCTGCCCCTCCAATGCCGACGCCTCGAAAACGATGTTGGTGGCGGGCATGTGCTACTCGCCTTGTAGCGCGGGCCATACATGGGACGGCGCTTTGAGTTGCGATAGCACCAGCTGCTCCAATGTGACCGCGTGCGGCTTGTGCACGACTGGCGGCGCTTGCAGCACGAGTGGCGGAGCTTGTCATACTACTACAGCAAAATGTACGACGAAGGCATGTAAAACGGGTGTCTGCACGTCGTGTTCAGGGGGGGGCACTACGTGCGATCCGATTGTTACTAATTGCACCCCGATTGTTACTACTTCGTGTGACTGCACCACCACTAATATGTGTGTGATTACTGATATCCAACCCATTGGCGTGGGTGTTGCACAGAAGTATAGCTGCAGCCCTGGGTACGAATTGCACGCGTTGTCCTGCTATACGCCTTGTCCAGATGGTTGGGGTTTTGTTGCCGGCGTGTGTTGGTCTAGAGGTTTAACCTCGCCATCAGGTGCCGGAATGGTTGTCTGTGGGGCGGGAATTGCAAGGTCACAGGCAGCCTGCAACTCCGTGATTGCTAACCAAACTGCTTCGGTAACCATGACTGGCTTAGCAGCAGTACCAGCGAGCGCCTATGCCGACCTGATGGGCGTCGTAACAAAAAGCGCAACGGATTTGGCCATATTCGCAGAAGAGCTCGCGTCGGACGCAACACTGGTAGCAGAGCGAGGTTCGTCATTTGGCAGCTTTAGTGGCGCAGATTTGACTGAGCTTGCAGATGACATGATGGCCGGTAAAGCGGGAACCCAAGGTTCCAAGGCATCGTCTTCATCGCTATACAATTCGTTATTCGACCCAGCCACGCAAGATTACTTTGCGAGTCTTGCCACTAGTGCGTCACAAAAGGGGGGCGCTTTCATGACACCGGCCCAGGTCGCAGTAATGCAGACTATTCTGGCGAAAAGCCCGGAAGGCAACCTGATCCTGGCAGTGGCAAAATCCGGCGGTGCTACTGCAAATAGCTTCGGCTTCATTAATACAGTCGCGCTCTTTAATGGGCAGTTGAGCGGCTATGACCAGTATGCCGCTTCTATAAATTTCATCCGCGGGACGTTGAGCATGATCACTATGCTCGCCCTTCCGGTCATGATTTTTGAACTAGTTAACGGGAAAGTTCCTAGCCAAGCGGAAGCGCTGGCCTTTTCTGCTATGTACGCGATTTCATCTTTCATGTATCCGGTTGCAACATACTAATAAAGCGGGTGAGCTTAATACGCTCGCGTAGCCCATTGATGAGGTCAATGGGCTACTCTGCTACTTCCGATCACAAACTCGCCATCGCACGAATGGTGGTCGGGGCGGGTGTCGTTATGTTGGTCATCGGCCAGTTCGTGCTAAATGCGGGAGGCGCAACACAGAGGCATGAGCCGTCTTTCCCTCGAGTCCTTCAGAGCACTTGACGAGGCATCTCGCGCGTGCAAAGCGTAGCCTAAGGTAACCGGCAACTACGCGGCGTAACGGTCGAGCTTTGCCTGCGCCGGACAACGCTACTCGTGTATTTCATTGGAGTGTTCTGAGGTCGAGGCCTTGTCGCAACGAGGCCGGGTGGTCATTAGTGCTTGCGTCAACGGAAGCGCAGGACCCCGACACGCGCCAGCGCAGCACACCTCGTCCGTGCAAGGCTAAGGATAGCGCGCGTCGGAGCGGCGGGAGGAGCACCAGACAGTGGCTCCTGCAGAATTTCCTGAGTTCGGGGCCACCCGATTTCCTCAGTTGGCGACTGGGGCCAATCCCAAGCAATGACTGACCGTAGCAAGCCGGCAAGTCAGTCGCACTCCCTGCGTGCGACGCCCGCTGCCAGTGTCAAGACTTGGGATAGCTGCATCACCACCTTCATCCGCTGGGCACCGGTCAGGCCGCGAAGTTCGGTGGAATCGAAGGCTATGTTGACCTGGCGGGTTCGTACCGGTGGCACGTAAGGTCTCTTGCGGGATTTTTGTGGCTCGTTCATCCTCGTTCACCTGTGCGACTGCGACGGGAGCGCCGCTCTGGGAGTTTCGCCGCACTCCGCGCACCAGGAATAATCGATGCAGACCTCGCAGGGCCGCTGTGGCGGCAGCACTTCGCAGGCAACCCGCTGCGATCGGCCTTGCACACCATACCGACGCGGTAAGCTACGTCGCGGACTTCACGATTACGGGTTGGCGCCTTGGCCAACTGCATTACGGCCGCGCAGTTGTATCTCGTTCCCACCGCGGCTCCTGCATCGTTCCTGTCGTAACGCGCCGCGGTCGAGTCCAAGATTCAGGAGTTTTTGACGGCATGAGTGATCTGTTGCAACGGGGATTGCATGCGGGTGAACGGCGTCTACGCCGGGCTGCACTAGGGTTTGCACAGGGCGCCTTTCTGCAAGCACAAGCGCGTGCAGAATTGCTGCGCAGGCTAGAACCGATGCAATTAAAGCCAGCCAAAGTACTGGATCTGGGCGGCGGGCCGGGCCTCGGCGCGCGCGCTCTCGCCCAGCGCTACCGTCAGTCGTCGGTCGTGCTCGTCGATAGTTCTGAAGCCATGTTGGCGAGCGCCGTCCGTGCCCGAGGTTGGTGGCGCCGCTTCGAGTGTGTCCGGGCCGACGCGACCGCCCTGCCCTTTGCAGATGCCAGTGTGGACCTCGTCGTTGCAGGGTTTTTGTTGCCTTTCTTGACGACCCCCGCAGCGTTATTTGCAGAGGTACGGCGGGTCCTTCAGCCGCGCGGCTACTTTGCCTTTACCACGGTGGGTGCGGTGACCTTACGGGAGCTGCGCCACGCCTTTGCTAGCGTCGATAATCAATCGCACGTGAATGAATTTCCTGATTTTTTGGATATCGGAGACGCACTCACGAGCGCTGGGTTCGTCGCGCCCGTCCTCGATGCCGATCGGCTGACCGTCACCTACGAGTCTTTGGCAGATGTCTGCCGAGACTTGCGCGCGGCCGGCGCCAGTCCGCCGACCCATGGACGGTCTAGTTTGACCGGTGCGCGCCGGTGGGCGGCAGCTACGGCCGCGTTCGAGGCGGCGCGCGGCGCGGACGGACGGATTCCGGTGACCTGTGAGTTGGTTTATGGCCAAGCATGGTGCCCCGATGGCGACGCGACCCGTGCTACTGCTGGTGGCCACGAAGTGGTGGTGCCCTTGACGCGCTTACGCCGTCGCTGAGGGTTGCGGTGCGTCCCATGACGTCGTCTGTGCCAGGTCAAGCACAGATCAGCAGATCCTTGCATCCGACAGAATATGCAGCGTTAATCGCCAAAAGTGGCGCGATTAGTGTCTATAATCTGAGAAAAATGTTTTCAGAACACAGCCACTACCTGTGTGCCTGAGGGTCTAGAGCCGGACGTCCGATCCCTCCTTGCGATGGGCGCTTCCTCCTCGGGGTGGGAGGCAGTGCTTTGGCCCCGGTGCGGGCTGCCGGCGCTTTTGTGTTTCGTAAAACGCAATACCGATCGAATGGTGTTTTCACGACACTGGCCGACGGGTACACTGCGCCGCCCCCGCGGGGGGTCTCTAGTCGTTTCCGTAAGGAGTGGCGACTGGGCTAGCGAAATAGGCGCTATCCGCTTGCGGGTAGGGCGTCGGCGTACCGGTAGCGGCTTCGGTCGTTGCTGCTGTTTTGGGGACCGGCTTGGCGCGAGGCGACCGCTCGCTCGGGCCGCGGTAATATTCACAGCATTAGACGACAGCGTGAAGAGGCCTCGATGTTGAACCGAAAAGTGTTGAGCGCGCTAGGCGTGCTGCTCGGCGCCGCGCCTGCGGTCGCGTATGACAGTAGTTACAACATGCCTGTCGGCGTCACCCAGATCGCGCGCGAAGTGCATAGCCTGCATATGATCGTATTCTGGATCTGCGTCGCCATCGCGGTGGCCGTGTTCGGCGCGATGATCTACTCGATCATTGCCTTCCGGAAGTCCAAGGGCGCCGTTGCTGATACCACGATGTTGCACTCGACGATCGTGGAAGTGATTTGGACGACCATTCCCGTCTTGATCCTGGTGGGCATGGCGGTTCCCGCAGCCAAGACGCTGGTCCGTATGGACGATACGCGCAATGCGGAACTCTCCATCAAGATTACGGGCTACCAGTGGAAATGGCAGTACGAGTATCTCGGCAAGGGAATCTCGTTTTACTCGAGCCTGGGCGCGGAATCGAATTACGCGCGGCAATTGCACTCCGGCATTGATCCAAACACCGTCAAGGACTATCTGCTCGAGGTGGACCACGAGGTGGTGGTGCCGGTTGATACCAAAGTCCGCCTGCTGCTGACCGCGAACGACGTCATTCACTCGTGGTGGGTCCCTGATTTTGCGGTCAAGAAAGACGCGATTCCTGGGTTCATCAACGAGGCTTGGTTTAAGTCCGAGAAAATCGGCCACTACACTGGTCAGTGCACGGAACTGTGTGGCCGTGATCACGGCTTCATGCCGATCGTGGTGAACGTCGTGTCCAAAGAAGACTTTGCACGGTGGGTCGCGGACCAACAGGCGGCAGCGAAGGCCGCCGCCGAAGGCGCAGCGCCTACCGCTACCACTGCTACGACGAATGCTCCCGCGGCTTCCGCCGCGGCGGCGCGCTGAACGGATTCGAGGAGTTCGAGACCATGGCACACGCTGATACTCACGCCGCCCACGACCATGACCACGACCACAAGCCGTCGGGTATCGGCCGCTGGCTGTTTGCGACCAACCACAAAGACATCGGTACGCTGTACTTGCTGTTCGCCCTGCTGATGTTCTTCATCGGTGGTGCGATGGCTTTGGCCATTCGCGCTGAACTGTACAAGCCAGGACTGCAGTTTTTTGATCCGGGTTTCTACAATTCGCTGCTAACAAGCCATGCGCTGGTCATGATCTTCGGTGCGGTGATGCCCGCGTTCGTGGGTCTTGCGAACTGGATGATCCCGTTGCAGATCGGCGCGCCGGATATGGCGCTGCCGCGCATGAATAACTACAGTTTCTGGATCCTGCCGTTCGCATTCACGCTGCTGCTGTCGTCCTTCTTCACGGCCGGTGGTGGTCCTGCCGGTGGCTGGACGCTGTATCCGCCGCTGTCGCTGCAGGCCGGTGATAGCTTCCCATTGACGATCTTCGCGATTCATATGATGGGCGCTTCCTCGATCATGGGTGCGATCAACGTGATCGTGACCATCATGAACATGCGCGCGCCCGGCATGACACTGCTGAAGTTGCCTCTGTTCTGTTGGACCTGGTTGATTACCGCGTACCTGCTCATCGCGGTGATGCCGGTGCTGGCGGGCGCTGTCACCATGCTGCTGACAGACCACTATTTTGGCACCAGCTTTTTCAACCCGGCCGGTGGCGGCGACCCGGTGATGTTCCAGCACATCTTCTGGTTCTTCGGGCATCCCGAGGTCTACATTCTGATTCTACCGGCCTTCGGCATCGTGTCCGAGATCATCCCGACCTTCGCGCGCAAGCCATTGTTTGGCTATGACGCGATGGTCTATGCGACCGCATCCATCGCCTTCCTATCATTCATCGTGTGGGCGCACCACATGTTTACGGTGGGAATGCCGCTCGCCGGCGAAATGTTCTTCATGCTGAGCACAATGCTCATCGCGATTCCAACTGGCGTTAAGGTCTTTAACTGGACCGCCACCATGTGGAAGGGTTCGATGACCTTCGAGCCGCCGATGCTGTTCGCTCTGGCTTTCCTGTTCCTGTTCACGATCGGTGGCTTCTCAGGCCTCATGCTGGCTATCGCGCCTGCTGACTTCCAGTATCAGGACACGTACTTCGTGGTCGCGCACTTTCACTACGTGCTCGTGCCGGGCGCTGTATTCGCCATCATGGCCGCGGTCTATTACTGGTTGCCGAAGTGGACCGGCCACATGTACAACATGCGGCTCGCCAACTGGCACTTCTGGGTGTCCACGGTTTCGGTGAATGTCCTGTTCTTCCCGCAGCACTTCCTTGGCCTCGCCGGAATGCCGCGCCGTATCCCGGACTACAGCACGCAGTTCACGGACTGGAATATGGTGTCCTCCGTGGGCGGGTTCGTGTTTGGCTTCTCGCAGATTCTGTTTGTCATCCTGATTTGGCAGTGCGTCCGCGGTGGCGCGAAAGCGACGGACAAGGTGTGGGATGGTCTGTCTCATGGACTGGAGTGGACGGTGCCCTCGCCGGCGCCTTACCACTCTTTTGACACTCCCCCAGAAGTGCATTGAGTAAGCCTGTGACGAAGCAGATGCCAGCCTCGGATGTACGCGCGCGCAACCGACGCCTAACGCTTGCGTTGTTCTTGCTCGCGGCAGGCGTTTACGCGGCGTTTATCGCGATGTCGATCTGGCGCGCGAAAGGCTGACATGGCAGCGCCGCGCAGACATCGCGCGCTCATTGGGCGCTTGTTGCTGTTTACGGCAGGCAGTTTCGCGTTCGGCTTCGCGCTCGTGCCACTGTATAGCGTGCTGTGCAAAGTGTGGGAGACAGGCAATCGGTGGTATGGCACCCAAACCGCACAGGCCTCGGTCATCGAGCAGCCGGACGCGGCTAGGGTCGTGACCATCGAGTTCATCGGCACTGTGGCGCATGCGGGCGAATGGGAGTTTGCGCCCACTGCCAATACCCTGAAGGTGCATCCGGGGAAATTGTATGAGGCCACGTTTCACGCCAAGAACCTGACTGGACATGCGGTAGTCGCGCAGGCTGTGCCCAGCATTGCGCCGCAGAGCATCGCGCATTACTTCAAGAAGACGCAGTGCTTCTGTTTTGAACCGCAGAAGTTTGCGACGGACGAATCCCGAGAGTTGCTCATCCGCTTCATCGTGGATCGGGAGTTGCCGGCGGACGTCGATCGAATCACGCTGTCTTATTCATTTTTTGATTTGCCGTCGCAGACGGCGGCGAATCGTTGATACCACTGACACCCTACACCTGATTTAAGCAGGAATGACCATGGCGAACGCACACTCCAACGACAAGTACTACATACCGCACTCGAGCCCGTGGCCCTTGCTGGGGTCTGTTTCCCTGTTTGTGCTGATGGCAGGCGCGGCACTAACCGTTGACGGAAGCCCTATGGGTTCATCGGTACTTGGGGCCGGCTTTTTGCTGCTGTTTGCTTTGCTGTTCTTTTGGTTTCGCACTGTCGTTAACGAAAATCAGGCCGGTACCTACAACCTAGGCGTTGATCAATCCTTCCGTATGGCGATGCGTTGGTTCATCTTCTCGGAAGTCATGTTTTTCGCGGCGTTCTTCGGCGCACTGTTCTACGTCCGTGAACTGGCCCTACCGTGGCTCTCGGGGACGGGCGCCAAACATCTGGCGGGTGACCTGCTGTGGCCGCAATTTGGTGGCGGCTGGCCGACCAACGGCCCGCAGGCCTTGGGCCCCAAGGGCGACAGCAGCACCTTCGAGACGATCCCAGCGCTCGGCGTGCCGTTACTGAACACGTTGCTGCTGTTGAGTTCGGGCGTGACCATCACGATCGCGCACCACGCCTTGCGTGCCGGGAAGCGTGGCGTTCTGAAGTTGTCGCTCGCAGCGACCTTTATCTTGGGCTTTATTTTCGTGTACTTCCAAGGCTCGGAATACCACCACGCGTATACCGAACTGGGACTGACACTCGGTACGGGTATTTACGGTTCGACCTTTTTTATGCTGACCGGGTTTCATGGTCTGCACGTCACCATTGGCGCCATCATGCTGCTGGTGATCTGGCTGCGCGTGATGAGCGGGCACTTCACGCCCGAACGCCACTTCGCGTTTGAGGCGGTGGCCTGGTATTGGCACTTCGTTGACGTTGTATGGTTGGGCCTCTACATCTTCGTTTACTGGATGTAGGTTGCTTGCAGCGCATACGGCGTTGGTGGCCGTGCTCGCTCGGTCACCGGCAACGGTGCGTTAGTAACGTGGGTACGCCGGGGCACTGGGCCTTGGCGGCGCCGGTCGTTGGATACCGAAGAGCCATCACCGCGCTAGCGGCCGGCGTGCCTGAGAGGCCAGCTCAGCCTCTGACGGACGTAGGCGCGGCCTCAGTGGCCGATGCCATGCGGTGTAATCCAGCCTTGATGGGCGGCAAGTAGCAGCACCAGTAGCAGGGCGATGGACAGGCCGATACGCCAAGTCAGTGCGCGAACGGTTTTGCCCGGGTCGCCTTTGCCACCGGTAAGGTGGAAAATAGCGTTGCCGAGGCTGAACAGTATGGCGAGCAACAATAGGATGACGACAGTTTTGAACCAAGCCACGATAGATCCTCCGATGACGGGGTCATTATAAGTGGGCCGGTTCACGTTCTCTGTGCGATTGTGGCCGACCGTCATGGCAGCCTTCGGCCTCCTGGTGTTGGCCGGACTCGGGACTTGGCAGGTCCAGCGCGGTTTGGAAAAGGAGGCGCTGTTTCGTGCATTTGCTCGTGGCGATGGGCCGGCGGTGCCCTATCAGACAAACCAAGGCCAAGCACGGTATGCGCGTGTCCAACTCGCAGGGCGCTATGACGCCGAGCGGCAGATTCTCCTCGATAACATGATCAAGGATGGCGTGGTGGGCTACCGTGTGCTGACGCCCTTGCATACGGCGCAGGGCACGGTCCTGGTCGATCGGGGTTGGCTGCGCGCGCCGCCCCGGCGGGACCAATGGCCGGTGGTTACGGTTTCGGATGCGCGGCGTACGGTGGCGGGACGCCTCGACGCCTTACCCCGAGCGGGCCTCCGGCTGGCAGCCGCGGATGGGGAGGGCTGGCCGCGTCGATTGTCTTACCCGGATATAGCCACCGTGCAGCGGATCTATGGTCAAGCCGTGGACCCGCGCATCATCCTGCTGGATGCGGATGCGCCCGATGGGTACGCGCGGGACTGGCGGCCCGGGGGCATGGCGCCAGAGCGTCATTTTGGCTATGCCGTGCAGTGGTATGGCCTTGCTGCGACCATACTGGTCCTCTACTTCGTTCTGAAC
>Ga0194061_1001723_pt1 | contig 12460 bp, 12 predicted proteins | sample SepL2221m_MetaG_FD_163423 | JGI IMG/M metagenome (GOLD analysis project Ga0194061, IMG submission 163423) | Anoxic zone freshwater microbial communities from boreal shield lake in IISD Experimental Lakes Area, Ontario, Canada - Sep2016-L224-21m | ecosystem: Environmental > Aquatic > Freshwater >...
GTGTAATCCAAGCCGCGTGTGGGTTCATCCAGCACAAGTAATTGCGGTTTTGCAGATAGGACAACACTCAGCGCAAGGCTTAATCGTTGCCCTTCTGAAAGATCGCGAGGATGTGTACTTGCGCCAATTCCAGGAACAAGAGCGTTAAGGAGTGCAAAAGTAGATCCTGACACCACATGGTTATCTGAATCTGCTTGTCTACATTCCTCCTGAACGCTTTGTCCGTAGAGCAAGTCACTTGGCTCTTGAGGAATAAACCCCGCTATCTCAGTGCGTGCACGACCGCGAAGAATAAAGGGGTCTTTGCCTACGATAGTTACCGTGCCCTGTGTTGGGGCTATTGCGCCAACGATGGCGCGAAGGAGTGAACTTTTGCCCGCACCATTTCTGCCCATGACCGCCACAATTTCTCCAGCAGCAATCTTTAATGAAACATCGCGAATAGCCACTGCAGAACCGTAAGAAATGCTGGCGTGATCGACGGTGACAACATTGGCCTCTATCGCGGAATCCGCTTTAGGGACAGGCTCCACTTTCTCTAATTGTTTGCGGATATCCTGCGTCATTCTGCGCATCGCTCTCACACTTAAGGGAACTTCCTCAACAGCCAAGGCCCTGGCTAAATGAATGATGGGTGGAGCCAGTTCGGATGAAGCAAATATCGTCTCAGGGGTACCAATGTGTGTTTGCCCATCGCCTTGTATATGAATGATCCGATCAGCAAACTGAATTACTCGCTCTAATTTGTGCTCGGAAACAATGACAGTCAGCCCGAGGTCGTGAACGAGTCTATGCAAAATGGATAAGACCTCTTCGGCAGCTATGGGATCCAGTGCGCTAGTGGGCTCATCCAAGACAAGAACTTTGGGGTGCATGACAAGTGCACTGCCAATAGCAACCCTTTGTTGCTCACCGCCACTGAGTGTTGCGATGGATCGATGGCGAAGGGCGGCAAGACTTAATAGATCTAAAATTTCTTCCACTCTTTTTCGCATGACATCGGGTGGCAGATTCAACGTCTCCATCCCGAATGCCAATTCTTCCTCCACCGTGTCTGTGACGAAACCATTGAGAGGATTTTGACCAACAATTCCAATGAGATGCGCAAGGCCGCCAGGTTTGACACTTTGTGTGGAAATTCCATGGACGCTGATATCACCCGCCAAAATTCCACCCGTGTGATGGGGAACTAAGCCATTGATGAGTCGCAGTAATGATGATTTACCGACGCCCGTGGCGCCCATGACAAGAACTAACTCTCCTTCTGCGACAGTGAAAGTAAGGTCCTCAATGACAGTTTGTTCTGAGTTGGGATAAATAAGAGAGACGTTAGTGAACTTAATCATGGGGCCACCAAGATGGGTGAGAGTGCAACAAGGAGCACTAAGAACTCTGGTTTGAGCATGGAGGCTATTGCCAAGGAGGCGAGTAAGTAATCGCGAGGAGTTAGAGGATCTTTTCTATATCGAGAACGTTGGCGCGTGTATCCATACCCGCGCGAATCCATTGCTGCCGCCAAATCTAATGATCGCGACAGCGAGTCTTCAAAAAGAGGAAGTGCAATTCTTCGCCAGCTTGCCAGTCCCGAAGTTTCATGTCCGCGCAAACGTTGGGCTTGTTTGATGCGTGCGATACTCGTAACAAATTGAGGAAGGATTGAGGTTGCAATAACAAGTGTCACTCCAAATTCATAGACCATAACTGGCAGCGATCGCAGAAGTCGATGGGGGCTAGAAAGTGATGCGGCCGCGCCAAGGAGAGCAATGATCGCAGCGATCAAAATTCCATCATGGGCAGTTGAGGAGAGACGCTCGAGAGTGACGTGACCGCCAATTCGAATTCCTGCCATCCAATTCGGCAAAGGGATGATCGGTAAAGTAAAAAGAGTGCGGCCAGGGATAGGTACGCCAATGAGAATGCCCGTGATCATTCGTATTGCAATGACCCAGATCCCAACTTTTACAGACCACATAAAACTTTTAGCCCATGGTGCTTTCTCCGCTTTTTGTTTTACAACAAAACCCGCTGCACCCACCACGGCGATTGCAAGGGGAATAGAGCTGGTCATGGCAACTGATATCGCCAGCGACCCAGCCCAAATCCACCAGACGAGTGGGTGCAGGGATTTATACATGGGTTTGTATTACTTCTTTGCCCGTAGTGGCGCAGGAGTTGGGATTTCTATTCCGCATTCCTTTGCAGGGTAACCGTTTAGTCCGCAGATAAAACCAGACGAGGCAGCACGGATCTTTGTGACAGCACCGACGATCTCAGATCCGATGGCGGCTTTGTCGAGAATGACGCACTTGGTAATAGAACGTGGAATTGTTTCTCCGCGCGGGCGAAGGAAGGCGCTACCAAAATCAACGACAACTCCGATGCGCTTCTTACCTGCAGATGCCGTAGTGGTGCCGCAAATCTTGGCAAAATTAGGGGAGACGCGGGGAGTTGCGGCATCAGGAATGCTGTCACTGCTGAATGTGAATGCCCATCCTTCAACAGACCCATCTGCGACAACGGTTGTTGGGCCAGTCTGTGCCGCGGTCCAGGTACTTTGACTAGGGGCGCTTTGGAAGTAACCCCAATAGCGGTATCCCTTTTCAACTGCTTGTGCTGATGGAATTAGTAGCGCTGTAAAGATCATCGCCACTGATATCGCGGCAAAAGATTTCTTTGTCATATTTTTCATTATTAGAGCCTCACATGTAGGGAGTCTCACAAGGGCCGACCTTAAGCATGTTATGAATGAAATAAAAAAGATCGTTCGAAAATCTCGAACGACCCTAGCTTCCAGTTCAAACATTTCTGTTTGGACGAACGCCCCGCAAACCTCGGCGGTGGTGTCGATTTCGAGTCGTTGATTTAGGTAATCCGACTTAACAGCCCTTAGAGCTGCTTCACGGTTGCGGGTCAGCGCCGGACTCTCACCGGACTTCCCCTAAACACAAAGACTTATTTAGTTTTTTTACTAGGGTCACCAAACCACATTGTTTTCACCTTGGCAACACGCCTCGCTCGCTCTAAAGTATGGACATAACACCGCCGTACTCGTGTGAGGGAGAAACTCCGTGGAACATCGTCGTCTTGGCAGTTCAGGCTTGTACGTTTCAGAAATTTCTTACGGAAACTGGATCACCCACGGTTCACAGGTTGAGAAAGAAAGCGCCATCGCCTGCGTAAAGACCGCCCTTGAGGTTGGAATTACCACTTTTGATACCGCCGACGTCTATGCCAATACCAAGGCGGAAGCTGTGCTTGGCAAAGCCCTAAAGGGCGTGCGCCGTGAGTCCTATGAACTATTTACCAAGGTGTATTGGCCAACGGGCTCTGGCAAGAATGATCGCGGTCTATCTCGTAAACATATTATGGAATCAGCCCATGCTTCACTAAAGCGTTTAGGCACCGATCACATCGATCTTTACCAGGCCCATCGTTTCGATTACGAGACTCCGCTGGAGGAAACACTGAGCGCCTTTGATGATTTGATCCGCCAGGGAAAAGTTCATTACATCGGAACCTCGGAATGGCGCGCCAGTGAAATAGCCGCGGCGCTCAAGATTCAAGATGAACGCGGATACACGCGCTTCATTTCCAATCAACCTCAATACTCGATGCTTTGGCGGGTTATTGATGCAGAAGTTGTCCCGCTCAGCGAAAAAGAGGGAATTGGGCAAATCGTTTGGTCGCCAATGGCTCAAGGCGTACTGACCGGAAAATACAAACCGGGAAAGAAAGTTCCTGCTGGTTCTCGTGCAACTGATAAGAACGGTGGCGCAGGAATGATTTCGGGTTGGCTTCGTGATGAGGTGTTAACCGCCGTGGAAAAACTTCGTCCGATTGCAGAGAGTGTGGATCTTTCTATGGCCCAATTGGCTATTGCATGGGTTCTGCAGAATAAGAATATTTCCAGTGCAATTATCGGTGCAACAAAGCCTTCACAGGTTAAAGAAAATGTGAAAGCTTCTGGAGTGAAACTTTCCGCGACAACGATGAAAGAGATCGATAAAGCACTCGGCAAACTTCCAGAGACTGATCCTGCTAAGAATGAGAGTCCAAAGCCTCGCGCTTAACTCTCAATTATTAGTTGGTTTTATCTCCAGGCTTTACTTGTGGCTTTGGTGCGCGCAAACGTCGAAGCTGAGTAGAACGTGACCATCCGTATGATCCAACGCCTTTTAGCGAAGCCTCAGGAAAACGCGCCTTCACTTCCTTTTTCAATTTGCGAGATAAGAAAACGCCTTCGCCCATCGCGCCCAAGAAGACGACATACATCAGCAGAACGGAAACGCTCTGCAAGGCAGTGATGCGAGAAACCATGAGAACGACAAATAAAATTGGAAGTAAATACTCAGCTAGTGATCGACGTGAATCAACGTAGTTACGAACAAACTTGCGAACGGGTCCACGATCGCGGGCAGGAAGAGCGTTCTCTTCTCCGCGCATGTAGGCAGCTCGTGCGGCCCCGCGATTTTGGCGTTGCAGCTCCTTTTGCTTCTTACGTTCTTCTTTGTTTGTGGCAGGAGCCAAAGAATTCACAACGCGTTTTGCTTGGGCGTCTTTACGTGAAGGTGTTGGACGGCCTTTGTTTTCGGACTTGTCTGGAGTATCTGCGCTCATGGCTCAGACTATAGAGGGTGTACGGCTATCTCTGAAAGTTAAGGCAGAGCGAGCATCCGCTCCAGCGCCAATTTCGAGTAAATGGCGGTCTCATCATCCACGCGTATGTGATTAACCACGTGACCGGCAAGGAGTGATTCCATCACCCATACAAGATGAGGCAAGTCGATTCGATTCATGGTGGAGCAGTAGCAGACATCTTTATCAAGAAAAAAGATCTGCTTATCAGGGTGAGATTTTGCAAGACGCGCAACGAGATTGAGTTCTGTTCCAATCGCCCAAGCAGATCCAGGGGCGGCAGCCTCGATCGTCTTGATGATCATCTCCGTGGAACCCACAACATCTGCAGCGGCAACGACCTCATGTTGACACTCAGGATGTACGAGCACCTGAACGTTAGGAATTCTTGTTCGAACTTCGTTGACGCTCTCGAGGCTAAATCGCCCGTGGACGGAACAGTGACCTCTCCAGAGAATCACTTTTGCGTTGGTGATTTCTTCCCGTGTAAGTCCACCTTGTGGTTTCCAAGGATTCCACAGCACGCAATCATCAAGTGACAGACCCAGCGAAAGTACGGCGGTGTTGCGTCCAAGATGTTGATCGGGAAGGAAGAGAACTTTTTCGCCTTGTTCAAACGCCCATGTCATCGCCCGTTTTGCGTTCGAAGAAGTGCAGACCGTGCCACCGTTCTTACCCGTGAAACTTTTGATTGCGGCAGATGAATTCATATAGGTAACAGGAATAGTGTGTGAAGCAACTCCGAACTCCTCAAGAACGCTCCAACATTGCGCGACTTGTTGGGCAGTGGCCATATCGGCCATAGAACATCCCGCTGCGAGATCGGGAAGAATTACCTTCTGCGATGAGGATGTGAGAATGTCAGCACTTTCGGCCATGAAATGAACTCCGCAGAAAATTATGTACTCGGAGTGCGATTGATCAGCCGCGGCCTGGGCCAACTTAAATGAGTCGCCTGTAATGTCAGCAAATTGAATGACCTCATCACGTTGGTAGTGATGTCCAAGGACTAAGGCTCGAGCCCCCAGAGCCGCACGTGCCACGCGAGCTCGTTCAACGAGGCCTGGCTCACTGGCATGGGGGAGTTCTCCCGTACATGAGACTCCTCGTTCGCTGCCAAGATCTGAGCCTTCGCCCAGTAAGAGGAGATCACTCAGTGCCATAGGCATATTCTGTCTGCTTATTTGCCATCCTGCGAGTAGGATTCGACCCGAAGTCGGAGAGTTTTTTCACAAGGGTATGTCTTAGGGGAGAGAATTTATTATGAGCACAGATGTCACCATTGAAACCAGCACAGCAAGCATCGTCTTGACGGAAACTGCGGCAGGCAAGGTAGCGGCGCTTTTGGCCCAAGAGGATCGCGATGATTTGGCCCTTCGCGTGGCCGTTCAACCAGGCGGATGTTCAGGACTTCGCTATCAGCTCTATTTTGATGACCGCGCCCTTGATGGCGATGTCACCTATGAATTTGGTTCCGTTAAAGTAATCGTCGACAAGATGAGCATTCCTTATCTTGCAGGGGCCTCCGTTGATTTCGTGGACACCATTGAGAAGCAGGGTTTCACTATTGATAACCCAAATGCCGGAGGATCATGCGCCTGCGGTGATTCCTTCCACTAAGGCGAGTATCTTTTTCCATTCATCTCGTCCCTAGCGAAGGTAACTCATGAAAATTGGCGTGGCTGGTTCTGTTGGTCGCGACCACTTAATGACCTTCCCAGGCAAGTTCACTGATTCACTGGTTGCGGGTTCACTCGACAAAGTTTCCCTTTCTTTCTTGGTGGATGCGCTCGATGTGCGACGCGGGGGATGTGCGGGAAATATTGCCTTTGGAATGGGAGTTCTAGGGCTTCGGCCAACGCTCATTGCTGCAGTTGGAAAAGACTGGGCAGATTATGAAGCCTGGTTAATTCGCCACGGAGTAGATACATCCCACGTGCTGGTTTCAGAGACTTTACATACCTGTTTGTTCATGGTTACTACAGATACCGAACTCAATCAGATCGCATCATTTTTTCCTGGCGCAATGAGTGAGGCACGAAATATCGAGCTTGCTCCCATTATGGAAAAGACTGGAATTTTTGATCTCATTGTAATTTCCCCTGATGACCCAGAAGCGATGCTTCGTCACTCCGAAATTGCTCGATCCCAAGGCATTGCATTTGCGGCAGATCCATCCCAACAAATGGCCCGAATGGATGGCGATGAGATCAAACGTCTCATCGAAGGTGCGGCGTACTTGTTCTTGAACGAATATGAGTACGCCCTAGCAATGCAAAAAACAGGCTGGACCGATTCGGAAATTATGGAACGAGTGGATGTTCGAATCGTAACCTTGGGTTCTGACGGGGCAAAGGTTGAAGAAAAGGGCAAGGAAACAATTTTTGTCGGAGTTCCACAAGAGAAAGCACGCATGGATCCCACAGGTGTCGGTGATTCCTTTAGGTCAGGCTTTATCGCTGGACTGGCAGCTGGTTTGGGTCATGAACGTTGTGCGCAATTGGGATCGATGTTGGCTACCTATGTGATTGAGACAAAGGGAACGCAGGAATATCGATTTACTCGCGCAGAATTCTTAACAAGATTTGAAGGCGCCTATGGAGCTGATGCAGCTGCAGAAATCAGTGACCACCTAGGTAACTTTGGTTTTGACGCATCACGTTAAATTTCGTTTCACTTTCTTTACCCACGCTGTTTCCCGTCATCCTGGCCCAGGCTTGAAGATCTGGCCAGGTGGCTGGGTCATCAGAAAGCAAGATTAAGGATTGGCCGTTCTCGATTTTTTGTATCTGCTGGGCAATCATGATTATTGGCAACGGGCATCGAAGGCCCAGGCAATTGACTTCATTCATCGGGCGCGAATCTCCACGACGGCGCGACGAATCGCATCTACGAGCGCAATTATTTCTTCCTTGGTTGTTGAAGGATGAAGAGTGATTCGCACATTTCCATGAGTCAAGACGCCCATTGCGGCGAGTACATGGCTAGGGGCTAAATCGTCAGCGCTACATGCTGAGCCAGAATCAACGGCAATTCCTGAAGCATCTAAACGACGAAGTAGCTCTTCTCCTTCAACGTAAAGGAAAGAGAAAGAATTAATATGCGGTAGAGAATCATCTAGTTGTCCTGCAATATCGCAATCGGCGATAGTTGAGGAAATTTCCTGACGTAGGAACATTGATAGCTCACGTACATGTTCCTGATCTGTAAGCGCATCGGACTGTGAAGCTTCCAGTGCGATGGCAGTAGCCAGCAAGAGTGGAAGGGAAAGTGATTGCGGTACTCGTTGCGGTCCAATATGCGGCAGGGGATTCTTCCAAGCATCTGCGTTGTTGATTGCTATAACGCCAACGCCTTCAGGTCCTGCCCATGATTTGGCATCAAAGAAAGCCGTGTCCCAGCGAGTAGGCAGAGCCACGTAAATGCCGGCGGCAGAAAAATCGCAAGCAATGCGCGCTGTCGGTATCAGGTCCATGAGATTTTCATATTGTGCGATCACACCGGTCTCACCATTGGCTATTTGGAGTGCAAATACCGAATGCTCAAAGTTCAGATTTTTCAGCGCAGGCGCATCTATGCGACCGTCAAGATTTACGGGAAGTTCCAAGCTGGCGCGAGAGCGAGCAATTGCCAAAACTTCACTTCTATCAATTGCCGAGTGGATCAGAACATCGGCTTCTCGAAGCAACCCTGAAATGGAGTAGAAATTTCCCAGTCGGGGCTCGCCAATAAATTCCAATTTATCAGGCGCAATATGTAGGCCCGCCGCCAATGATTCGATGGCGCCAGCCTTGAGGATCCTCGCCTTGGAGCTTTGGTGGCCTAGTTTGCGCGGATCAGCCCAACCCTGATCGAAGGCGCTCTGGAGGGCCTTCTGGGCCACTGGATGCAGTGGGGATTCAGAGGTGAAATTCCTTGTGATCTGAGCCACCTGGGCAACGCTACCCTCCCATGCAGTGAAGTTGGAAATGCCCCACTATCCTTTGCCCATGTCATTTGCGCGTAAATTTAATCGAACCCGAAGAGCCCTCGTTGTTGCTGGCAGCGGTCTTGGCCTGGCAACGTTGTTAGGTGGTTGCTCATCAGTCTCGGGGCTTGGATTTGAAAAAGATCTTTCTAGCGTAAATCAGACGTCAATTTCCTTATGGCAAGGTGCGTGGATCGCCGCTGCGGTGGTTGGTGTTTTCACTGCGGGCTTGATCATTTATTCCTCATTTGCTCATCGTAAAAAAGAAGGTCAAGAGTTTCCTCGCCAGATTCAGTATCACATTCCGGTAGAGGTGGCCTATACGCTGATCCCATTCATTATTGTCGCTGTCCTGTTTGCTTTTACAGCGCGAGATGAATCAAAGATCACGGATAAATCTCCAGCAAAGGTAATGCACAATATTTCCGTCAACGGAATTCAATGGTCATGGCAGTTCACCTACCCAGAAGCTGGGGCAAAGGCAACAGTTACGGGAACTCCAGCTAAACCGCCGACGCTCTATCTGCCTCAAGGGGAGCGAGTCCGTTTCACTCTGACATCCAGCGATGTAGTCCATGGTTTTTGGATTCCTGCTTTTATGATTCAAATTCAAAATCTTCCAGGGGTCACCAACTACCTTGAATTGACCGCCAATAAAATCGGTGAATTTCCAGGTAGGTGCAACATTCTTTGCGGTCGCGATCACTCCCGTATGTATTTCAAAGTTAAAGTCGTATCACCCGCTGATTATCAAACTTACCTAGCAGGATTGAAAGCGAGTCAATCATGACAACTCTTGCGCAACCCCCACAAGCCTTAGCTGCGACTCGTAGGTCTCCAGTTGTAAGGCCAAAAAGCAAGGGTCGTCTTTTTGTAAAGTGGATTACCTCCACAGATCACAAGACCATTGGGTACATGTATTTGATTACCTCATTTACCTGGTTCTTAATCGGCGGAATTCTTGCGTTGATGTTGCGCGCCGAACTGACAGTTCCTGGGCAACAATTTTGGAGTAACGAGCAGTACAACCAGATTTTTACGATGCACGGAACCATCATGCTTTTGATGTTTGCAACGCCGCTTTTTGTTGGATTCGCCAACGTCATCATGCCTTTGCAAATCGGAGCAGCAGACGTTGCTTTCCCTCGCTTAAATATGATGTCGTATTGGCTCTACCTCTTCGGCGGAACTATGGCTTTTGGCGGATTTCTTGCCCCGGGCGGAGCTGCTTCCTTTGGATGGACCGCCTATGCGCCTTTGGCTAACTCACAATTTTCCCCAGGTATTGGTGGGGACTTATGGGTTATTGGTTTGGCGATGGGTGGTATCGGAACAATTCTTTCCGGTGTTAACTTCATAACAACAATTTTCACGATGCGCGCACCAGGCATGACGATGTTTCGTATGTCCATCTTCTCTTGGAATATTTTGCTGACATCCATCCTTGTGCTTCTTGCATTCCCACCGCTTGCAGCGGCCTTCCTCGGATTGGAAGCTGACAGGCTCTTTGGTTCACATCTTTTCGATCCAGCCAATGGTGGAGCAATGTTGTGGCAGCACCTCTTCTGGTTCTTCGGACACCCTGAGGTGTATATCTTGGCTTTGCCATTTTTTGGTATCGCAACAGAGATCTTGCCGGTCTTTAGCCGCAAACCAATTTTCGGTTATAAGGGCTTGATTGCAGCAACGATTGCAATCGCGGCACTTTCAGTTTCAGTATGGGCTCATCATCTTTTTGCGACCGGTCAAGTTCTCTTGCCCTTCTTCTCGTTTATGACTTTCCTCATCGGTATTCCCACGGGTGTGAAGTTCTTTAATTGGATCGGAACGATGTGGCGAGGAGCAATAACTTTTGAAACTCCTATGCTTTGGATCGTTGGCTTTCTGATCACATTCCTCTTTGGTGGCCTGACTGGAATTATTTTGGCATCGCCTCCATTGGACTTCGCTGTTTCTGCTTCCTACTTTGTTGTCGCTCACTTCCACTATGTGCTCTTTGGCACGGTGGTGTTTGCGATGTTTGGTGGCTTCTACTTCTGGTGGCCAAAGATGACCGGAAAGATGCTCAATGAGCGTCTGGGTAAAATTCATTTCTGGATGACCTTCTTTGGATTCCATCTAACGTTCTTGATTCAGCATTGGCTTGGCATTAAAGGCATGCCTCGTCGTTACGCGGATTATCTACCGACCGATGGCTTTACCTTTATGAACCAGGTTTCAACAGCCGGCTCGGTTCTGCTGGCCGCCTCGATGATCCCGTTCTTCGTAAACGTATGGATCACTCGTAAATCTCCAATGGTTGGCGTCGATGATCCTTGGGGCTATGGCGCCTCTCTTGAGTGGGCTACATCGTGCCCACCTCCGCGTCACAACTTCCTATCTATGCCGCGTATTCGCTCAGAGCGCCCGGCATTTGACCTACATCATCCGCACATCAAGACTGAGGGGCACTAATTACATGAAGGTCTCATGGCAGTTATTTTTAGGTTTCGCCGCGTTCTACTTCATGATGGCAATTATTTATTGGCAGCTCGGAGGAGAGCCAGTAGGTATCACCGCAATTGGTCTTAGCGGGGGACTGGCTGGCCTTGTAGGTTTCTATATTTGGTATGCCTCAAAGAACACAGGCGGAGTACTGCCAGAGGATAACAATGAAGGCGAAATTGCCGATGGAGCAGGAGACCTTGGTTTCTACAGTCCTCATTCTTGGTGGCCGCTACCTGTAGCGCTATCTGCATGTGCTGCTGGCCTTGGCCTCATCATTGGTTGGTGGCTAACGATTATTGCTGTCGGTGCGTTGTTGATCAGCATCGTTGGTTTTGTCACCGAATACGAAAAGCCTTCGATCTCCGCCCACTAAGTTGGAGCTAGGTACTAGTGGGCTACCACCAAGAACTGCTTTTCTAAGAAATATCCGCGCTCTGCCGCAGGCGGCAAGTTGGGGCGGCTTATTCTCGGGCTTGTTGGTCGTACTAGTTTCCACAACAGGACCATTGGCAATTCTTTTTCAAGCGGCATCCGCCGGTCATTTATCGAAAGCGCTCATATCGTCGTGGTTGCTCATGATCTTTTTAGGATCAGGCCTCTTTTCCGTAATCATGTCCTTAAGGCACGCAATGCCGATTATCGGAGCGTGGGGAAGTGCAACAACTGCGCTACTTGTGACGGGGTTGCCTGCTCACTCATTCTCGCAAGTTGTGGGCGCATATTTTGTCGCCTCTCTCGCGCTCTTTATTGTTGGCGTGACAAAAACATTTTCCACAATTATGAGGCACGTTCCAAAGCCAGTTGTCATGGCTATGTTGGCAGGGATTCTTTTTCGATTCGGAGTAGGGGTTTTTACCTCTCTCCAGGCCAATGCACTTTTAGGTCTTACGATGGTATTCACTTTCTTTCTAGGTCGCAGATTTAAATGGCGCGCTCCTGTGGTCGCCTCGCTTTTCGTGGGACTTGTCGTAGCGGCTGCACAATCACAACTCATCAATCCTCACATCGCATTAACAATCGCTAAACCCATTTGGACGACTCCCGCTTTTTCACTCGGAGCAATTGTGACACTGGGGTTGCCTATTTTCTTGATGGTTCTTACAACCCAAGACGCACCTGGAATAGCAGTTCTTCACAATTCTCTCTATCAGCCGCCTGAGAACAAGATCGTGACCTGGGGAGCGGTGCTTTCACTTATTGGTGCGGGCTTTGGAGGTAGCGGAGTAAATATCTCCACCATCACTGCCGCTATCGTGACTCAAGAATCCGCTGACCCAAATCCTAAAACTCGATATTTCGCTGGAGTTTCGTGCGGTGTTTTCTATGTAGCTCTTGCCTTCTTTGGATCAACGGTCACGGGTTTATTTACTT
>Ga0194061_1001726_pt1 | contig 12435 bp, 10 predicted proteins | sample SepL2221m_MetaG_FD_163423 | JGI IMG/M metagenome (GOLD analysis project Ga0194061, IMG submission 163423) | Anoxic zone freshwater microbial communities from boreal shield lake in IISD Experimental Lakes Area, Ontario, Canada - Sep2016-L224-21m | ecosystem: Environmental > Aquatic > Freshwater >...
CACTTTTTGGAAACGACGATCTAATGCACCATCTTTTTCAATATGCATACGATATTCGTCTAAAGTGGAAGCACCAATACATTGGAGTTCTCCCCTAGCAAGAGCCGGCTTGAAAATATTAGAAGCGTCCAATGATCCGCTGGCACCTCCAGCACCCACAATGGTATGTATTTCATCAATGAAAAGAATCACATCTCTGTTTTTCTCTAACTCATTCATGATGGCTTTCATGCGCTCTTCAAACTGACCACGATATTTAGTTCCTGCCACTAATGCGGCAAGGTCTAAACTAATTACTCGTTTATCAAAAAGTACACGACTCACTTTGCGTTGAACAATTCGTAATGCAAGACCTTCCACGATGGCTGTTTTACCCACACCAGGCTCCCCAATTAAAATAGGGTTATTCTTTTTACGGCGACTAAGAATCTGGCTTACGCGTTCAATCTCAGCCTCTCTTCCAACAATGGGATCAAGTGTTCCGCTTTCTGCAAGTTTGGTAATATCTCTTCCGAAATTATCGAGTACAGGTGTTTTGCTTTTAGCCCCAGGAACAGTTTTGCCGCCTTTTTGTGATTGGTATCCTGCCCCTCTTTTTTCTTCATCAAACTCGTCTTCATTTTCGTCAGAGAATTCGCTTCTTGGATTTGGATTTGGATTGGTTGATCCAACCATCCCTAATTCATTACGAAATAAATCGTAATCCACGTCAAACTGATTTAAAATCTGAGTGGCGATATTTTCTTTGTTCTTAAGGATACTTAGCATCAGGTGTTCTGTTTCCACCAACGGGCTCTTTAAAGCTTTGGCTTCTAAAACAGTAACTCTAATTACCTTTTCGGCTTGTTTTGTAAGTGGAAGACTATTGATATTGGCAATATTCTTACCCGTTTTGTCTTTTACGGCAAGTTCTACTTCCTTTCTTAGTTCATACAAGTCTATATTGAGTTGTTTGAGTACTTTGATAGCGGTATTATCCCCATCACGTATCAACCCCAACAAGAGATGTTCTGTTCCAATAAAGTCGTTCCCTAAACGCAATGCCTCTTCCCTGCTAAAGGAAATGATCTCTTTTACTTGTGCTGAAAAATTATTATCCATAATCAAAATTGGATTTATACAATTATAACGAATATTTTTGAGTGAAGTTGCGTGCCATTTATGCACAGATTGTTAATGAATTATTTAATATGGAACTCAAAATTGATACCAAGGAGAAATTTACTGTTGTAACCCCGTTATTAACCGATTTAACTGTCAATATAGCAGCAGAAATTGAGAAAACCTGTCTAAACCAGCTAGAAAAGACCGTCAGAAATGTAGTGTTAAAAATGGAGCATGTTAAGCAAATAGAGGAAGCCGCTGCCGTTCAAATTGCCGAATTGCAACAGCAATTTTATGAGAAAAGTGCTTCTTTTGTTATTTGTTCTTTATCTGACACGGCAGAATCAACTTTTGAAAAGATGGAACTGCTCGATTTTTTAAACTGTACGCCCTCAGAAAGCGAGGCATGGGATATTGTTCAGATGGAAGAAATAGAAAGAGAGCTTATGGATAGTGATGATATGGAGTTTGATGTTAAATAAATTGCTAGCTGCTCACTAAACGTTTAATTTCACTACCATGATTTCGCCCAATACCATACAACAGATCACCAATCATATCGATATCCTCGATGTAGTAGGCGAGTTTGTAAAATTGAAAAAAAGAGGCACCAATTACCTGGGACTTTGTCCTTTTCACAATGAGAAAAGTCCGTCTTTTACGGTTTCTCCTGCAAAAGAAATTTACAAATGTTTTGGATGTGGCAAAAGTGGAAATACTATCGGCTTCATCATGGAGCATGAGAAATATAGTTATGTAGAAGCATTAAGATGGTTAGCTGCCAGATATAATATTGAAATTGAAGAAACGGAATCTACTGCTGAACAAAAACTTCTCAATCAAACTGCGGATAGTTTATTCGCTATCAATCATTTTGCACAAAAGTTTTTTTCGACACAATTAACAGAAACAGAAGAAGGGAAAAATGTGGCCCTCTCCTATTTACAAGAAAGAGGTTTTAGAGAACCGATTATTCAAAAATTTCAGATTGGATACAGTCCGGATATAAAAGACTCCCTCACTAAAGCATTACTGGAAAACCAATTCAATGCAGAAATACTTCCTAAAACAGGATTGGTTGCCATTCGCAGCAACAATGAATTAGCAGATAATTATAGGGGTCGTATTATTTTTCCCATTCATAATAATTCAGGAAAAGTAATTGGCTTTGGAGCCAGAGTGATTGGCAAAGCCGACCGTGCCCCAAAATATATCAATACCCCAGAAAATGAGATCTACTCAAAAAGCAAAATTTTATATGGATCTTATTTTGCAAGACAGGCAATTGATAAAGCAAATGAATGCTTATTAGTAGAGGGTTATACGGATGTAGTGAGTCTGCATCAAGCTGGAATTGAAAATGTAGTTGCAAGTGGTGGCACTTCATTAACTACGGATCAATTAAGACTTGTAAAAAAATATACTTCTAATCTTACTATTATATATGATGGCGATAGTGCAGGTATAAAAGCTGCATTGAGGGGATTGGACATGGCTCTTGAAGAAGGGCTGAACGTGAAGCTGGTATTGATTCCTGACAAAGAGGACCCGGATAGTTATGTAAATAAAGTGGGGGTTACCGCATTCAATGAATTCATATCACTTAATAAAAAAGATTTTATTCTTTTTCAATTAGAAGTGATGCTCAAAGAAGCAGGTAATGATGTTTCTAAAAAAAGTGCTGTAGTAAATCAAGTTGCAGAGACGATCAGTAAATTAAATAAAGCGGAGGACTTTACTAAACAACAGGATTATATTCGACAATCTGCACAACTACTTAAAATTGATGAAACGGGGCTTACTCATCTTGTCAATAAATTAAAAAGAGATAAGGTTGTAAAGGAAGAAAGGAAACAGGCTTCAGATGATCTTCTTGCAGAACAACAATCGGCCGCAGCTCAACCCGAGGATGTATTAGATGATTCACAATTATTATTTAATAAAGACGAAGCACACGAAAAAAATGTGCTAAGAGCTTTATTGGAATATGGGTTGCTTCAATGGGATGAACAAACAACAATGGCAGAATATATTTTTCAAGAACTGGATCAATTTCATTTTGAAAATCCACAATTGGAAGCTTTATTTGAAACGTATAAAAAAATGTTTGTTGATGGTTTGCAACCAAGTACAAAAACCATGTTGTATCATACCAATGAATCCGTCAGAAATCTGGTCATTCAGCTGAGTATGCATGCACATGAATTAAGCACACAGTGGGATAAGAAAATGGAAGGCATGTTTATTTTGAATAGAGATATTAGCCGACAGGATGTAATCACTAGTATTAATTATTATAAATTGCGAAAGCTCAAAAAAATGATTGATGAAAACTTACGTGATATGGAAAATGCACCTTATGAAGAACAAAAGCGTTTAATGGAATTAAATAATGCATTAAAAGATATAGAAAAAGGGATAACAAAGCAATATGGTACTGTAATTATAAAGTAAAAAGGCTACATCTTGAGATGAATCCTTTAATTATATATAGTAAAGAGTTATCTCGAATATTAAAACCAAAGCCTCTGAATTCTCAGAGGCTTTATTATTTTTGAATTTTGACTTTTGACTTTTGAATTTACTTCTCTGTCGGGTTCTTCTTTCCAGCGAGTAATTTCTCCAAAGCATTTTCTAGTCTGCGTTTGCGCGTATCTTCTTTTTTTGCTGCTTCAATCCAACTCACATATTCTTTCTGATTGCTAAATGAAAGAGAGGTAAAGAATTGTTGCGCCTCTTTATGTTTCAAAAACATACTTCCCAATTCAGCAGGAGGAACTACTAAACGCTTTTCAAAATCAATACCATTCATTTCTGAGGTCTTGATATCAGAAAAATTACGGTCGCGATTTGGAATCTGGTCCAATTTCTTAAAACGGATGGCACTCCAAACATTATCGACTGCAACCTGACGAACAGATTCATATTCGAGTTTTGTGAGCATTTCCCAACTACAATCACGATTAAGATCACTTACGATCTTACTAGTTGTTTTTGGATAAGCAACCCAAAGCTTACTGTCTTCCCGTAATGCAGGTAAAACTTCACGAAGAATTTGATTTAATTGTTGCTGACTCAAAGCAAAAATTAATGCAAAATCTACTTTCTTACTCTTTAACAAAGGGGTTACGTTTTTAGCGTATGTCAACTTTGCAAATTGCTTTTCAATAGAAGATGGAATACCCTGAATCAACAGGTTTTTCTCGTCTTTTAACTGTAACTTCTCAAATACATTTTGATTGGACATGCCTAAAAAGAAGTTTAGGTGATCAATAAGGACGGCGAAGTTACGAAATATTCAGCCGAAATCCCATATATAAACGCCTTATAATTTAAAATATAAGGAAAACAGGGAGGCTATTTGTATTGATATCACTATCGAATTATATTTTTAAATAATATAATATTTCAAATAAAAGATAAATGGCATACTTAGAATGGGCTGAAAATTACTTCAAAAAAGGACTAGTAAACCTAATTTTTCAGCTTTAGTCTTCGTCGATCTCTACTTTTGAAGATGGGAACCTTACTTTCAGTTCCTTTTAAAATGCGCCCTATATTCTTTTGGTGGGTCAGTACTACCATTAATGCTACCAAAACAGCAAATATGCGATAGAGGGTTTCTTTTTCATTGAATATAAATAAAATGAAAACCATAAAGGATACACCAGCCAAAATAGAACTAAGAGAAACAAATCGAGTTAGATAAAGCACCATCAGGAAAACCCCAATACAGCAAATGGCAACAACAGGTTGTATCGCAACAGCCATTCCCAATAGAGTAGCAACACCTTTGCCACCTTTAAAGTTTGCCCAAATTGGAAAAATATGACCAATAACAGATGCGAGTCCCAGGCCAATCATAAAATTGGTACGGTCCCATTCATCCGTTAAATAATAAGGTAAAAGAATATAGAGTGAAGTGGCAACGACTCCTTTGAGCACATCAACCAGCATTACAAAAGATCCCCATTTAGGACCCAACACTCGGAAAGTATTGGTAGCACCTGCATTTCCGCTACCATAGTCACGAATGTCAATATTAAAAAACTTTCTACTCACCCAAATTGCAGTGGGTATAGAACCTAGTAAGTAGGCCAGAACAATGAGCAGAATTTCGTTCATTGAAATTTGGGTTGAAGTTTTTTGAAGCTCAAATATAGGGAACTCTTGGTTAACAAATCCTTAATACAAACTAGATAATATTTTATTTACTCTTAAATTGGCAAACAATCCATCCATTTCTAGTATTAGTTAGTTGGTGTATCCAACCAACAGATTCACAGGCCTTTAGAATATCTAACTCATCTTCCACTAAAAGTCCACTCAGCAAAATAATAGCCCCACTTTGTAATGCCAGATCAAGAAAAGCAATATTTTCCAAAATGATATGCTTGTTAATATTTGCTAATATAATATCGAATTTTTTTTCATTGGATGCCGTATCAGCCTTCGATATTTGTATTTTTTGACAATGATTAATTTCGATATTCTCTGACGCATTTTCGATACACCAATCATCATTATCGATGGCCAGTATTTGTTGGGCTCCCAATTTTTCTGCTAGAATTGCCAGAATCCCTGTGCCTGTACCAAAATCAAATACCGTTTTATTTTTCCAAACTAAGTTGCGCATGGCTTGCATGACCAAATAAGTGGTGGCATGATGCCCTGTACCGAAACTCATTTTAGGAGTTATAATAATTTCATGTTCCACCTCTTTAAAAGATTCATGAAAAGAAGCTCTGATACCCACAAAATTTTCAACCTGTACAGGCTCGAAATTGGATTCCCATAATTCATTCCAGTTTTGTTTTTCAATTTCCAATTCCTGAAAACTAATTTCACCCAATACTGATAACAACTGTATTTTGTTGTATTGATGGGATGGAATATATGCTTTCAACGTATCAGGCATTTCTTCAAAGGCTTCGAATCCTATGGAAGCAAGTTGAGCAATCAAAGTTTCCTTCAACGCTTCATCTTTAGCTGCTATTTCAATCTGAATGGTTGAATCCTTCATATGTAGAAATGATTAGGAATGATCAATGAGTATAAAAAAAGCCCCCGAGTTTTTTTCGAGGGCATTTAAAATATTGATTAGGCATTTTCTGATTGACCTTGTCTACCCTCTTCTCTAGGACTAGATTCTGGTCTTGGCATTAATGCTTTGCGGCTTAATTTGAACTTACCCGTTTTAGGATCTAATCCTACAAGTTTTACTTTCACCATATCGCCTTCATTAAATAGGCCATCCATGGTTTCAAGACGCTTCCAGCTTATTTCGCTGATATGCAACAAACCTTGCTTACCTGGCATGAACTCAACAAATGCTCCAAATTCTTTGATACCTTTTACTGGACCTTCATAAACATCTCCAATTTGAGGAACTGCAGTGATACCACGAACCCATGTTACTGCTTTATCAACAGCTGATTTATTCGCAGAGAAGATACTTACTTCGCCTGTATTTCCTACTTCTTCGATATTGATAGTTGTACCAGTTTCGCGTTGAATTTCTTGAATTACTTTACCACCTGGTCCGATTACAGCACCGATAAATTCTTTATCGATAATTAATTTAACCATTCTAGGAGCATGAGATTTAACATCAGCTCTAGCTGCTGGCATACATTCGTACATCGCATCCAAAATATGTAACCGGCCCTTACGTGCTTGCTCTAATGCTTCCATCATCACAGCCATGCTCAAACCATCCACTTTAATATCCATCTGTACGCCACAAATACCATCACGAGTACCAGTAACTTTAAAATCCATATCACCTAAATGATCTTCATCACCTAAGATATCGGTAAGGATTGCATATTTCCCATCAGCTCTGGTAATTAATCCCATTGCCACACCACTAACGTGTTTTGGAATCGGCACACCAGCATCCATCAATGCTAAAGATCCAGCACAAACAGTAGCCATTGAAGAAGAACCATTACTTTCCAAAATATCACTCACCACTCTAACAGTGTAAGGATATTCGTTACCTGGCATCATTTGCTTTAAACTTCTCATTGCCAAGTTACCATGACCAACTTCTCTTCTACCTACACCACGCATCATTTTCACCTCACCTGTTGAGAATGGAGGAAAATTATAGTGTAAGAAGAAACTACTGTAATCAGAACTAGCAGCAGTTTCGGCCAATAATTGATCCAACTTTGTTCCGAAAGTAACCGTAGTTAAAGATTGTGTTTCACCTCTGGTAAATAATGCAGAACCGTGTGGTGCTGGCAGTGGTTCAACTTCCATCGCTAATGGACGAACTTGATCCAACTGACGACCATCCAAACGGATACGGTCTTCTAACATCATATCACGAACTACTTCCCACTTAAGGTCTTCATAGTATTTTTTAGCTAATTTCTTTTCCAGATCAGTTACGTCTTCACCAAGGCTAGCAATTAACTCGTCTTTCAACAAAGCATAAGCATCCGTGCGTTCGTGTTTAGCAGAACCTTTTTTCGAAATTTCGTACACTCTTTGCTTAGCAAAAGCGATTACTTTTTCATTAACAGCTTCATCGGAAGCTGGTTTTTTATAATCACGCTTTCCAGTAACACCAACTAATGCACGCAATTCTGCTTGTGCTTTAATTTGAATACGGATTGCATCATGAGCCATTTCTAGTGCTTTAATCAAGTCAGCTTCAGAACACTCTTTCGCTTCACCTTCCACCATCATCAAGTTCTTTTCAGTTGCAGCGATCAAGAATTCAAGATCAGAAGCAGCTAATTCAGAACGAGTTGGGTTTACGATGAACACACCATTCAAACGTGCGATACGAACTTCGCTCAACATTTCTTTAATGGGAATATCTGATACAGCCAGGGCAGCTGAAGCAGCCAAACAAGCTAATGAATCAGGCATTACTTCTGCATCACTTGAGATTAGACTCACCAATACCTGCACATCGCACAAATAGTCTTCTGGAAACAGTGGACGTAAGGCACGATCAATTAAGCGACTGGTTAAGATTTCATAATCATTTAAACGAGCTTCTCTTTTGAAGAATGAGCCCGGAATACGACCAGCAGAAGAAAATTTTTCCTGATAATCAACACTCAATGGAAAAAAATCTTGTCCTTCTTTAGGGTCTTTATTGGCAACTACAGTTGCCAGTATTACGCAGTTTCCCTGAGAAACGGTAACAGCACCATCGGCCTGACGGGCCAATTTACCTGTTCCGATAGTAACCTCACGGCCACCACCCTGGTCAAACTTTACTGATTTCGGTTGTAATAACATGTTTTTTGTGTAGTAGGCTGCTAAATCGTTGGTAGAAACCGCTAAATCGTAGCCCTTGTGATTGGAAGAATCGGGTAAAATAAGGTACTGACACAAACAACTATTCCCAACTGTTTCAAAATTGTCAGTTGGGAATAGTTAAAAGTATCATGGAAAAATTATTTTCTCAGACCTAGTTTTTCGATTAACGCACGGTAACCTGTCAGGTTGTGCTTTTGCATATAGCTTAGCAAACGCTTACGCTGACCAACCATTTTCATCAATCCACGTTGGGTTGAAAAATCTTTCTTGTTGGCTTGTAAGTGCTTGGAAATCTGAACAATACGTTCAGTCAAAATAGCAACTTGTGCTTCAATTGAACCAGTGTTAGTGGCTTTTCCACCAAATTCAGCAAAAATACTTGCTCTCTTTTCTGTTGTTAAATAAGGCATCTCAAATTTTTTAAAAAGACTCCGGAAATTTACTTCTAATTTTTTATCGGCTGCAAAAGTAGTAATAAATCAACGAATAATCGAATTTTTACGGTTGAATTTTTAGCCATTTTACACAGTTGCTAAAATTAGTTGTTTCCAACCAAACAGAGATATTATAAATAATTAGTCAATTCGCAACAATAAATAAGTACAACTAATAGTTAGAGAGTATGATACAATATAATACATGTTTGGAGTAACCATCTTAGGTAACAATTCGGCATTACCTGCCTATGACCGTCACCCTACGGCACAGTTAGTTACTTTAAATGAACAGCTGTTTCTAATTGATTGTGGAGAAGGAACTCAAATGCAAATTTCACGTTACAGAATAAGGCATAGCAAAATTGGACATATTTTCATCTCCCATTTACATGGTGACCATTATTTCGGATTAATCGGACTCATTACAAGTATGGGTTTATTGGGTCGGGAACATCCTTTAAACCTTTATGGCCCGGCTCAACTCATTGAGATCATAGAATTACAGCTTAAAGTGGCCAATACTATACTTCCATTTGTGCTAAAGTTTTATCCGTTGGAAAAAGAAGGACTGATTTTAGATCACCCCAAATACAGTGTTGCCTGTTTTGAAACCAAGCACAGAATTCCATGTTGGGGCTTTTTGATTACAGAAAAAAGGAATCCAAGAAAAATTATACGTGAGAAAGTAATTGAATATGGCGTGCCAGCTGCTTTTTATGATCAGTTAAAAATAGGGCTTGATTACTGCAGCAAAACCGGAGAAACTGTTTTAAATGAACTTGTAACTACGGCTAATATCCCTGATTGCTCCTATGCCTATTGCGCCGATACAAAATATACTGAATCCATTGCTGAAAAAGTAATGAATGCAGATCTGCTCTATCATGAAACAACTTATCTAAAAGAACTAGAAGAAAGAGCCATCACCAGATTCCATTCTACCACTATTCAGGCAGCTAACTTTGCTATTAAAGCCAATGCAAAAAAATTATTGATCGGGCATTTCAGCAGCAAATATGAAAAACTAGATGATTTTTTACAAGAAACTAAATCGGTATTCAACAATACAGATTTAGCAATTGAAGGCGTATCTTATCGCATTGATTAGAAATAACCTATTACTGATTAGTAATTTTCTGTTTATCAATCATCTTTCATCAACCAACGATAGGCATCTGGAAATTCACTACGCCAGCTTTGTTCATTATGTTGCCCCAGGGGATTTACCGTTTTTCGAATTTGAATCCTGTTCTTTAATTGTAATATTCCAATCATCTTTTCCATATCTCCTACCATGCTGCTGCTTTCTTTACCGCCAGCATAAAAATAGAATTTTGGCATATTAGCACTCTTGAAATTAGTTGCAGCCTCAAATAAGGAAGGCGTAACAGAGAATGCCGGTGAAAACAATAAAGCTCCTCCAAAAACATTGGGATATTCAAATACTGCATAAAGGCTGATGTCAGCTCCCATGCTGCTTCCCCCCACCAATGTATAGTCTGCCCCCTTCATTGTTCTGTATTTATTATCGATATAAGGTTTTAAAGTATTTGCCAAAAAGTCAACATAGGCTTTGCCCTCCCCTTTTCCAAACTGTTGATGATCGTAGGGATTGTATTCTGTCATTCTTTTATCACCCCCATGATCAATACCTATAATGATGGCCTCTTTACTTAATTGATTTTGTAAACTATCTAAACATTCGTCCACACCCCATTCTCCAAAAGCTGCTGTTTGTTCATTAAATAAATTTTGACCATCATTCAAATAAATAACAGGATAGGTTTTTCCAGATTGCGCATAGTTTTTAGGAAGATAGATCCAAACCCTTCTGGTTCTACTTAGTTGTGGTATTTTAAATGCAGTATCTATCATCTTTACCTGCGGACTTGCAGTGTATCTTTTGGGTTTATCTGGATAATCGTCTTTCCAGCCAGCAATTTTTAAATCCAACGAAACATCTGCATTCACTTCTATGATTCGATCGCTAATATCTCTTCCGTCATTAGTTGTTTCTACTTTTTCAAATCCCCCTCTTGTAAATTTAAAAGCATATACTCCTGCTGGCAAATCGTTGATCACAATGGATTTTCTTCCATTCCCAAATACTTTTAATTTATACTTTTCGTCCTTCGGGTTCCATTCATTGAAATTGCCAGACACATAGATGTCATCCTGCACACGGGTTGCAACCGACGAAACAATGAGTCGTACTGAAAACTGTGCAACAGCCCAATTGGCCATTATTAAGATGGTTAGAAGCAGACCTAATTTTTTCATACAGTGAAATTACATACAAGACATAAAAAAAACCATTTGATTTTCACAAATGGTTCTTAAAAAAATTGAAATGATATTAATCCAATATTTCTGCGTCTTTCGGATATTTTGATCTTATAAATTGAAAATTTGCATCTGGTAAATTTGCGGCCGTATTTAAATTGGTAAGTATAAATTCTATGATATTATTGCTTTTGTCTAACACTTTAGCTTTTGTAATCATGCTCTTTGACTTATCTATAAAAATATTAACTTTCAAAAAACTTTTTCTTTTATCAATAGGTGTTAACTCAATTTCATTCAACTTACCTGCAGTTGAAACTAACTTGTAGTTAAAATCTTTATCATAAAAATTGGATAATAAATTTTGTGGACTCAAGGTTTGATTAGACTCTTCCAGTGCAGATTTAGTGATCGTTTTGCTACCATCAAAATTATAGATATTGGTTCCATCACAAATGATCTCGTTCTTTCCTTGTTTCAAGATGTATTTCTGCCCTTTGATAGAAATCGTTCCGGATTTTACTCCATTGTCTTTCCCTTTGCTACTAACCGATTTAATGGTGAAATTGGCAGACACCCCTTTAAAGCTTTTCACCTTACTACTAACAGCATCCAACACTTTTTTTGCATTCGGATCATTCTGTGCAAATAACATATTGGCAAAAAGTAAAAGGGCAAAAATTGGCAAGTAGATTTTTTTCATACTAGAATTTATTGGATCAAATATACGAATACAATCATTTACACGTATATCAACATTTAATTATAAGACTATGCTGCTCTGCTGAAGTTTAATAATGAAAAAATTTAACTCAATGAATCGAGATATTGCTCTAATTCCATTTCTGTTTTGAAACGCACTTCACGTGCTTTACTACCCTGATTGGGTCCCACTATTCCAGCAGCTTCTAATTGATCCATCAGCCTGCCTGCTCTATTATAACCCAATTTCATCCTTCTTTGAATCAATGAAGTTGAACCTACACCACTTTGTACAATCAACCTGGCAGCATCTTCAAATAATGCATCACGGTCATTGCTATCAAAATCTCTTCCTTCCAAATCTTTCTCGTCCACATATTCTGGCAATAAAAATGCTTGAGGATATCCCTTTTGATTTCCAATAAACGCACATACTTTTTCAACTTCAGGGGTATCCACAAAAGCACATTGCAATCGGGTAATCTCTCCATTATAACTAACCAGCATATCTCCCTTACCAATTAATTGCTCTGCGCCGCCAGCATCTAAAATAGTGCGGCTATCAATTTTAGAAGACACTTTAAATGCCATACGTGCCGGAAAATTAGCTTTAATAGTACCTGTG
>Ga0194061_1001727_pt1 | contig 12417 bp, 8 predicted proteins | sample SepL2221m_MetaG_FD_163423 | JGI IMG/M metagenome (GOLD analysis project Ga0194061, IMG submission 163423) | Anoxic zone freshwater microbial communities from boreal shield lake in IISD Experimental Lakes Area, Ontario, Canada - Sep2016-L224-21m | ecosystem: Environmental > Aquatic > Freshwater >...
CATGGAATGCAGCAGCACCGACCCAACGCGCATCATCATCAACGGCGTCTGCATTGATGTCTCCAACCCCAAGGCGCACTACGTCGTGGGCACCGATGGACGGCATCTGTTCAGCAGCAACTCGTTCGCGCTGCCGCTCAAGGAATCGCTCATCATCCCGAGCCACAAATTCCTCGGATGGCCGCAATTCGCGCTCGACGGAGAATGGCAGTTGAAGATCGGGACGGCCGCCAAGGATCAACGGACACCGTTTCAGATCACGAGCCGGCGCTGGCGCTTCATCAGCCACCCGCGTGAGGGGAATTATCCCAACTGGCGGCAGGTCATTCCCACGCCCGGCAGCGCTACTGCCACGGTGGATCTGGACGCCGACAGCATCGCGGCAGTGCTTCAGACGATCCAGCGGATGCCCTGCCATGATGTCGTCAACGGCACCATCGGCTTGGCGATCACGGGCGGGAAATTCCATCTGCTCGGCAAGTCCACCGCGACGGCCGACTGGACGCGGGTGCCCATTGAGGACGCGAAATGCAGCGGGATCGACACGGCCGTATTCCTGAATCGTGAGCTGCTCACCAAGGCGCTCGGCTTTGGGCTGACGCGGATCGAGCTGATCGATGCGCGTTCACCGCAGAGGTTCAGCAATGGCGGACGCCAGATGATCGTGATGCCGGTCCGCGCCGATGCATCCCCGGCACCCGCAACGCCCGCCCCATCACCTGCCCCGGAATCGGTGGCAGCACAACCAAACCCTCCGCCACAACCGGCGGAACAACCCAAGGAGGAAACCACCATGCCATCCACCAACGGCAACACAGGCGGCGCGAAACCCGCGCCCACCACCAAACCCGAAGAACCCAAGCCCGCCCTCGATGCCGCGCTCGTGCAGCTCGAAGTCGTCCGCGGGGATTTCCGCAACGCCATCGCGGGCCTCAACAAGCTCGGCGAACTGCTCCGGCAGTCGCAGCGCGAGACGAAGGCCAGCGACAAAGAAATCCAGTCCGTGCGGCAAACGCTCCGCTCACTCCAGAGCGTCCGGATCTAGTCCGCGTAGATCGCGAAGGCCGCACACGATTGCCGGGCTGGATGGGTGAAAGCCCGTCCAGCCTGGCGTCGTCCAATTTCAAAACACCAACCCCGCGCGGGCATTCGTCGGCGCACCAACAGAAAGGACAAAAACACCATGGTCGCACAGCTTGACCAAGCACCACCACCCGCCGCCACGAAGCGCCCGCGTCCGAATCTGCTGCTCCACTGCGGAGCGCAGCGCGTCGAACGCCAACAAGTTCAGCTCGTCCCCACGCCACGCGCCACGAACACCTGGACTCCCATCCCGCACCTCGATCTCGTCACGCAGGTCGAGCAGACCATCCGCGCCAACGGCCTCGCCATTGGCACGCAGGCCCACAGCCTCAGCCACGAGGGCCAGCGCTACTTCGGTCTCATGGAGATCCAGCGCCACGAGTCCGATGCGGACTACTGCTGGGTTCTCGGCCTGCGGAACTCGCACGACAAGACGTTCCCGGCCGGGATTGTCGCGGGCTCACAGGTCTTCTGCTGTGACAATCTCGCGTTTTCGGGGGAGGTGAAACTCGCCCGCAAACACACGCGATTCATCACCCGCGATCTGCCGCAGCTCGTCCAGAGTGCCATCGGAAAGCTGATGGACCGATGGCATCATCAGGACACCCGGCTCTCGATCTACCGGCTCACCGGGATCGAGGATCGCATCGCGCATGACCTCGTGATCCGCGCCTGTGATGTCGGCGTGTGCCCGAACAAGCTGATCCCCCGCGTGCTCCATGAATGGCGAGAGCCGCGTCACGAGGCGTTCCAATCTCGGAACGTCTGGAGCCTCTTCAACGCCTTCACGGAGGCGCTCAAGGGCAACCTCAACGAGCTGCCGCACCGCACCGAGGCGTTGCACGGCCTGCTCGACACCCACGTCGGCCTTGATGCCCCGTCGCTGAACTGAGCCGCACACGCGGCCGGTTCAGTGCGGGCGTCGGGCCGGTGGAAAAAGATCCGTCGCCTGCGGGCGGGTCTTTTTTTTAGCTGCCAGCCAAAAGGCGTCGTCAGATATCAATGGTCGGCCCGCCTCGGCCGTCGTCGCGCATGGAGGATTTGTGCCGTTGGACAACGATGCGGGTGCGGCCAATGCCCGTCACGGAATGGAGCACGAACGAAATGATTCCGATCCCCACCGCGCCCCAAAATGCCGCCCGGAAACTGTCCACGTGAAAATCGCGAACGATGCTGCCGACCCAGTAGAGCAGCATCGCGTTGATCACGAGCATGAAGAACCCGAGGGTGGCGATGATGAGTGGCAGGGACAGCAGCAACAGGACCGGACGCAGAAAGGTGTTGAGGATTCCCAGCACGAGCGTCGCGACGATCAATCCGGCGTTCGAATCGTAATGGATGCCGCGGACAAGCTGCGTGACGGCCAGCACGGCGAGCGTGTTGATGACCCAGCTCTGAAGGAATTTTTTGACCGCGGGTGACATTCGTCTTTCGACCACAGTCGTCCGTGGGTCCGAGCGGGGTCAAAAGAATTTCAGGAACTCACGAGGGAGTGACGGGGGACTTCCGGGCCATTTTCAAGTTTGCCGTGCCGAAGCCAGCGACATACGTTCTGCGGTTGATGCACCGGATTGCCCCCGCGGAGATGAACACCATACCCGAGCCGGTGGTGATGAGCCGGTGATGATCATGGGAAATGGTCATTTCTTATATTTCTGCACCAGTCCATCGACGATGGGTTCACTGATTCTTTCAAGTTCCAACAGTTGATCGGCCACATCATCCAGGAAGCTGTCGTCTTTGTGCATCCGCCACAAAATCTCCATTTTACTCCAGTCTTCAGCAGGGGATTCCATCAGGATCAGGGCCTCCCACCAGCCTTCTGCTACTGCGTGGGGAAAGGCATCTTTGACGGCGTTCATCAGCTCCTCACAAAAGGGCCGCTCTCCAATTTGATCTATTTCGCGATAAAGACCAAACCGCATCTTCTTGCCATAGTCCCCGAACTGCAATGAGAGGCCATACTGTCCTGCCCAAGCGGGTTTCCAAATGCTATAGCAAGGCCCCCTATCCGTAAAAAAAGTCTGGGGGTTTTCAGACTTCCAGCCTTGGAGTTTTGTTTTCAACCGCGTGTCCAGTCGAGCAAGGAAACCCACCGCGAGCCGGTGGCGTGCGCCAGGCAGCGCCGACACCACCGCCTCGGCGATGCGAAAATTTTCTTCGCTCTGGATGATCAATTCCTCGATGGGTTTAGTGTTCATAATTTTCCAGCTCCGGTTCGGTTTCAGAATCCCGTTCTATCTTGAGTTGAATGTAGTGAATGAAGTCGGACAGAAAATCACGGAACCTCGGGGCCTCACATTGCCTGCGACACATCTCCAGCCACGTGCAGAGGTGCCGACCATAACTCCAGCACCGCAACCGGTTGTCGGCGACCTCCCGGTCCAGATTCTCCCGTTGCAGAGAATCTGGCAGCCGGCCGCCCGGCGTCAGGTAGATGAGGGTGCTGCGGACGGAACGTCCTTCAGTCCAAAGGCGCAAGTGTTCGAGGTAGTCCTTAATCTGCCCGGGTTCCTCGTCGGCATTCACCTTGTTCTCAATGGCCACGAGATCACCTGCATCCACAAGGACATCGATTCGCCGACGGTTATTGTCGATTTTATGGGTGGAGGCTTCCCTCCACACCTTGGCGTGTTTCGTGTCTTTCAGGTTTAACCCAGTGTTGAGCTTCTTAATCAGAAGGCGCAAAAACAAATCGCCCTGCCCGTGAGCGCCCCTCGGATTCAAGAGCAGGGCCAGAACATCCGAGATCCGGTTTTCATCGGGTCGAATCAGGTCGAATACATTGAAGCCGCTTGCTTCCGTACGATCCTGCTTTTCGGCCAGTTCCAATTGGTGCCGGGCTTGGCTGAAGAACCGGATCAATTCCTCCGGCTTCACTTCTTTCAATGCCTCCTCCGCTGCCAGCCGTGCGCCCGCATCTGTGAAGAACCGGTTCAGTGCTGTCGGATCGATAAATAGGTCCTGGGTCACTGCCTCTCAAATTTTGAAGTAACCCACTTCAGCGCCCCGCGTCAGACGCGCCTCTTGGATTGCCTGCTCCACTGAGAAGGGTCCTCCCTCAAACTTTTGAAAAATATCCAAGCCTCGGTCGATCGTGATCTTCCATCCCGTATCGGTCGTGAGGCTCCGGGCGTGGAAATTCGGTTTGTGATTCAGCTCCCAGGAAAAGGCCACGCGGGAACCGGTGAACGAGTTGACGATCTGGTTCAGGTTCTCCTCCTGCTTCACGCAGGTCTCCGGGTCGGACTGGGTGATCAGGTGAACGGTCACTTCGTCGCCTTCGGGCACAAGCTCATGGATCATCTGGAGCAGCTCCATGAAATTTCGGGCCTGAAAAAAGTGGCGCACGTAGGGATCGCTCACCGTGATTTTGCGGGCTCCGGCAAGGTGCCGGGCAAAAAGACGCCGGTAGCTCCAGCCCTTGGTATTCTCCGGCACAACGATGTGGCTAGGTTGGAGTTCAGCCGGCTTTAGTGCCGATTCCTGCACGGGAGTTCCACCATCCATATCGACGGAACCAACAGCGTCGGCCGCTTGATGTGCGGCATCCTCTTCTTTCGTGGGGACCGTGCGCGGGCCGGCGAAAGTTGGATACTGGATTTCCTCGGGCGTGAGCACGGTCACGGTCTTGCCGCCGCCCACCGGCCGATACATGAAATCATGGCGCTTGAAGGTGTCGTCGATCCGCAGGATGTGCTCACGCACCCGGCGACGGGCCTCCATTGAGAAAGCGAGCAGTTCCTCGATCTCCTGCGGGGTGGCCTGGCCATCCGGGAACAGGATCTTCATCAATCCGGAGAAGGTCTTTTCGAAGCCGGTCTGGTCGCGTGTGGAGACTTCGGAGGCGATCTCGAAATGTTTCTTGTAGGCACCCGTGAAATCCTCGGTCCGGAGGTGTTTCAACACCTCAGCGATGAAATCCACGACGAAGCCGTATCCGCTGGTGAAAAGCTCATGGCGGATGGGCGCGACCTCCCAGCCGGGGCTGAAGGCGTGGATGCGATCCAGAAATGCGGAGTCGATGTATTTGTCCGGGAGGGCCTCGAAGAAGTGCGAGTGCTTGAGCATGTAGGCAACCGACTTCTTGGTGTTGCCCATGAAGACCATCGAGGCCTCGGCCGTAAGCTGCATCACGCCGCGAGAGAATGAGCGGTTGGCCATGTAGTTCTTCATGATGTCCACCAGCCCCTTATCCACCTTTTTATCCTTGCCGGCGAACTCGTCGAAACAGAGGACGTCCCAATGTTCTACGAGACCAGGCTTGTTCGAGGCGTTGTTGACGAAAAGTTTAGCGGACGTCACTTCACCGCCTGAAATGAGCATCCCGTGCGGGGAGAACTCCGCATAGATATGGGATTTGCCGGTGCCCTTCGGTCCGAGTTCGAGCAGGTTGTAATTGCGCTCACAATACGGAATGAGGCGGATCAAGGTCAGCAGCTTGGCCCGCCGCCCGAACATCTCGGGATTGAAGCCCATGCTCTGCATCAACACGTCCATCCATTCCTCGGTGGTGAACTGCGCCCTGGCTTTCAAGAATTCCTCAACGTCCACGCTCGCCACTTGGATGGGCTTGAGTGTGTCGATCTGCCACGGGCTGGCTTTCGGGTCTTCGGCGACCTCGTAGGTCACATCCGTAATGCACCAGATGCCGCCCACAAGGAGTTTCGGGAACCGGCGGACAAAATCATCGGATACCGGAACCTTTTTGAGGCCGAGATTGGTGAACTCGGCCTCGTAGAAGCCCCCCTTCTCGTTCAGCTCGACGGTCAGCTTGTCGATGACCTTGTGGCGCCCATTTTCCTTGATGGTGGATTTCACCAATTGGGCCTGATTCCGATGCACGTAATGCTTGGCGAGAATCTTCTGGACGGATTCCAGACCGGCCTCGATCACCTTCAAGTCGTCTGACGCACAATGCTGGCCCAGCAGGTATTCCAGGACGTAGGTCGGAACCACAGCGTTCTGCTTGAGCCCATTGGTCAGATCCTTCCGGACGACAAGCCCGGGGAAGTGCTGGACGATTTTTTGATCCAGAGCGCTCAACGGCCTGGGCGCAGCGACAAACGGCTCCGGTGTTTCAGCGGTTGGAAGTTCAGTTTTCATCGAAGTCGCTGGTGAAGGGTTTCTGGAGTTTGAGGCCCTGGGTCTTGTACGTCACGATCTGGCTGGTGCCAGGCACAGTTTCTTCGAGGCGCACGTCCACCTCACGATTGTTGTGGGCGTCGGCGGCGTGTGAGAGCACCAGCAAGACGCTCGTCTCGCGCTGACGAGCCTCGGTTTCCTTGGAATCAAACGCGAGGGTCTTGATCTCCGAAAGTGGTGTGCCGTCTTTTGCAAAAACCCCGATGCGAAGCGTCCGGGGCAGAACCTTGTCGATCGCCGGCCTGTCCTGAAAGAGCGAGACTGAAAGCTGCCCCGTGGTGATCTTGGCGGGCACGCGGAGCAATTCCACTTCGACCCTCCCGGTGTCGTCAGCGCGGGCCTTGTGGATTTTGACCACGGGCACCACGATCTCCTGAAGGCTGATGCCACCATGGACGTAACGCTTCCCGGAACCTTGAAGCGGAAAGCGCCCGATCGAGAGCGGGAATGCAGCCGACCAGTCACCTCCCAATCCCATTGCGGCGCTGTCAAAGATCTTCACGTTGGCGTCGGGCGAGATGCCTTTCCCGATCGAGAACCGCCGGTTGCGGAAAGTCCATTCGCTGGCGGCGGGCAGCGGCGTGGCGTCGTCCGCATCAACGTCGTCCTGCTGGAAAAGGAACCCATGATCCGCCGTGAGCAGCATGTTGCTGCCATTGATGTTCGCCACCTTCTTGATGATCTGATCCAGTTCTTCAAAGGCAGCCTCCACCGCATCGAAGGTCTTCGCCTCCGTGCCCGCGGCATCACCGGTTTTGTCGATGACGTTGTGGAAGATGTAGATGACCTCGTGATCGCGCATCAGTGCCCGCCCATTGGTCTTCGTGTTCAGCTCCAGGAATTCCTCGGCCTGAAGCCCCGTCGCCTTACCTCCACAGGCGAGACTCAAGATTTCTGCCCGATTGACGGTGCCGGTGGCGCTTCTTCCATCCACGGTCACCGTCGCATTCGCGGGGTCCACGGTCCACTGGCGTCCGGGCAGCAGTGAGGCCATGCCGAGCTGGGTGTAGGAGGGAAGCACGCCGAAGACGGCATCCACCTCGGCCGTCCATCGGTTGGCGGAGCGAAGCCTCTGGGCGAAATCCGCGGCCGCCTCATATCGCAATGCATCCGAGATGATGACGAACACCTTGAGGCCCTTGGCGACGAACGGCTTCACGTAGTGGTCGAAGAACTGTCGCTGTGCGGTTACGCCGGGGCATTCCCACGCTTTCAGGTCGCGCACCTGATCACTCCACCGGTCTGCTAGCGGGAGGAGAAAGTTGTTCACGTAGGACTTCTCCACCCATTGGGTGATTTGCTCCATCACGTTCACCTGGCCATAGCGGCGCAGGCTCCAAGTGCAGCGACGGTAGGCGAGATCGATGCGCCACCAACTGGCCACGTAACGGCTGAATCCTCCGGCCACGGAATCCACCGTGAGATCCGCGGAGGCCAGCAATTCACGCAGCTCCACGGCCTGCTCAAGGGCGGCGTAGCCATGTTCGTGGAGAGGCCGCCAGAAAGAGGCCCGCCGCTGCTGCACGGTTGCCCGGATGTCTGCGGCGGAAGCGCCCTTTGCAAATGCCTGACAGAGCCGATGCAGCGTGAATTTCTCGAAGATCTCGAACGTGTCCCAGTCTCCGAGCGTGACTTTTTCGTCCACCCCGCCGAGGGCGTTGGCGATCTGGAGTTCCTTCTCCATGTGGTGTGCCCACAGGCGAAACGAGGCGCTGTGATTCTGGCTGTCCTTCCATCTTTGGAGGAACACCTTCGCGTGGGGATGAAGCGCAACCTGGTCATCGAGCGGATTGGCACCCCGGAACAGCGACACTGCAAAGTCCCGCAGTGAAGGGGAACCGGATGCATAGCCGAAAAGGCGCTCCACCTCCTTCCAGAAGGGCTCCGTCAGCGCCGCCGATCCGAGGCACTCGGTCACCGGGTCCATCGCGAACAGGTCCGCTTCCTCTTTCCTTTCCAGAAAACGCAGCAGCAGGGCATCCACCTCCACTGCTGTGCCAGCCAATACCGCCATCATCTTGAGCCGGAGATCCCGGCTCTGGTCGTCCTTCCCGATCAACTCTTTCAATCCTTGGACTCGTTTCCCGCTGGTAAAATACTTGCCGTGCTCTTCCGCGAGATGAAGAAACTCATCGGGCAATCCGACTTCTTGCAATACCAGTGACGCTTTATCCGCCTTGTATTCGTAGCCCTGGAGCAGCAGATCCAGCAGCCAGTTGTCAGCATCCGCCGGGCGGGCCGTGGGCACGTAGATGAGGAACCGGGCCTCGGGATCTGGATCGCGGACCACGCGCACCTTGGTGCCGAATTCGTTGCCCGCGACCGTGAGTTTCGTCACGCCCCCATCCTGAAAAGCGTTGAAGGTGTCAGTCCACTCGCCGGTGGCGTCATACCAGAAGACCAGGCGATGACGCTGGAACACTCGCTGAAGACTTTCGTGAATCCGTTTCATTCTGAAAAAGAAGCAGCGGTTGCTGCGCTGGAGGCATGAGTGGGGTTGAGATAGACGAGGTAAACGGCATTCGGTGAGAGATCACCGTTTTCTGGCATATCGAGAATGGTGAAAGCTTTAAGGGGCTCCCACGTCTTGGATTCCATCAAATTCCCTCTCCACTTTGCAGTCGCGGCTTTCACTTCGGGCGCGTCGTAGAGGCCGAGAATTTTGATGGCGTGTTCACGATTCTCGCGGTTGACCTTCGTATTCTTGGAGAGCTTTTCCTTGTCCTTGCCCCGTGCAGGATGGCCCAGCATTTGAAGCACATCATTTGTCAGACTATTGATCTGCGCTGCGCCGAAAGTTTTGCCTTGGTTCACTGGGATGCAGCCTTTGACCTCGCCGATCAGGTGAGGCTTATTCCACTGGAGATCAAATCCGGCGGCGTTCGCAGACTGATCATCCACCTGCTTCCGTAGGGTGGCCGCATCTTCGGAACTGAGGTGGAATCTGTGTGCGATCCAGTTCACCAACTCGAAGGTGAGCTTCAAAGTCACCGTGTCGTGAATGCGTGCGAGCCCCTGCTTGAGCTGCAGGAGTTGGGCGAAGGACAGTTCCGCGTAGTAGTCGCGCTCCTCCAGGGGGAAGACGGCGATCAGGGCTTGATTGAGCTGCGTGCGAAGGTCCTGATTGCGGGACTTCGGCTTCCGAACTTTTGGAGTACGGGTAGAGGTTGCGCTCGTGGGCTCGGTGCTCAGAAGATTGACGGCCTTCATTTCTGAGCAGCCGGCGCAATTATTCTGCTGTCGCACGATCCGATTGCCGGCCTTCCGGCAGAGACCGTTGACGGTCTGGCGAGGATGGATGTGAAGCTGTTCGGCAAGGCAGTCGTCGCACAGGCCGGGATGGCTGGTGAGGTGCGTTTCGATGCGTTGCAGGTGAGTCATGGGGCTCGATGGTTCAGCTACTCGTCTTCCCTTGCCGCGAGCCCGGTTATGGGGGCGAGGGCTTCGCCGAGTTTTAGGTAGTTGGTTTTCACGCCGTCATCGAGGTCGAGTTCGATGCGGGCTTGGGCGAGGGGGAGGACGGTTTGGCGTTCCCACTCGTCGCATTCGTGGAGGGTTTTGGTGAGTTTGTCGGCTTCTTTGCGGGCTTCGGTTTTCTCGCGGGCGGTGGGGGCGGTGGCTTGGACTTGGGTGAGGTGGGCGAGGCGGTTGCGGAGCTTTACCTGGTAGTCGCGGAGGTAACGGTTCAGGACGAGGTTCATCGTGTCCCGGGTGTAGCGGTGCAGGTAGAGGAGGACGCTGAAGCCTTTGCGGGGACTCTGGACCAGCCAGTAGATGGGGCGCTTTTTGTAGGTCTGGAGGTGGTCTTTGTAGAAGTCGTTCAGGAAATACTTTCGCAGGTCCTTGCCGAGGGAGTCTTCGAGGAAGCGGAGGTTCTCCCGCAGGGTGGCTTCGCCGAAGGTGGCGCGGAGGAAATCGCGGGTGCGGGCCACGATGTCGTCCTCGAACCACTCTCCATCGAGCACGGGGATGATGCCGTCCTCGTCGGGGGCGAAGGTGAGTTCGGCCAGTGGCTTCCCCACTTTTTCCAGAAACTCACGCAGGGTGTCGCCGGCGTTGGCGAGGATGAGGCCGGGGTGGTCGGGAGAATAGCGGCCCATCATGCAGCCGACGGCATAGGAGAGGAAGGCGGCCATGTCGCGGCGGGCCTCGGCGCGGGCGAGGGTGATTTGCGCCTCGGGCACTTCGGGCTGCAACTCGCCGTCGAGGCCGTAGGCGGCGATGAAGAGCCGGTTGTTCTCCGTCTCCAGCTCCTGCATCCGTCGGATGGCGGCGGTGCTCTGTGCCTCCCAATTCCGCCAGCTCGCCTCCAGCGTCGCGCCCTTCAGCCCCGGCCGCAGCAACGGCTGGTCGCGGAAGTCCCACGAGGTCTCGAAGTTGTCCCAGTCGGCCCGGGCGATACCTACCATCTCCACAACATATCTCTTTAAGGCCTCACGGTCCTGCGGCGTGGAAAACGGTAGCCGTTTGATTTCACTGCTCTGCACAGACAGGGTTGGGTTGATCGCTTCTATGTAACTACGACAAACGTGCGTGTTCAGGAATCCTAGAAAAGCCTCCGCCTCGTTAGAAAAGAGCATTTGGCCTTTGTTGGATTCAAAAATAAAACCAGCGTCGCTCCATCGGAAGCTATTGAGTGAACTTGTAAGGCCTGACCAAGTCACCCCAGCTCTAAAGTAGTATTCCTCCCCAGGCAAACTCCATGATTGACCCGACTGATGGCGGTAGTCTCGAATATCCTTCCCGTCATGGTCAAATTGGACAACGAGGTAATTAAGTCCATACCATTTCCGAAAACCACCACCTTTATGAAGAGGAAAATACCTACTTTTCGACAACAATGCGGTATCTCGATCGGCATGGCCAAACCCAATCCGGTCGATTGAGACCTCAGTCCAGACGCGGATGAAGCGAGCATTGTCGCACGTAAACAGCCCAACAGCAGTCGATACAAGTGAAGCCAGGGACGGCGAAGAAGAAAAGTGGTCGATGAATCGCCGTGAGAGCCAGTAGGCTATTGGGTAACCCGGGATCTTTTTGAAGTCTTCCGCGTTAGCTCGGAAGAACCAACCGCATTTAGGGTTTGCTATAGCTTCTAGGCTCTTCGGTCCTTGGATCTCGCTTCCTCGGAAGTCCGACAGGCGAATATAGCCACCTCGATAATCTTTGTGCCGCTTGTTTTGAAGGGCGAACGTGCAAATTGGGACAGTGGCTCCATCAAATCCAGAGTATTCCAATTGCACGAGAGTCGTGATTGTCGCTTCAGAAATGAGACGCTTCCGCAGCTCCTCGTAAGACGAAATGAACATCCACACAAACGGTGACATAAAGCCAAGGTATCCATTCGAGATAGACAACGACAACGATCTCACAATGAAGGCTGCAAATAGATCGGATTTGTAATCCGCAAAGTGGCTTTGAAGGAACGTTTTGATGACGCCATTCATCCCTTTTCCGCCCATATACGGCGGATTGGCGACGACGACGTGATACCGCTGGGTGAGCGCCTCGGATTGTTCGAGCACGCGCAGGACTTTGAGGTGCGTCTCGCGCAGGAAGAGCTGGCCGCCGAGGTCCTTCGCCTCGATGGCGCGGCGGACGTCGGCGATGGCCCGTTCGTCGAGGCACGGCTGGATGAGGGAGCCGAAGTTCTTCGCCTCCTCGAACTGGTGGAGCAGCCGGAGCATGGGCTGCTGGAAGAGGTCGCCCAGCCCGAGGGCGTGGATGTAGTCGCGCAGCTCGTTTTCCGCGAAGCGCACGTCGCGCAGCTCGATGATGCGGGGCCGGACGAGGTGTTCGGGCTGGAAGAAGCGACGGGACTTTTCCCGGGCCTTGAAGACGAGGGCCAGCTCGGCGAGCTGGGCGGCGCGGGGGCAGATCTCCAGCCCGTGCAGATTGTGCCGCAGGATGAGGGCGGGGATCTCGGTGGGCGCGTAGCCTTCCTCCTCGTAGATGAAGGTGAGCAGGTCGAAGGCGTAGGTGAGCATGTGGGCGCTGCCCACGGCGGGATCGCACAGGCGGATTTCTTCGGGTCTGGTGATTTTGAGGAAGTCGTCCGGCGAGCCGCCGGGGGCATTCTTTTCGCCCTCAATGTAGTAGGGCATGTGCTCGCGCAGCCGGGAGCCGGGGCGATTCAGCAGCCAGAGCCGACCGAGGGAGTTTTCGACGAGGTAGCGGACGATCCAGTGC
>Ga0194061_1001728_pt1 | contig 12415 bp, 9 predicted proteins | sample SepL2221m_MetaG_FD_163423 | JGI IMG/M metagenome (GOLD analysis project Ga0194061, IMG submission 163423) | Anoxic zone freshwater microbial communities from boreal shield lake in IISD Experimental Lakes Area, Ontario, Canada - Sep2016-L224-21m | ecosystem: Environmental > Aquatic > Freshwater >...
CTTCAAGGGCGGGCATCACCAACCCGGTGACACCGCGCAACACCTGCGGCTTGCCGGTGGGCAGGTGGAACTGGTTGCGCCCGGCGTTCATCCACATATTGGTGTCAATGACGTTCATGTACGGATCGCGCGTCAGGCCCAGGCCACCGACATAAAACAGCGTGGCAAGACGCTGGTCGTCAATCTGCACGTTGACGTGCTCCAGTGCGATGATGTTGCCCTGGTCTTCGGTGCTGCGGTCAAAACTGGCGGCGCTCATCGGCTATCCCTCCTGTTTGCGGCGTATCAGGTGCGGCATTAAGGCACGCGACGGTAATAATCTTACCGCGCCCACGCCGGGCCGGTGCGGCAGAGTGATTCGCATTACCGCCTTGCATTTCCGCCTTGCATTTTCGCCTTGTCTGGGGCGGGCAAACCACCCGCGCTTGATCCATGTCAAAGGAGTAGCGCGCAAGGCGGTCACAATCCACGAACCACCATGTTCACGCCATTGACCACCGACCTGCCGCCCCTCACTATTCGCGGCCGTACGCTGCTGCCCATCGTGCAGGGCGGCATGGGCGTGGGCATCTCCGCACACCGGCTTGCCGGCAGCGTGGCGCGCCTCGGCGCGGTCGGCACCATTTCCAGCGTCGACCTGCGCCGCCACCATCCGGACCTGATGGCCGCCACCGACCGCGTGCGCGACAAGGACCTCATCAACCGCGCCAACCTCACCGCCCTCGATCGTGAAATCCGCGCCGCACTGGCCATGGCCGCAGGCCAGGGCATGGTCGCCGTCAATATCATGCGCGCGGTGACCGAATACGAGCACTATGTGCGCCAGTCCTGCGAGTCCGGCGCCCAGGCCATCGTCGTGGGCGCGGGCCTGCCGCTTGACCTGCCCGATCTTGCCGCCGGCTTTCCGGAGGTGGCGCTCATTCCCATCCTGTCGGACGCGCGCGGCATTGCCATCGTGCTGAAAAAATGGCTCAAGAAGGGGCGCCTGCCCGACGCCATCGTCATCGAGCACCCGCGTTACGCCGGCGGCCACCTCGGTGCGGCGCGCATCGAAGACCTGACCGACCCGCGCTTCGAGTTCCCGCGCGTGCTCGAAGAAACCTTCACGCTGATGCGCGAGCTGGGCATAGAGCGCGAAAAAATGCCGCTCATCCCGGCCGGCGGCATCGATACGCCGCAAAAACTGCGCGACCTGCTCGCCCTTGGCGCCGGCGCCGTGCAAATCGGCACGCCCTTCGCCGTGACACAGGAAGGCGACGCGCACCCGAACTTCAAGCAGGTGCTGGCCGGGGCAAAACCCGAGGACATTGTCGAATTCATGAGCGTGGCCGGCCTGCCGGCGCGCGCCGTGCGCACGCCCTGGCTCGCCAGCTATCTGGAGAAGCTGCCGGTGCTGACGCGCCGCGCCAAGCCGCGCGCCAACTGCACCCTTGCCTTTGACTGCCTTGCCACCTGCGGGCTGCGCGACGGCATTCCGAAAATCGGCCAGTTTTGCATCGACCTGCACCTTGCTGCGGCGGTGGCCGGGGACGTGAAGCACGGCCTGTTTTTCCGCGGCGCCGGGAGCCTGCCCTTTGGCAATGAAATCCGGCCGGTGCGCGAGCTCATCGACCATTTTCTGAACGGCAAAGCCGCAGAAACCTCGGCGCAAGCGGCCTGACCGGCCTGCGCCGGCACAGGCACACCGGCTGGGAAGACCCGCCTGGCGGGACTTTCCAGCCTGTTGCTTAGGGAAGCTCTGATTAAGTCCGTCATTCCCGCGAAGCTTGTCCTCGAATGCCTTAATCGGGGAGCGGGAATCCACCTTGACCTAAAGCGTGGATTCATTGAGTCAAAATGGATTCCCGCTTTCGCGGGAATGACGATTTATGGACTTAATCAGAGCTTCCTTAGGTCGCGACCGCTCCCACAGAACATCCCTTCCCGGCGTGCTCAAGGCCGGCGCGCCGCATCGCGGGGCAAAAACGCCGCCCGGCGCACCAAATTGTTCACACGCACCTACCTGTACGCTTTTCGCATAGAATCGACCCTGTTTTTCTTCATCGGCGGCGCCATCCGCCGCCCAACCCGAACGGAAATCGCGCTTCTGAACCATGCACTTTTCCTAAAACAGTGACGCGTTCGCAGCCGTCCCGACAACACCCAAATACATGACCACACCCCGCCCGCCCGCCGCCGCAGAAGAAGATTCGTCATTGTCGATGGTCGCGCTGGCATTGCGGCGCCCCTACACCTTCATCGTCATGGCGATGCTGATCCTGCTGGCGACGCCCTTCGCGCTGCGCAACATGGCCACCGACATCTTCCCCGAGATCAACATCCCGGTGATCAGCGTCATCTGGAACTACAACGGCCTGTCGGCACAGGAGATGGGCCAGCGCATCGCCGGCCAGACCGAGCGCGGCCTGACCACCACCGTCAGCGACATCGAGCACGTCGAATCACAATCGCTCGCCGGCGTCACCGTGATCAAGGTGTTTTTCCAACCCACGGCAAACATCCAGACCGCCATCGCCCAGGTGGTCGCCTCGGTTCAGACCCAGGTACGGCAGCTGCCCCCCGGCATCACGCCGCCGCTGGTCATCAAGTACTCCGCTTCGAGCATCCCGGTCATGCAACTGGCCATGTCCAGTCCGACACTGCCGGAGCAGTCGGTGTTCGACGCGACGGTCAACCAGTTGCGGCCGCAGCTGGTCACCATCCCCGGCGTCGCCATTCCGTTTCCCTACGGCGGCAAGATCCGCCTCATCTCGGTCGACCTGGACATCCAGGCGCTGCAGGCGCGCAGCCTGTCGCCCGCCGACGTGGTCAACGCCGTCAATACGCAGAACCTGATCCTGCCCTCGGGAACGGCCAAGTTCGGCACCACCGAATACAGCGTCAAGCTCAACGGATCGACCAGCGAGCTTGGCGCACTCAACGACCTGCCGGTGCGCACCTCGGGCAGCACAACCACCTACCTGCGCGACGTGGCGCAGGTGCGCGACGGCTTTTCACCGCAGACCAACATCGTGCGCCAGGACGGCGAGCGCGGCGTGCTGCTGTCCATACTCAAGAACGGCGGCGCATCCACCCTGGACATCGTCGCCAACCTGCGCGCGCTGCTGCCGCGCGCCACGGCAATCCTGCCACCGGACGTCAAGGTCTCGCTGCTCTTTGACCAGTCGGTGTTCGTCAAGGCCGCGGTCGAAGGGGTGATCGTCGAAGCACTGATAGCCGCGGGCCTGACCGCGGCGATGGTGCTGCTCTTCCTTGGCAACTGGCGCAGCACCCTGATCATCGCCCTGACCATCCCGCTGTCCATCCTTGCCTCCATCCTGGTGCTGCAGATGCTCGGCGAGTCGCTCAACCTGATGACCCTGGGCGGCCTCGCCCTGTCGGTGGGCATACTCGTCGACCAGGCCATTGTCACGATTGAGAACATCGAAAGGCACCTGCACCTGGGGACCGAGCTCAAGCAGGCCATCCTGGTCGGTGCCGGCGAAATCGGCGTTCCCGCATTTGTCTCCACGGTCTGCATCTGCATCGTGTTCGTGCCGATGTTCTTCCTCTCCGGCGTGGCACGCTACCTGTTTGTGCCGATGGCCGAGGCGGTGGTTTTCGCCATGATCGCCTCCTACATCCTGTCGCGCACCCTGGTGCCGACGCTGATGATGCTGTTGATGGGCGGCGTGCACGGAGCCGCCGCCAGCGCCGCCAAACCCAGCCTGCTGCAACGCCTGTACCGCGCCTTTGACCAGCAGTTCGAGCATGTCAGGCGCGCCTACACGCTGTTGTTGTCGGTCATGCTCGCCAGGCGGCGCCTGTTCGCCGGGCTGTTCCTCGGCTTCTGCCTCGCCTCCTGCCTGCTCTACCCGGTGCTCGGGCGCGACTTTTTCCCCAGCGTCGACGCCGGCCAGATCAGGCTGCACATGCGCGCCGCCACCGGCACGCGCATCGAGGAGACGGTGCGCATTGCCGACCAGGTTGAAGCGGCGATTCGTGAACTGGTGCCCAAAGACCAGCTGGAGACCATCCTCGACAACATCGGCATGCCCAACAGCGGCATCAACCTGTCCTACAGCAACGCCGGCACCATCGGCACCTTCGACGGCGAGATCCTGATGTCGCTGCGCAAGGGGCACCGGCCGACCGAGGAGTTCGTCACGCTGTTGCGCGCCGAGCTGCCCAGACGTTTTCCCGGCGTCGAATTTTTCTTCCAGCCGGCCGACATCGTCACCCAGATCCTCAACTTCGGCCTGCCCGCCGCCATCGACGTGCAGTTCACCGGGCAGAACATGCTGAAAAACGCCGAGCTCGCCGCCGAACTGACCAAGTCGATACGCACCATCCCCGGAGCGGTGGACGTCCACGTCCACCAGCGCCTGGACAACCCAGCGGTGAACCTGCAAATGGACCGCACGCGGCTGCAACAGGTCGGGCTGACGGCGTTCAACGTCGGGCAAAACGTGCTGGTCGCCCTCTCGGGCAGCACCCAGACCTCGCCGGCCTTCTGGCTCAACCCGCAAAACGGCGTGGTCTACAACCTCGCCATCCAAACACCGCAGTATCGCGTCGATTCACTCGACGCCCTGCTCAACATTCCGGTGGGCGCCGGCGGCGCCCAGGCCGGCAACAACGCGCAACTGCTGGGCAACCTGGTCGAGGCGATGCCGAGCTCGAGCCTCGCCATCGTTTCGCGCTACAACATCTCGCCGGCGGTCGACGTCTACGTCAGCGTGCAGGGGACCGACCTCGCCAGCGTCGCCGGCAAGGTGCAGGAGCAGGTGGACAAGATCCGCACCAAGCTGCCGCGCGGCAGCCAGGTCACCATCCGCGGCCAGGTGCAGACCATGCACGATTCGTTCGTCGGGCTCACCGTCGGGCTGGTGATGGCCATTGCGCTGGTCTATTTGCTGATCGTGGTGAATTTCCAGTCATGGATCGACGCCGCGGTCATTGTCGCCGCGCTGCCGGCGGCCCTCGCCGGAATCGCCTGGATGCTGTTCATCACCGGCACCACCCTCAGCGTGCCGGCGCTCACCGGGGCGATCATGACCATGGGGGTTGCCACGGCCAACAGCATTTTGCTCATTTCATTCGCGCGCGACCGCCAGGCCGAGGGCGTGCCGTCGCTGTCTGCGGCGCTCGAAGCCGGCGCCACGCGCATGCGCCCGGTGCTGATGACCGCACTGGCCATGATCATCGGCATGATCCCGATGGCCCTGGGCATCGGCGAAGGCGCGGAGCAGAACGCGCCGCTCGGCCGCGCAGTCATCGGCGGGCTGATTTTCGCGACCATTTCAACGCTGTTTTTTGTGCCGGTGGTCTACGCCGGTGTGCACCAGCGACTCGCAAGGCGCAAAGCGGCGCGCGAGTCCGCCGCACAGGACAATCCGATCCAACCCGCCGGCACTTCCCCGCAGGAGAACTGAAACAATGTCTGAACAACGCCATAACGAACTGGGCATCCACGTCATCGAGCCGGATCCCGCCGGCGACGGCGCCGCGCTGCTCAAGCGCCGCCAGATCCTGCGCCGCGCCAAAATCGCGATGTTTGCGATCCTGGTGCTGCTGGCCCTCGGAGCGGGGCGCACCGTCCTTAGCCGCATGGCCAATGCACAAGCGCTTGAAAAAGGCGGCGCGGATCGCGCCAAGCAGTACGTAAAGGTCACGCAGCCAAAATCAGCCGGATCCGGCCAGACCCTGGTCCTGCCCGGAACACTGCAAGGTTACGTCCAGTCGCCGATATCGGCCCGCGCCAGCGGTTACCTCAAACGCTGGTACAAGGACATCGGCAGCCGCGTGGCAAAAGGCGAACTGCTGGCCGAGATCGAAACGCCGGAGATCGACCAGCAGCTGTCGCAGGGCATCGCCGCGCGCGAGCAGGCGGCCTCTAGCCTGGCGCTGGCCACCAGCAGCATGGAACGCTGGGAAGCACTGCGCAAAAAGGACGCCGTGTCACAACAGGAACTCGATGAGCGGCGCAGCGGCGAGGTGCAGGCGCGCGCCAACCTTGCCGCAGCCGATGCCAACGTCGAGCGCTTGCGCCAGCTCGAGAGCTTCAAGCGCGTCGTGGCGCCCTTCGCCGGCGTCATCACGCGCCGCAACGTCGACACCGGCGACCTGATCGACGCGGGCGGCGGCAGCGGCCGCACCCTGTTCGTGCTGACCCAGACCGACCCGCTGCGCATTTACGTCAACGTGCCGCAGGCCTATGCGCAACTGATAAAACCGGGGCAGAAGGTCACCCTGGCCCAGGCTGAATTGCGCGGCAAGACCTTCGAGGGCGAGATAGCACGCACCGCCGGTGCTATCGACACCGCCACACGCTCGATGCAAATCGAGATCAGCCTGCCCAACCGCGAGGGGGAGTTGCTGCCCGGCGCCTATGTGCAGGTATCGCTGCCACTGCAAACGAGCATCCAGGCGCTGACCATGGCCACCGGCACGCTGATCTTTCGCAGCGAAGGCATGCGTGTCGCCGTGGTTGACGAGCAGGGCCGCATCAAGTTGCGGCCGGTGAAGATCGGCCGCAATTACGGCGAAAACGTCGAGGTGCTGGAGGGGGTAAGCGCCAAGGACAGGCTGGTACTCAACCCTTCGGATTCGCTCGTCGACGGCGACCAGGTGGAAGTGGTGGTCGCGCCCCCGCCTGCGGCCAAGGCGGCACCCGCCGGCAAGGAAAAATCGTGACACTGCCGCATGCACTGCCGCGAATCCGGGCGGTCGCAGGCGCGGCGCTCGGCGCGCTCCTGGCAGCCTGCGCCGTCGGCCCCGACTACAACAAGCCGCCGCTGGAAATGCCGGTGGCCTGGAAGGTCGAGGCACCGTGGCGCGAGGGCACCCCCAACGACAGGGCCGACAAGGGTGAATGGTGGAAACGCTTTGGCGATCCGCAACTCGACGCCCTCGAACAAAAGGCGCTCGAGGGCAGCCCCACCCTCGAACTGGCCAGCGCGCGGCTGGCACAATCGAACGCGGCGCTCGCTGCGGCGACCGCCGGCCTGTATCCGCAAGTGAACATCGGCGCACGCGACTCACGCACCCGGATTTCAGCCAACCGTCCCCTCACCAACAATACCTCGCCCAACTTCACCACCACGCAAAGCGACTACCTGCTCATACTCGCGGCCACTTATGAAGCCGACCTGTTCGGGCGGGTGCAGCGCACCGTCGAGGGCGCGCGCGCCTCGGCCGAACAGTCGGCGGCCGATTTTGAAAACATCCGCCTGATATTGACCGCCGATCTTGCCACCGCCTACTTCAACCTGCGTTCGGTCGACATTGAACTGGATGTGCTGTCCCGGGCGATCAAGCTGCAGCGCCAATCACTCGAAGTGGCCGCAGCGCGACACGACCTGGGCGCCACCTCCGGTCTTGATGTGGCGCAACAGCAGGCGCTGCTCGACAACACGCTGACCCAGGTCGACGTGTTGCGCCGGCAGCGTGCCCAGTTCGAACATGCCATCGCCACCCTCACCGGCACGCCAGCGCCGCTGTTCTCGCTGGCAGCGCAGAGCAAGGTCGTCGCGCCGCCGGTGATTCCGATCGGCATTCCTTCGGACGTACTCGAGCGGCGGCCGGATGTCGCCGCCGCGGAACGGGCCATGGCGGCGGCCAACGCCCAGATCGGGGTCGCCACCGCCGCTTTTTACCCGAGCATCCTGCTTGGCGGGTATTACGGCAACGAGAGCCGCATACTCGATTCGCTGTTCTCCATACCGAGCTACGTCTGGTCGCTGGGCGCATCGCTGGTACAGCCCTTGTTCGACGGCGGCCGCATACGTGCCAACGTCGAAAATGCCAGCGCCGGCTACAAAGCGGCGGCGGCCAACTACCGGCGCATCGTGCTCACCGCGATGCAGGAAGCCGAGGACGGCATCATCGGTGCAGCGGCGCTCGAACGCGCGCACACCCAGTCACTGGTTGCGGCAAAGAGTTCGGCGCGTGTCCTTGAACTGGCGACCGCGCGATACTCGGGCGGCCTGGGAACCTCGCTCGATGTGATCACGGCGGAGCAGGCCGTCCTCAACACCGAGCGCCTGTCGGCGCAACTGCAAGGCCAGCGCCTGCTCGCCTCGGTGTTCCTGATCAAAGCCCTGGGCGGCGACTGGCAGGGCGCGAAAAAAGTCGCCGCCGAATAGTTCAGCGTGGCGGGTGCCTGCCCTTTGGCACCGTAGGCGGCCTGAACGACCTGCCCCGGCGCAGGCACACCAGCTGACAACAAGTCCTGCGGGCGTTTTGGGTTTCGGCCGCGCTGCGCGCTTAACGTTCGCTACGCTCACATTAGCCTCCGCCGCAACAAGCCCTGCGGGCGTATTGTCAGCCTGTTGCGCGGCGGATTCGCCGCCCCCCGTTGCCGCCCCCGGCGCATTTAGCGCAGGTTCAGCAGCCTTGCCAGCGCGTCGAAAAAAATGCAATACAGCATGATGGGCAGCGGCAGGCCGAGCAGCGTGCCGAGAAAATAATCACGCAGGCGCACGCCGGAGACCGCCAGGGCGACGTTGAGCGTCGGCCAGGTCTGGAACAGCACGCGCAGCAAGGCCACGCTGCCCACCGGGTGGGCGTCGAGCCGGGCGAGGATGCGCGCAAGCAGTTTGTTGTCGACCTGCCGCAATGCGTCGGCGCCGATCAGCCGGATGGCAAGAAAGGTCGTCAGGCAGGAAATGACCGCGGCAAGATAGGTGGCGATGCCGCCCCACAGCTCGCCCAGCGCCAGCACCGCCGCTGCGAGGAATATCCAGCCGGGGATCTGGATGAGGTTGCCGGCGCAAAAAAACAGGATGAACACCAGCAGGCCGGCGACGCGGTGCGCCATGAATTCGCTGTAAAGATACTGCAGGCTGAAATGCTCGCGCAGCCCGGTAAAGTAGGACAGCGCAAGCAACAGCACAAGGAATAGCACGACACCGAGCAGGCGCGTGCGGTAGTTCATACGCATTGCGGCAAGGCCGTCATGCCGCCCGCGAGGCGTACGGCCATGCAGTCCCGTCCTAGCGCGGCGCCGGCGCGGTAAGGCGCGCCGACCACGCCGCGCGTTCGCCACCCTGCACCGCCAGCTCCCCCCTCATTTCCTGCTCGCCGGCCTTGCCGCTGAACTGCATCAGTTTGCCCTGGGCAAGAATGCCGAAACGCACCACCTCGCCCTTGACGACAAAATCACGCAGCGGGTGCGTTTCAGTGCCGATGTGGACAAAGCCGGTGAGCACCTCCGCAGTCTGCGTGACGCTGATCGCCACCGGTGCGGAGATCAGCGACTTGGGCAGCGTGAGTTCCCAGCGTCCACCCAGGCGCGCCGGCACCAGGTAGTAATAGAGCACGGTGCGGGTGGTGCCGCTGATGGCTTCTTTTTCGGCAACGTCCAGCGTCAGCACCTTGTCCGGCGGCCACGGCGTCAGGGCGTAATCATGCGAGATGATGCGCGAACCGGGCTTCAACTCGGCGCGAAACTTGGGCACCAGCAGCGGCACGAATTTCGGCAGCAGGTAAAGGGTGATAACACTGGCTTCGCGGTAATCGGCCTGGAACAGGTCGGCGGCGCGAAACGACACGCGCTCGGCCACGCCCGCCTCTTTTGCCTGCTTGTTCGCCAGCTCCACCAGTTGCGGCTGGATCTCTATGCCGACGCCGCGCGCGCCGTAGCGCTTGGCCGCGGTGATCACCAGGCGGCCGTCACCGGAGCCAAGGTCATAGACGACATCGTCCTTGTTGATGTCGGCCATCTTGAGAAACTCATCAACAATGGGCCAGGGTGTGGGCACGTAGGGACCGGCGATGACGCCCTTGGTCTCGGCCGCAGGCTCGGGCTTGGCGGTCTGCGCCGCAGCAGCCATGGAAAAGCCCAGCAACAATGCGGCGGCCAGCCTGGCCGGCAGTGAAAGTGCATTACAGATTTTCATGCCCACTCTTCCTTGACGAAATATCAACGCAAAATCGACGCAAAATTCAGCGGTAATCGTCGCGCACCTCGCGCGCCGAATGAAACGCCACCACGGTGCAATCGCCGGGCCCGGGTGCGTTGGACTTGTGCCACACGCCCGGCGGCACGAGGTGCCACAGGTTCTCCAGCACCTGGTTCTCCGGCGATTGCAGCGCGCCCTCGCCGTAGCGGTCGATGCGCCAACCCGCTTCGGTCTGCACGTGGGTTTCAACCGGGCCGTCAAGCACCAGCAGCACCTGGGTGCTGTTGGGATGGCGCTCGACCGCGGTATCCACGCCGGCACGGCTGACCGCGACGCGAATGGTCGCCGCCGACGCCGGAACGGCAACGCCCGACCCGACTTCAAGGCCGGCCGGGTCAATGGATATGAAAGTGGAGCGCAACGCCGGGTCGAGCCGCAGGCGCGCCGCGGCCTCGGACCGGGCGCGGCGCAGCGCCGCTGTCACGCCCGGCTGCATGGCAAAGCGCTGCAATTCTTCTATGGCATCCCGCGCCGCCGGCGTGATGCTCTGGTTGCTCAAGCCGGCCAAAACGACTATTCGGCGTAGCCGGGCAATTCGCGATCGAGCACGCGCATCATCGCCTCAAAATACAGGCGGTCGCGCTCGGCCTTGGAATGGCGGTCATCGGGCGCCGGGGCCTGCACCTTCGCGATGATGTCGTCACCGAGTATTTCCAGCGGCCGGCCGGTACCCATGGCCAGCACCTGGGTACGGCAGACGCGCTCCAGCTTGTACAGGCGGCGGTAGGCCTGGGCGATGGTGTCGCCGGTAACGAGGATGCCGTGGTTTTTCATGAACACGATGGGCTTATTGCCCATCAATGCCGCAAGGCGCTCGCCCTCCTCGAGGAAGTCGGCGGTACCTTCATAGGTGTCGTCGTAGGCGATGTGGCCGTGAAAAAACGCCGCGGTCTGGTTGGCCGGCAGCAGGCGGTTGTCCTTGAGCATGTTGAGCGCCACCGCCCAGGTCTGGTGGGTGTGCAGCACCACGCGCGCGCCGGTGATGCGGTGGATGGGCGCGTGTATGCACTGCGCCGAGAGCTCGACCACGCCCTCGCCCTCGAGCGTCTTGCCCGACTCGTCAAATACGATCATGTCGCTCGCCCGCGCCTCCGACCAGTGCAGGCCAAAGGGCAGTATCAGGTACTGGCCCTCGCGGCCTGGGACTGTCACGGTGAAATGGTTGTCTATGCCCTCATCAAGGTCATCCAGGACGGCCAGGCGGTGGGCTGCGGCCAGCTGGATCCTCGCCTGGGTGACCGGGTCGATGGCGCGCGATGAGGAAATCGGATGAACGGACATGGGAGCCTCGCAAATTGGGGGACGGGCGCAGTATAGCAAGCGGGGCAGCGCGGTTGTAGTATGGGGCTGGCGCCCCCGCAACGCGGCCACAGTACGCTTTTTGTATAACGGAAACCGCAATGGATGCACCGAAAAACATGCGCGTCACGCCGGTTACACTATCCGGCAGGGTGGTCCGGCTCGAACCGCTGGGCCTGGAACATGTGCCAGGCCTCGTCCGCGTCGGCCTTGACCCGGAACTATGGCGCTGGATCCCGACGCAGGTTAGCAATGCCGAAGAAATGCTCGCCTACGTGCAGGCCGCCCTGGGCGAACAAAAAAACGGCGTGTCGCTGCCCTTTGCCATTGTTGCGCGCGCGACCGGTGAAGCCATAGGCTGCACGCGCTACATGAACATCGTGCCGGCCCATCGGCGGCTGGAAATCGGCTCGACCTGGCTCACCGCCTCCGCCCAGCGCAGCGGCGCCAACACCGAGGCCAAGCTGCTGCTGCTAACCCACGCCTTTGAAGTAATGGGCGCCAACCGTGTCGAATTGAAGACCGACGCACTCAATACCAGATCACGCCTGGCCATTACGCGCATCGGCGCCACCGAGGAGGGCCTGTTCCGCAAGCATGTGGTCTGTGCTTCGGGGCGGGTGCGCGACACGGTGTATTTTTCCATCATCGATACCGAATGGCCGGCGGTGAAGGCGCGCCTCACCACCATGCTGCGCTAGCGCACACCGGCTGGAAAGCCGCGACTGGCGGACCTCTCCAGTCATTGCCCCCACTGCGCGTCATTGCGAGGAGGCGAAGCCCATGCCCCGAAGGTAATCCCCGGAGGGGACACGGCAATCTTGTGGTGTTGCGACAGTAGTCACAAGAAACAAGAGTAACAAGAAACAAGAGTAACAAGAACGACAAAATTGCTTCGCCGCGCTCGCAAAGACAGCTGTGGACGGGCAACGTTGATATGCTTATTATTGCCCGGAAAACTGAATCTCCTCGACGGCCCTGACAAACGGTACACCGGTGAACAAGCAGAACGAACAGCACGACGCATGCGCCCTGTCGCAAGCCCAGGTCGAGCGCTACCGCGAGCGCGGCATCCTGCATCCGCTGCGGGCCTTCCCCGCGGCAGAGGCCGCCGCCCTGCACGCGCGCTACCAGGCGCAGGCGGACTTGATAAAGGGCCGCAACAACATCAA
>Ga0194061_1001729_pt1 | contig 12411 bp, 7 predicted proteins | sample SepL2221m_MetaG_FD_163423 | JGI IMG/M metagenome (GOLD analysis project Ga0194061, IMG submission 163423) | Anoxic zone freshwater microbial communities from boreal shield lake in IISD Experimental Lakes Area, Ontario, Canada - Sep2016-L224-21m | ecosystem: Environmental > Aquatic > Freshwater >...
GACCAGCGTACTGTGCGGGGCTTCGGGGGTAGGGACCACCGTTAGGTCCACACTGGTGGTGGCGCCATCGCCTACCGCGTATTGCGCCGGATACAGCTTCCAATTACCCCCCAGTCCCAGATTGCTACCCGCCGGACCACGCACATCATCGAGCGTATACCGGCCCGGAGCCACGGGCAATTGATACTTGCCGGTGGCATCAGTATGCGTAACCAGAGGACTTTCCTGCGTAACCAGCGTCTGGGCTTCGGCGGCACCCACCAGCGGGGTCAGGCGGGCCACGGTGTCAAACGCACGGTCTTCATTCAAGCCCGCAAAGCGTGCCATCCCGCTGACATTAAGTGGTTCATTACTGGGTGGGACCAGTTGGAAATGAACCTTCGCGCCCGCCACGGGTTGGCCTTGGGCGTCACAAATCCGACCGGCGAGATAACTGGTCGCCGGCGCCATGGTGATTTGCACCTCAACCGGCTTGGTAAAGGGTGATTTCAGTATGCGGGCGCTTTGGATGGCATAATTGGCATCGGGTTGGCGCGGGGCGATGTGCTGGACCCATAATGCCTGGCTGGTGCGCAGCGAATAGAGCCGCACCCTGACGGCGGGATGAACTTCCAACCGGTATCGGCCCTCGGCATCGGTGGCGATTTGCTGATTAAGCATGCTCTGGCCCACACTCACTATAACGTTCAGCACCGCCCGGGGGACGGGTTTTTGTTGCTGGTCCACAATCACGCCGGTGACCACCTGCGGTTCGGTGGGCGTCAGTGTCAGTGCGGGAATATCGGCCCAATCTTTGAGGTTGGCCTCCGTCACTCCGGCGGGTGCCTGCGGCGCGGTGAGACTGCCCCGGTCTACGGGTGGGCGGGAACTTTGTCCCGGCGGTCCACCGGCCCAGGCCACGTAGGTAATTCCCGATACGGTCGTCAAAACTAAGGCGGCGGTAACGGCGGCCACTTTGATTTGGGTCATCAGCATCATATGGAGGGTTCCTTTGGCCAATGCGATGGCGGGCGTGCCCGTGGTGGCAAGCGCGCCACCGAAGGTTACCTGACTGGCCATCTGGACGGTGTTGTGAACAAAATTTGCGCTCAGTGACGGAAGGTTGGTCTGGGCCAACGGCAGGATGCCCACCGCCAGCGTCGCCCCCGATCCGACCAATTGGCGGCGCAATAATTCACGCCCCCGACTGAGGCGCGCGGCAATAGTGCCCAGCGGTACCGCGAGTTGTTTGGCAATCTGCTCCTGGCTGTAACCTTCGAGGTGGTGCAAGACCAACGCCAGACGGTATTTTTCAGATAAACCGGCCAACGCGGTGTGGATTTGGGCCGCATCGGCAGGGGGATCATCCGGAATCGTGGTTTCAGACTTCATACGGGCCTGCTCCTGTTCGTGCTGACGGTGCAACTGCCGGTCGCGCCGCAACCGGGTGCTGATATGCCAGGCCACCCGATGTAACCAGCCGGCCAGATTGGGATGCGTGGTCAAACTTTCCGACTTCTGAGCCAACACCAAAAACACCGCTTGGGCGGCATCCTCCGCGTCGGCCTCATGGCGCAAGAACGTCCGGCACACACCCATGACCATCGGGGCATGCCGGCGCACCAGCACGGCCATGGCCTCCTGATCGCGCCGCGTCCAGAAGGCCCGGAGCAATTCTGCATCGGTGGGTGCCAGAGAAGATGTTTGGGTGACGGTCATTGACCTATATATCCCGGAGGCGTGGGCAAAATTGCATTTACAGTTAAGTGAATAGTATTTCTGCTCGTACAGGCAACGTGGTGAGGCGTTTACAGCGTGTCCACAGCGCGCGGGAAACTGCCCAAAATGGCCAGTTGCGAGCAATGTTTGCGGACTTCATCCAACGCAGCTTTGACGTTGGCGTCGTCGGTGTGGCCGATCAGGTCGGTGAAGAAGTAATATTCAAAATTACGCCGCTGGCTGGGACGGGTATCAATATTGGTCAGATTGATGCCGTATTCGCGCAGCACGTTCAGCACATCCACCAGCGCCCCGGAGCGGTGGGGGGTGGTGAAGATGATCGAGGTTTTGTCATCGCCGGTGCGCGGCACGCCCTTGCGGCCCACCACGAAAAAGCGCGTGACATTATTGGGATTGTCTTCGATATTCTCAAACACCATGGGCAGGTTGTAGACTTCCGCCGCCAGAATACTGCCGATGGCCGCGGCGCCGGGTTCGCTGACCGCCAGTTCGGCGGCTTTGGAACTGCTGGCCACGGGGATTTTCTGGGCTTCGCGCAGGGTTGCCGCCAGCCACTTGCGGCATTGGTCCAGCGCTTCGGGTTTGGAGTAGATATGTTGGATTTCGTCCGGCCGGCAGCGGGCCAGCAGGTGATGATGCACCGCCATGGCCACTTCCGCCACGATGGTGATATTGGGATGTTCCAGGAACCCGTCCATAGTTTCGATCACGCCACCGATGGTGGAGTTTTCGATCGGGACCAGGCCCAGGTCCACATGGCCACGGACGACTTCTTCAAACACATGGTCAATGGCCGTCACGGGGACATGTTCGACGGAACTGCCGAACTTGCGTACCGACGCCAGATGCGAGAATGTGCCCGGCGGGCCCAGATAGGCGATGCGCAGGGGTTTTTCCAAAGCAAAGCTGGCCGACATCAATTCACGGTAGATGGCTTCCAAACAGGTATCGGGCAGGGGCCCATCGCAGCGTTTGTTATGTTGGCGGATGCGTTCGAGGACAATTTTCTCGCGATCCGGGGCATAGATCAGCCCGCCGGTGGTCTGTTTGACCTTGCCGATCTGGATCACCACGCGGGCCCGCTGGTTGAGCAATTCGACGATCTGCCGGTCGAATTGATCAATGTGCACGCGCAGGGCGTCCAAGGAATCCGGTGGTGGAGGTGTTTCAGCCATGCCACTATGTTAGCCGACCTTGGATGGGGCATCAATCCATGGTTGTGAAGTCAGGCCGGGAGGGAAAATTGCCGGTAATATGCTCAAGTCCATGTAAAGCAGGAGGGCCGACCGTTGGCTCGGGTGCTGTGGTTACCTGCGGTGGTTTGCGTTCACCCTCAGAAGCGGTATTTCGCCCGGTATTCCGTGGGGGTCATATGCAGTTCCTGCCGGAAGACGCGGCTGAAATAATACTCACTGCAGAAGCCGCTGGCTTTGGCGATCTGGCCGATCTGGTCCTGGGTGCCGGTCAACAGTTCCCGTGCCTTTTGCAGCCGCAATTGCAGCAGCATCGCGTTGGGCCCGCAATTGAGCTGATTGAGGAATTTGCGTTCCATGGTGCGCCGGCTGATGGCGTTGGCATCGGCCACCGCATTAATCGCCAGAGAACTGTCCTGGCAGTGAGTCCGCATCCATGCGACGATCTGCTGCAGGTCCGGATCGCTGGAGGGTATGCCCTGGGTGGATTGTCGTTCGATCAGACCGATGGGCGGGATCAACAGGTCGGTTTTGGGTGGTTTGGCTCCGGTGATCAGACGCTCCAGTAAAGCTGCGGCCTGAAAGCCAAGGGTCTCAAAATCGGGGATCACTGACGAGATGGCCACATCGGATAAGGCATCCTCGCGTGGGTCGTTATCGCACCCCACCACCACGAGATCTTCGGGGATGCGCAGTCCCAGGTGCGTGGCCAGATTGATGACCGTGCGCGCGCGATTATCGGTGGCAGCACCAATGGCCAGCGGCCGTGGCTGGGTCTTTAGCAGTTCGGTGGCTTGCAGTTGAAAGTCACTGCCTGCATCTACGGGCACATGGCAGGTATGCCCCGCAGCCTGCAGTACGGCACAAAAGCCTTGACCACGCAAGATGGAAAAATGACAGTTGAGTAGCGGGATATACATGAAGTGCCGATAGCCTAGGCCCAACAAGTGTTCCGCCATCAACCGCCCGCAGGCCACATCATCGGAGGCCACCCGTGGGCAGAGGCTGCTCGGTAGCCGATTGGATACATTAACGATCGGCAACTTCAACCGGCGTAACCATGCCTGATCTGTCCGTTCGCCCAACATGGTGATCACTCCCGCACAGTAGTTGGCATGCAACTGTTCCGGCAAACTGACGGGATTCACGCCCGAGGTCGCGATACGCATCCGCGGTTGCTGGCGAATATAGCGCCGGATGCCCTGCAAAACGCGCAAGGCATGAATGTATTCCGTGGGTAGCTGGACGCCGATGGGGATGATTTTTGGGGTAATCATGCAAAGGATTATACCAAAAAGTTTGACGCTATCAGTAAAAAAAATGTCGCCATACGCCATTGTTTGAGATTTTAATTTTGGCATAATCGGCTCTCGTCAGGCAGGGCTATTGGTGCCCGGTCGGTTCGACAATTTAATAAGCCTCCTCAACGGCCACGCTCGCGACATGCACCACCGCGGGCGTGGTTTTTTTGCCTCATAGTGTGGCACCACTTGGGGCATTGGCTCCCATGAGGCGAAGACCGCTTGGATCCAACCAACAAAAACCCCCCTGAGGGTTTAAGCTCAAGGGGTGTTGAGGGCAGAATTTAACGGCCGATGATTTACCTCGTCGGCTGGGTGGTGGGCTGGGTGGCGGCTTGCGTGGTCGCACCGGCCTTCAGCAGTGTGGGGATCAATTTCTCCAACTGGCCGCGGCCTTCGGTGGTGTGCAGGTTGCCCGCGCGGTCCACGACGAACATTTGCGGGATGGATTCGATATTGAAACCCTTGGAGATTTTTCCCTCTTCATCCCAAATCTGGATCCAGTTCATACCTTTGTTCGCGGTCACATACTCCTTGAGCGGATCAAGGCTGCGGTCCAGCGAGACGCCGACGATTTCCAGCCCGTCTTTCTGATATTCCTGATACAACTTGATCAGGTTCGGGGTTTCTTCGCGGCAGGGGGGGCACCAGGTGGCCCAGAAATCAATCACGACCACTTTGCCTTTGAGTTGGGGCATGGCAAAGTCCTTGTCGTCCACTGTTTTGCCGGACAGGACAAAGGGCTTGCCGATCATATCTTCCAATTTGCGGTCGGCTTCGATTTGTTCTTTAAGCATGAGCGCCATGGGGGCGGTTGAGTCTTTGACGATGATATCCTTGGCCTGCTTGGCGAGTTCTTTGTTCGCGTTGCCTGCGGTGGCCATCAGGGCCAGCGTCTGGGGCAACACATCCGAGGTGGGATTGGCTTTGGTCAGGACCGACATTTTTTCGAGGATGGCTTTCTGGGCCACGGCATCATCCTTGACCCACCATTCGCCCAGCAGATTGGCGGTCTTGGCATCCAACGCGATAGCTTGATCGGTGTTGGCGCTGGCTTCGGTGAGGGTTTTGACCGCCTTGTCGTCGCCGGCGCTCTTCAGCACGGCCAGCATGATCAGTTTTTGCCCGCGGGCCTGCGCCGCAAAGCGCGGGGCGGCGCCGGCGGCTTCGTCCAGCAACTCACACATCCGCCAGATTAATGGGCTGGCGATGGGGGCCAGTTTGGCACGTTTGGCGGGGTCGAGCAGGACCTTCATATCGCCCACCTTGGTATCCAAGTCCTGGCCGACCTGTTGCAGATCGCCCAGAATATCCTGAATAGCGCGGGCGCTTTGGGTGGCTGCCTGCGTGGTCGGGGCCGTCACCGGGGCGGTGGTTGCCACCTGCCCAAACGTTGCGGTACTCAGGCTCACGGCAGCGGCCACGGCCAGGGTCAACAAACTTGCCAACTTCATAATCTTGCTCCTAAAAATAACTACCGTATCATAGGCTAGGCCGGGATTCGCGGTAGTCAGAAAAGAATCGCGGGCCGGAAACGACAAAAAGGTAACGTCTTTGGTACTATTTTAACAGCCAATAGAGCCAGAATGTCCTCAATACGTTGCCGAAGGAGTCCTTTTGTCACTCGCAGTACCTGAAAATATTTTCCCCGTAAATCCCCGAAAAACCTGTCAAATTGGGCCTTATACCCTCGCTTTACCCGCCGTGCAGGCCGGTCTGGCGGGTTATTCTGATATGGCGATGCGCGTGGTGGCCCGGCGGCGGGGGTGCCCGTTTGCGGTTACCGAAGCGCTGCTGGACCGTAATATCCTGCGCGGCGGCCATGGCAAGGAAAAAGGCGCCATGCTCTGCCCCGAGGATCATCCCGTGGCCGGGCAACTGATGGGCCAGGACCCGGCAGAACTGGCGGAGGCGGCGCAAATTCTGGTTGGCTGCGGTTTTGATGTGATTGATCTGAACTTTGCCTGTCCAGTCAAAAAGGTTTTGGGACGGTGTCGCGGGGGCTATCTGTTATCGGACCCCGAGATGGCCATCACGATGTTGCGCACCGTGCGTGCGGCCATTAGCGTGCCCCTGACGGTCAAGCTGCGGCGGGCGCTGGATGATACCGCCGAAGCCCGGGACAACTTTTATCGCATCATGGACGAATGTGTGCGCCTGGGCTTGGCGGCGGTGGCGGTGCATGGCCGTACCGTGGAACAAAAATACACCGGGCGGGCGAACTGGGATTTTCTACGCGACTTGGTGCGGGCTTATCCGCAGATGACCATTCTGGGTTCGGGCGATCTGTTCACGGCCGAGGATGCCTACAACATGTGGCGGTACAGCCACGTGGCGGGGGTCTGGCTGGCGCGTGGGGCGATTGGCAATCCGTGGATTTTCACCGACTTTGCGGCGCTGCTGGCCGGGCGTCCCCTGCCCACCCCGCCGATGATTCATGAGCAGCGTGCCGCACTGCTGGAACATTTGGAACTGGCCGTGCGGATTTATGGTGATTATGTGGCGGCCAAGCAGATGCGCAAGATTGGCATCAAGTTCGCCAAACTGCACCCGCAGGGACATGACCTGTGGCGTGAATTCATCGCCTGTCACAACTATGCCCAGTGGCAGGCGGTGATGGACAAATATTACACCGCCGACGGCCCCGGCGTGCGCCCGCCCAGCGTGCCCGACGCGGAGGACGTGTGTAAATAACGGCGCCGGAGGTCAACCGTGTTCGTTGGGGGATATCTGGTGTCGTTTCCGGTATTCGGTGGCGGTCATGCCATTGGTATTACGGAAGGTGATGGCAAATCGGATCGGATTATTGAAACCCATTTGTGCGGCGATATCGCCCAGCGGGCGGTTGGTTTGGGTTATTTGCCGGCATACTTCATCCATGCGCAGGCGGCGCCAGAATTGCACCGGGCCGCAACCCAGAGCGGTCTTAAAACGCAGTTCCAGCGAACGGCGTGAAACATTGAGTCGGCGCGCCACGGTTGCAGTGGATAACGTTTCCCGCAGATTGGCGCGCAGCATGGCCACCGCCCGGGCGACATCCTCATCGGCCACTCCCACGCCGGTAGTTTCGCGGGCCACCACCCCTTTCGGGGGGATCAAAATCGGAGCCTTGGGGGCGGGTTTGCCGGCGAGCAGATCTGCCAGTAATGCCCCGGCCCGCCGCCCGATTTGGATGCTGTCCAGCGCCACACTGCTCAGATAGGGGCGGTCCAACATACACCCCAGCGTGCTGTTGCCCACCCCGATGACGGAAATCTGCTCGGGAATGCGCCAGCCCAGATCGGCCGCGTGATCGAGGATCGGACGGGCCTGATTATCCAGAGTACAGAATATGGCCACGGGGGGATGCAATCCACGCAGCATCCGACGTAACGCATGGGGATACTCGTTCATGACCTGCGCGGATAAGTTGGGCACCCAGCGTTGGACCCGCACATTTTTACCGGCCAGCGCGGACTCCATCCCCGCACACCGCACTTGGGAAAAATACAGGCCGGGGGTATCCAGCAAGATAAAATTCCGATGGCCCAATTGGTACAAATAGTCGGCGGCCTGAGCGCCGGCCAGCCGGTCATCACTGATGACCTGCGGCCACGGTGGGTGGGCCTGACGATTGGAGATACAGACCATGGGGCTCTTGCACTCCTGCAGCAGGCGTTGGGTCAGAGTGTCGGCGGCGTAACCCACCGCACCCCGCAGGCCCAATTGCTTAAAAATCTGATACTCTGACTCGGTGGGGATCCCCCCGGCCCGGATGCGCCAGCGGGGTTGGTGTTGGTGGGCATATTGCATCAGGCCCAGAAAGATGGCGCCGGCGTGGTCTGTGGCCGGCAGGCTGGTGAACAGGATCAGGTTGTAAGGCGCGGCCATCGAGGGCTCCTCCATGAATCCGGAACATTATAGTACATTTTGCGCTGGATGGTAAGTAAATTTGCGCATATCTATATAACGGCTTGGAATAAAGGGTTGCATAATGTATCTATCGCTCCGCCGTCGCCGCAAGGCCTGAGCGGATTACTTTGCCTCCTCAATGGGGCCGCGTGCGCTATTGCACCTAGCGGACGCGGCTCCTCTTTTTTGTCTTCTCAATTGGCCGCGCTCGTGATTGCACTCCACGGGCGGGGCTTTTTTAATTTTTGCGATATAACGCAATTCGTCCCACATTACGGCAAAAGAACCGCATGGGGGTCGTTATGTCCAATGACATATTCTGAGTCCAGTTGTCCTTGGTGCGTATTTCGTTGAGGAGCAAGAAATCCGTGCCATATAAAAAGCCTCGGTTCGGTACCGGCCGGGGTACCAAGGTAACCAAGATTATCAATGCCGTGACCGTGCCGGGCGGTGACCATTTCTATTTTGTCGGCACCGTAACCTCAGGCCCGCAACCTAACTGTGCAGGTACAAGGCACCGGGCTGGATGCGGTGATTATAGTGGGCAATCGAACCATCAAATTTGATGGCAATAATTTGATGGCAATAAAGTGGTACTGGGCACGTTGGAATAGTTCTGCGTACGGAATTCCTGGCAAAGGATTACCGTGGACGCATTTTTCGTTCCGCAGATAACCGGTGCGCTGCGTCGCCCGGGACGGTCAAGGCAAAACAAAGGAGCCGAGTATGCAGGTTATTCGCTTGTTCGATTGGGTGGGTGTGTTGGTGCTGGGTGGCCTGGCGTTGGTAACGCTGGCGGGAGCCGCCCCGGCCAGTGCCCCGGCCCCCAAGCCCGCGTTTGATCCGGACAATGCCTTCTTTGCCATGACGCTGGAAGGTTTTTTCCCCGGTGAGAGCCGGAATGTGCCCAAACGCATGAATGTCTATATGCAGCGCCGCAACGGGCAATGGATAGCCGCGCTGGGCACGGCCACCTATATGGGCAGGCCCCAGTGGAATACCGCGCTCATGCTGGTGGACCCGGCGGCCCTCAAAGTCACCAAGGAAACCGTCACGGGGCAGATCGCGGTGGTGCTGGTTCCCGACCCGTGGATTCCCAAGGATCAGATTGTCCGTACGGCCCAGGTGGAAATCCAGAGTACTCTGGCTCCCAGTGCGGATGCCAACGCGATTATGACGATGGGCGGGCAATGGTCCGCCACGATTCCCGGTGAACCGGCGGTTTTGGAGGCTGCGGGATTGTTGCCGGGTAAGGGCGCGGGGAAGATTCTCGGCGGCACGGGCGGTGCCAGTGAACCCGAGGTCAAAGACGTCTCGTACAATCTTGCGGTATATAACCTGATGCCGGGCAATGTGAAAGATAATTTCCAGCGCCGCCGGGCGGTGTCGCTGGGCTTTAAAGATGGTCAGATTGTTTCCGCACGCTTGGGCATGATGGATATCCGGCAAAGTATGTATGATTATGCCCCCTTGGACAAACCCACTGCCGGCACGATTACGCCCGACAGTTTCAGTGCCACGCTCAACTTCGAGACCAATACGCTGGATGGCGAAGCGGCGAAATTTGCCCTGGAATTCACCGGCCAGCGGGTGGCGGGCTGGTTGGTGGGGAGTTGGAAGGGCAGCTACACCCTGGCCGATGGCAAGGCGAATCCGATCGCGGGATATTTCCGCGGTGATGCGGCCAAGGGGGCCGTGTTGACCGAAGCGCCGGACCCCCGGCCCTGGTCGGTGGCAGTGAAAGATTTCAAGCCGGTGGTGGCCGGCGAACACCCCCGGTTGTTTTTCCGCAAGGGTGATGTGCCGGAACTCAAACGCCGGGCCGAGACGCCCGATGGGCAGGCGATTATCAAAAGTCTGCGCACGCAGTTGAATGGTTCCAACGGTGAAAGCCTGCCCACCCAATACAATCCGGCCACGAAGGCGTATGCCGGCGGTTTCAAGGCCGGTGTGGGCGCGTATACGTTTTCGCATGGCGCGGGATTTGGGTTTTTGTATCAACTAACCGGCGACAAAAAATACGCCGACCTGGCGCGCGAGTGTGTGGAAAAAGCCTTCGCCGGGCAGCGCAGTGCCGATGACCGTTATGCCTGGGTGGGCCCCGGCGGTGAACTGCGTGCCGGTCCCACGATTGGCTGGACGGCTGTGGCGTATGACCTGTGTTATGACGCATGGGCACCTGAATTCCGGCAGAAAGTTGCGCTGGCAATTCAAAATTACAGCGATTTCAACGGCGGGGAATTGAATGCCGCCGAAGTCATCTCCCTGCGCAGCATGATTCTGACCCCCAAGCAAGGTCCCGGGTCCAACCATTACGGCGCCGTGGTCGGCGGGACCGGCCTGGCGGTGCTGGCCATTCAGGGGGATCCCGGTACGGATGATAAACTTACGGCGCAATATGTGACCGCCGTGGAAAAACAGATCGAGCGGCACTTCCTCGCGGGCTGGGGCGATGGCGGTTATTACAAGGAAGGTTGGGGCGCATCGCGGGTCGGTACGCAGGGGGCGTTTTTGTGTCTGCTCCAGGCGATGCGCGTGGCGCATGGACGGGATTTTGTAAATGTGGAACGCACCAATGCCAATTACATCACCATGGTGCCGCGCGTACTTTTGACGGTGGGGAATCCCGCCTCGTTCCCGTATCGCTCCAATATGGGCCCCACGTATGGCAACCCTGAGATCGGCAGCTTGGATCAGCATACCGGCATGTCCACGGGGGGGTATTTCTCGGAAGGCTTTGGCGCCATTTCCGAGCGCTACAAGCCCGCGCTGCTGTGGGCGTATAACCATGTGTATGCCCCCGATAATCAATTCAACTTTGATACGATTGGGCCCTATCCCCATCGGGCGCTGCTGGCGCTGGTGAACTGGCCCACCTTCACCGGCGGTAAAGAGGCCAACCCGGCCACGGTCATGCCGCTGGCCACGCGTGACACCATGTACGAGTTCTTCGCCTTCCGCAACCGTTTTCAGGATAATGATGATGTGGTTACCTCGGTGCCGATCAATGCGCCCGATGGTACCAAGCCGCGCGAAGTTTTGGTCTGGGGTATGGGGCTGCGGCTCGGTTACGGCGAACCGCCGCGCGGTGTCAAGGTGACGCACTATGTTACCGCTCCGGATGGTTCGGGCAGTCTCACGGTCGGTACCTATGCGCTGGCGGTGGATCACTCGCGGGCTGCCGGCGTGGATGTGCTGGTAGTGACCGCAGGTAGTAAAGTTCCCGCCGCCGACACGTTCAAAGGCAAAGCCCACAGCACCACGGTAACCTTGGGTGATACCACCCTGAACGTACTGACGATGAGCAGCACTGGCCAGCATCCCGAACCCAAAGTGGACGGCGCTAAAGTCGTGGTCGGCGGCCAGAGCGTCACCTATACCGCAGGGAAACTCGCGTTCGGTGTGTTTGGCGTCAAGTAAAAAGGCCATGGGGTATGGGTGGCCAGCGGCGTCAGTCCCTCCACAGTGCGTGAACGTTTAAGGATTAAACGCTCTAAATATCTTGACATTCATAGACACATAAGCTAATATCCATAGCTTGAATTGCTGCTGGCGTGAGTTGTTTGATCGCCGGTTCCGGAATCAGCGGGTTGATTTCGGGACATTTGTGGGCACAATCAACAGGACACCTGAAGGGCGGTTTGGGACGGATTTCGTGCGGCATTGTGTGGCACGGGCGTCCGGTTGGATATGGGTTGTTTTTGGGGATGGTTGTGATATTTCTAGCTTTGGGAATTTCGGGTCTGCTCTGGTTGCTTGGTGGCGTGCTGTTTTGGGCCGGGCGCCATGTTTGGCAGCGCTGTTTTCCACCCACCCCCGAGCCCGCGCCGGTGCCCCTTGCACCCAGCATCAACCAGCCTTCGGCCATGGGGGGGCTGACCTTCACCAGTTTGCTCTATGTGCTGGGATTCACGTGTCTGGTGGGGATTGCCATCCATGATTGGAATTATTGGCAGCTCCCCGACACGCATCTTACCGATCTGCTGCAGCGCAAGAATTACACCTTTCAAACGGCCGTGACTTTTATTGTCGGTACGGTTTTTTGGGCCAGCGCGATGGTGGTGAACCGGTTGTGTGTGATCAATGCCGAATTTCGCAGCAAGATTTTAGGCGCGGTGCCTACCGGTTTGGGATGCCTGATCTGGATGTTCAACCAGGTTATTATCGCCACCATTATTCTGCTGGGGGTGCTCTTTATCCTGCTGGCGCTGGGTCAGGATGAGGCGTTTATTAATTATTTGGACCTCAGCCTGCATAAAGCTTGAACCGGTCCGGTGAAGTTACGCCGGACCAATCTTTTCCATCCC
>Ga0194061_1001731_pt1 | contig 12409 bp, 15 predicted proteins | sample SepL2221m_MetaG_FD_163423 | JGI IMG/M metagenome (GOLD analysis project Ga0194061, IMG submission 163423) | Anoxic zone freshwater microbial communities from boreal shield lake in IISD Experimental Lakes Area, Ontario, Canada - Sep2016-L224-21m | ecosystem: Environmental > Aquatic > Freshwater >...
CCCTCACTGTGTGCATGACCGTCTTCCTGTTCTCTTTGGCCGGCATCCCCCCGGCGGCAGGCTGGTTTGCCAAGCTCTCGATCTTCAGTTCCCTCGCCTCAGCCGGGTCCGCATCGGGTTACATCCTTGCCGTCATTGTCGGCCTCAATTCAGTTATCGCGTTTGGCTACTACGGCCGCCTCATCCGTGTCATGTGGATGGATGACGCTCCCGATGGCGATCGCACGCCGATCAAGGTTCCGGCGTCGCTCTCTTTCGCTCTCGTGATCACCATGGCGTTCACGCTGGTGTGGGGTGTGTTCCCCGGAGCGCTCACGCACTTCACCGACCAGGTCACCCTGTTCTCACTGTTGCGCTGAGCCATTGCGGTTCGCGTTGCGCTGACAAGCCATGAGCGACGAGTTCCGTTCTCGGTTCCCGGCCGGATCAACACTGTCGTTTGCGCGGTACATGGACATTGCGCTCTATGACGAAGCGATCGGTTTCTACGCAACTACTGGTCGGGCCGGCCGGCGCGGTGATTTTTTGACCAGTCCCGAAGTCGGGCCGATGTTCGGCGCGTTGATTGCTCGCCGTCTTGATGAAGAATGGCTCTCTCTGGGTTCGCCCGACACCTTCGTCGTCGTTGAGTTCGGTGCAGGGCCCGGAACTCTTGCACGATCGATTGCCTTCGCTTCTCCCAATTGTGCGTCGGCACTGCGGTATCTCATGGTGGAGCGTTCCGCAGAACAACGCGCCTTGCATGTCGATCATCTCGAAAACTGGCTCGGAGATCTCGATGATGCCGGTGTCGACTCGTTCATACGCGGCGTAGATCCCGGGCCGCAATTCGCGTCGAGCGCAATAGCCCCCTACGGAATCACTGGTGTGATTTTGGCCAATGAACTTCTCGACAATCTGGCGTTCGACATCGTTCGGCACGATGGTGCAGGAAACTTCGAACGACTCGACGTGCATCACGCCGAAGATGGTCTTGAGTTCGTTGTCGCTCCAACTGAGGTTCCCATTTCGCTTGATTCGGTGTTGTCATCGGCCGTTGCGGGGGAGTGGATGCCGCTGCAAGAGCAAGCGGTGCAATGGCTCATGGCCGCAATCGATCGAGTCGATCGCGGTGTGGTGATTGTCATCGACTACGGCGCAACAACAGCAGAGATTGCCGCCCGCCCAGAGATGGGCTGGTTGCGCACGTTCGCCGGACAGGAGCGCGGTGGTCATCCTCTCGATGCCCCCGGTGCGTGGGACATCACCACTGATATCGCTATCGATCAACTCGTGACGGTTGATCAACCGACCTCGATCACCTCCCAACGGGAGTTCCTCACTGCTCTCGGGATTGAGGAACTTGTCGAAGAGGGTCGAGTGCTATGGAATGAACGAGCCGCGTCGCCCGACCTGTCCGCACTGAGGGCCCGCAGTCGAATTGGAGAGGCCGAGGCGCTTCTCGACTCGGGAGGACTTGGCGCTTTCCTTGTGGCGGAGTGGACGGTACGTCGGCCTTCGTGACTCGGAATCGGGTTCTCATCGGCCGGTAGGCTCAAGCGTGTGTTGGATCGAGCCGTGACCAACAGCCCAGGGGGCATCATGAATGAACCAACCATCGAGGACTACTTCCATGAAGAGCGACTTTTCCCGCCTTCGCCGGAGTTCAAAGCCGCCGCCCTGACTTCTGACGACTCGCTGTATCGCGAGGCCGACGCTGATTACGAAGCCTTTTGGGCTCGTCAGGCCCGTGAACTGCTCACCTGGAACTCCGATTTCGATACCACGCTCGAATGGGAACTCCCGTTCGCTAAGTGGTTCGTTGGTGGAACGCTGAATGTTTCCGAGAACTGCCTCGATCGCCACGTGGCGAATGGCATCGGCGATCGTGTTGCGTACCACTGGGAAGGCGAGCCCGGCGATACACGCACCATCACCTATTCCGATCTTCTGGAAGAGGTCAAGAAGTTCGCCAATGTTTTGAAGGGCCTTGGCCTCGAGAAGGGCGACCGCGTCGCCATCTACATGCCGATGATCCCCGAACTTCCGGTGGCGATGTTGGCGTGCACCCGAGTTGGCGTTGCCCATTCGGTGATCTTCGGTGGGTTCTCGCCTGACTCGATTATCGATCGCGTCCACGATGGCGAATGCAAAGTCATCATCACCGCCGATGGTGGTTACCGACGCGGCGCTGCTTCGTTGTTAAAGCCCAACGTCGACGAAGCAGTGGTGTTGTGCCCATCTGTTACCGATGTTGTTGTCGTCCAGCGCACCAATTCCGACGTCACCATGGTTGAAGGTCGCGATCACTGGTACCACGACCTCATGGCAGCCGCTTCTCCCGAGTGCCCTGCTGAGCCCATGGATTCAGAGCAGTTGTTGTATTTGCTCTACACCTCAGGCACAACGGCAAAGCCCAAGGGCATCATGCACACGACAGGCGGCTATCTCACGCAGGTCGCCTTTACCTACAAGTACGTTTTCGATCTCAAGCCTGAAACCGATGTGTATTGGTGTTCTGCCGACATCGGGTGGGTGACGGGCCACAGCTACATCGTCTACGGACCGCTGGCCAACGGTGCGACCTCGGTGCTTTACGAGGGAACTCCCGACACTCCGGACAAAGATCGTCTGTGGGACATCGTTGAGCGCTATGGAGTCACGCAGCTCTACACCGCACCCACTGCTATTCGCATGTTCATGAAGTGGGGCGAACAAGAACCGGCCAAGCATGATCTGTCGTCGCTCCGATTACTCGGGTCGGTCGGCGAGCCCATCAATCCAGAAGCATGGATGTGGTACCACGAGCACATTGGTGGTGGTCGCTGTCCCATCGTCGATACGTGGTGGCAGACCGAGACCGGCGGCATGATGATCGCTCCGCTGCCGGGCGTTACGACCCTCAAGCCAGGGTCAGCCACATTCGCCCTTCCTGGTATCGGCGTCGAAGTCGTCGATGAAGAGGGCAACTCCATCGAGCACGGCGGTGGCTATCTCACTCTCACTCGTCCGTGGCCGGGGATGCTTCGAGGCATTTGGGGCGATCCCGAGCGGTATCGCGATACCTATTGGAGCCGCTACCCGGGTCGGTATTTCGCTGGCGACGGAGCAAAGATCGACGACGGCGGTTACATCTGGTTACTCGGTCGGGTTGATGACGTGATGAACGTCTCTGGCCACCGTATTTCAACCACTGAGGTCGAGAGCGCGCTCGTTGATCATCTTTCGGTGGCCGAAGCAGCAGTGGTCGGAGCGAACGATGAACTCACCGGTCAGGCCATCGTTGGTTACGTGATCGTTCGTGGCGGAATAACGGCCGACGACGCCCTCGTCGATGATCTTCGAGCCCATGTTGCCAAGAAGATCGGTCCGACCGCCCGACCCAAGCGCGTGATCATCGTTCCTGATCTTCCCAAGACGCGCAGCGGAAAGATCATGCGTCGGCTTCTTCGCGATATCGCTGATGGGAATGAACTCGGCGATACGACAACATTGGCCGACCCCAGTGTCGTCGATGCGATCCGCGACAGTGCCCTCAATGGTCCCGGTAGTGGCGCGTGAGCGTGACGCAACCCAATTGGAAGTGGCGTGCCGCCGAGGTTGTGGCGGGGCCCGCAGTCGTTTTCGATATGGATGGTGTGCTTTCCAACGCCAGTGATCGTCAACATCACATCGCCAACCGAGACTGGAACGCCTTCTTTGAGGCCTGTGGAGACGACGAGGTCATTCATGAACTGGCGCGACTTCTCAGCCTTCTAGCGCCCGAACTTCATGTTGTGCTGTTGACGGCTCGTCCGTTACGGGTGCAGCCGCAGACGCTCGAATGGCTGGCTCGTCATGAATTGCGTTGGGATCTGCTGTGCATGCGCGAAGACCGATCAGGTCAAGAGGCGTGGCAATTTAAACAACGCACCGTCGGTGAATTGCGCGACTACGGATTCGATTTGAAACTCGCGTTTGAAGACGACCGCCGGAATGCCGACATGTTTCACGGCGAAGGAATCCCGTGTGTGTACATCCACTCGGGCTACTACGAATAAGGCGCGAATAAGGCGCGAATCAGTCGCGGAAGTTTTCGAACTGCAGAGGGATCTCAAGATCGACCTCTTTCAGTCCGGCGATCACTGCTTGAAGATCGTCGCGCTTCTTGCCGGTGACGCGGACCTGCTCACCTTGAGTTTGTGACGATACGCCCTTGAGGCCCAGTTCCTTAATGGCTTTGTTGACTGCCTTGGCCTTGTCGCTGGAAATGCCGGCGACAATCTTGACGGTCTGGCGAACGGTGCCGCCGGCGGCATCTTCGACTTTGCCGTAGTCAAGCGACTTGAGCGAGACCTTGCGCTTGACCAACTTCTCTTCGAGAACTTGGCGAACCGCAGTGAGGCGGTCGGCGCTCGCCGACGCCATTTCAATCGAGAGGTCCTTCAATTCAATCGAGGAGTTGGTGTTCTTGAAATCGAAGCGAGTAGTGAGTTCTCGCGAAGCTTGGTCGACCGCATTGCGGACTTCCTGCTCGTCAACTTCCGACACGACATCGAAGCTCGGCATGGTTTCCTCGTTCCGTCGACTCGCCGGATACGGCGATCGTGACTGGGTTCCGTCCGGCAGCCCCGCCCGACGGGCGGGGGCCGGATGGTGGGCCGAGATGGATTCGAACCATCGTAGGCATAGCCGACGGGTTTACAGCCCGTTCCCTTTGGCCACTCGGGCACCGACCCTGAAGCGGGGAACCTTAGCGGAGCGCTCGGTACCCTCCGAATGCAGACGAGCGAGGCTCAGAGCATGCGCTGCATGATCATGACATCGAGCCATTTGCCGAACTTTCGGCCGACTTCCCGCTCGGTGCCAACGATTTCGAAGCCGAGTGACGTGTGGAGACCGATCGAGGCATCGTGGCCGCCCACGATTCTGGCCATGACGGCATGGAACCCGCGGGTTTCGGCGATGTCGAGGATTTCGGCCAACAGCGCTCGGGCCACTCCCTGGCCTCGGAAGTCGGCGTGGACGTAGACCGAGTCCTCGACAGTGGTGGCGTAGGCCGGTCGGTCTCGGTACGGCGAGAGCGAAGCGAACCCCACCACCTGGCCGTCGATTTCGGCGACCACGACGGCCATGGCTCCTGAACGTTGGTCGAGCCATGCCAGCTGATCCTCGATGGAACGGGGGACCAAATCGAAGGTGACGGTGGATCCAGTGACCTCGGTGTTATAGATCTCTCGGGTCGCTTCGGCATCTTCGGAACGGGCGAGACGGAGGTTCACGTCCGTCACCGTACCGGCGGCCCCGGTCGTGAGTTGGGAATCCCCGGTGGGGCGTGGCAAGATGACGCCTCCTTTGTCGGGCTTGCCCGACGCGCCCCCTTAGCTCAGTCGGCAGAGCGTTTCCATGGTAAGGAAAAGGTCGACAGTTCGATTCTGTCAGGGGGCTCTGTGCCGAAGGGGCTCCGGCCCAGTCGGCCGAAATGTCGGCGTAGCTCAGCTGGTCAGAGCACTCGGCTCATAATCGAGTGGTCGTCGGTTCAAGTCCGACCGCCGACACCAATCGGGAATCCGGTTCCCACTCGGTGCAGATAGCGCAGCATCGCACCAAAGTTTCGAAATCGCAGGAACCGCAGTACGAAGTACCTAGAACCATGAAGTACCCGGAATTACCAAGTACGTAGAATCACGAAGTACCCAGAATCACGAAGTACCCAGAATCACCAAGTACCGAGAATCACGAAGTACCGAGACAGTCGTACCAAAACAGGCAATGGCCACGAAAGGCACCAGGAGAAAGCAATGGCACGCGAGAAGTTCGAGCGGACCAAGCCCCACGCGAATGTGGGCACGATGGGTCATATCGATCATGGTAAGACCACGTTGACCGCGGCGATCACGAAGGTGTTGGCTGATGCGGATCCGACGAATAATTCGTTTACTGAGTTTGCGAATATTGATAAGGCGCCGGAAGAGCGTGAGCGTGGTATCACGATCAATATTTCTCATGTTGAGTATGAGACTGCGAATCGTCATTACGCGCATGTTGATATGCCGGGTCATGCTGATTACATCAAGAACATGATCACTGGTGCTGCTCAGGTTGATGGTGCGATTTTGGTGGTTTCGGCTGCTGATGGTCCGATGCCTCAGACTCGTGAGCATGTTCTTCTTGCCCGCCAGGTTGGTGTGCCGTCGTTGGTTGTTGCTCTGAATAAGGTCGACATGGTCGATGATGAGGAACTTCTTGATCTTGTGGAGCTTGAGGTTCGTGAGCTTCTGAATGAGTATGAGTTCCCGGGTGATGATGTTCCGGTTATCAAGGTTTCTGCGTTGAAGGCCCTTGAGGGTGATCCGACAGCGACTGCTCAGATTCTTGAGTTGATGGCTGCTGTTGATGAGTTCATTCCTCAGCCTGAGCGTGACACTGACAAGCCGTTCCTTATGCCGATTGAAGATGTGTTCACGATCACTGGTCGTGGCACGGTTGTGACTGGTCGTGTGGAACAGGGCATTGTTCATACCGGTGATGAAATTGAGATCGTTGGTATTAAGGCGACGCAGAAGACGACGTGTACTGGTGTTGAAATGTTCCGCAAGCTTCTTGATGAGGGTCGTGCGGGAGACAACATTGGTGCGCTTCTTCGTGGAACGAAGAAGGAAGATGTTGAGCGTGGTCAGGTGCTCGCGAAGCCTGGTTCCATTACTCCTCATACCGAGTTCGAGGCTCAGACCTATGTTCTGACCAAGGAAGAAGGCGGTCGTCATAAGCCGTTCTTCACGAACTACCGTCCGCAGTTCTATTTCCGTACGACTGATGTGACTGGTCAGATTTCGCTTCCGGCGGGCACGGAAATGTGTATCCCGGGTGATAACACCGAGATGACTGTTGAACTGATCCACCCCATCGCGATGGAAGAGGGCTTGCGCTTCGCCATCCGTGAAGGTGGCCGTACCGTCGGCGCCGGCCGCGTCACCAAGATCCTTAAGTAGGAGCAGCCGTTATGGCCCGCAACGACAAGCGAATCGCTGTCACCTTGGAATGCCAGGTGTGCAAGCGTCGCAACTACATCACGAAGAAGAACAAGATCAACGATCGTGAGCGCATTGAGCTCATGAAGTACTGCAAGTGGGATCGTGTGCATACCGCACACAAGGAGACCCGCTGAATAAGCACACCGACGACACGTCGTCGGTGCATGTCGAGTCGACGTCGGTGGTGGCCCTTCGGGCTGTCACCGACGTGGCGCGTCCGGGGCACTCTGAACTGGCGGTGCTGGTCGCCGAAGCGCGAGCGGGAGATCGCAGCGCGTTCGATGCGCTCGTGCGCCGAACGTGGTCTGGTACGTACGCGCTCGCCTTCCGTCTCACCGGCGATGCCGAGGATGCTCGAGACGTCTGTCAAGAGGCCTACCTGCGGGCTTACCGTGGACTTCGTCGCTTCCGCGGCGATGCGAGATTCACCACGTGGCTCTATCGCATCACGGCAAACTGCGCGTCGACGCATCTCGGTCGTCGTCGCCGGCATCGTCACGAAGAACTTGATGACGATCTTGAACTCAGCGACCTTTCGCCGAGCATCGATCCGGTAGGCCGTTCTGAATCTGCGAGTTTGCGTGATGCGGTGCAGAAGGCGTTAGCGGCGCTTCCTCCGAAGCTGCGGGCGGTTGTTGTGCTGCGTGACATTTACGACCTCTCTCACGAGGTCATCGCTGCCGAACTCGGAATTTCCGTTTCGGCGGCCAAAGTTCGATTGCATCGGGCTCGTCATCGCCTGCGTGACGATGTCTTCTTGCGTTCCGAAGCTGAGGGGAGAAGCCATGACGATGTCGACCGTCCTGCCGTGTGATCGGTTGGTCGAGCTCATGCCCGACTTCCTTGACGATCCCGGTCTTCTCTCCTGTGAGGAAATGGAGCATTTCGCTCAATGCCTGCGGTGCCAGGCAGAGATGGCCCGTTTTCGTCGGCTTCGCCGGACGTTGGCCAGTCTTCGTCATCGCCCAGTTCCGGCCGACCATGGGATCTTTGATGACATTCTTGAGGGGCTCGATTCGGCGGCCGAACGACGGGAACGCCACCGAGTAGCCAGCCGAAGGGCTGCCTCCATCGTGGGGCTAGCTGCAGCCACCGCCGCCGGGGTTGGGGGCGTGCTGGTACTCGCCACTCGTCGCCGATCTGCCTGAGGTTTGGCCGGGGCAGAAAAATCCCGGTTCGCAACCGATGGGGGAGGAGGCCTAGTCTTTCCCATTCGGACCTGCAGGGGTCTGGCCGAACGCGTCGGCTGCTACCCTTTCAAGCCCGGCGTAGTGCCCTAGGGCAGTAGCTCAATTGGTAGAGCACCGGTCTCCAACACCGACGGTTGGGGGTTCAAGTCCCTCCTGCCCTGCTCAAAACATCCGCGTTGCGGTTGACGCGAAACGTACTGGAAGTGTCTCGATGGCTCTCAACAGAGAACAAAAACGAATGTTGCAGCGTCAGGGTGAACTTGGCCCCGATGGCGAACCCATTCGCGCCCGTCGTGGCAACCAACAACACACAAGAGAACGGACCGGTCCGGTCGAGTTCGCTCGTGAAGTTCGGTCGGAACTGCGCAAGGTGGCCTGGCCCACCCGTTCCGAGACCATCAATTACTCCCTTATCACCATCATCACCCTCATCTTTTTCACTCTTTTGATCTTCGGGATCGATTGGGTGTTCTCCGAGGCCGTCCTGAAACTGTTCAACACCTGATGACCATGAACGACGATTCCAATTTCTCGAACGATGCGATCGAAGCATCGGACTCCGACGTGATTGTTGAAGTGATCACCGAAGAGATCGACATCGTTATCGATGACGCGGGCGATATCGAAGTGATCGACACCGTGATCGACACTGTGATCGACACCGTGATCGACACCGACCTCGATATCGAGCTTGACGTGATCGACACCGACGAACTGCTCGAGCAGTCGCGTCCGCGTCCGCAAAGTCCTTTCGATCGTCCCGGTCGCTGGTATGTCGTTCATACGCAGTCGGGCTACGAAAAGAAGGTCAAGCAAAACCTCGAAGCCCGTACCCAGTCGATGAACATGGAAGAAAGCATCCATGAATGCGTCATCCCTATGGAGGACGTCGTCGAGTTCAAGAACGGCAAGAAGCAGGTCGTTCAGAAGAAGGTCTTCCCCGGTTACCTCCTCGTTCGGTGCGATATGACCGACGACTCTTGGTACGTCATCCGCAACACACCAGGAATCACTGGTTTCGTGGGTCAGGGAGCCAAGCCTTCGCCACTGCCTCGCCGTGATGTCGAAAACTTCCTCACCGTCCCGGATGACTCTGAAGAAGTCACCACCAAGCGCGGTAAGCCTCGCCTCGAGTACGAGGAGGGCGAGACCGTTCGTGTCAAGGAAGGTCCGTTCGCCGACTTCTCCGGCGAGGTCGTCGAGATCAATGAGGATCAGCTCAAGGTCAAGGTGCTGGTCAACATCTTCGGACGTGAGACGCCCGTGGAACTTGAGTTCTCACAGGTCGCCAAGCTGTAGGAATCACCGGTTTCGGCCGGAGGAATTGTCAGAGGCGGTATCGAACCGTCAGAATCTCCTGCCGCCCGCTGGGCGCAGGAACGAAAGAAAAGAAGCGAGTCGCAATCATGGCCAAGAAGAAGGTTTCGGCCGTTGTGAAAATCCAGATCCCCGCAGGTGGAGCCAACCCGGCCCCGCCCGTTGGTACCGCGCTCGGCCCGCATGGCGTCGCGATCATGGATTTCTGCAAGGAATACAACGCGAAGACCGAGGCACAGAAGGGCACCATCGTGCCCGTGGAAATCACGATCTTTGAAGATCGCAGTTTCACGTTCGTTCTCAAGACCCCTCCGACCTCTGTGCTTATCAAGCAGGCCGCTGGGCTGGCGAAGGGCTCGCAGACTCCGTCGAAGGCCGTCGCTGGTTCCATCACCGACGCGCAGGTCACCGAGATCGCTCAGGTCAAAATGGTCGATCTCAACGCCAACGATATTGAGGCTGCACGCCTCCAGGTCGCCGGTACCGCCCGCTCTATGGGCATCGAAGTTCGCTAATCGCAGTTCCGGTCCGCACCTGCGGACCCACCATGCCGAGGACGACCTCGCCCGGCAGGTGAATCGTTTGCACTTAGGTGCCTGACCCGAGGGAGCCGAAATGGCACAGCACGGTAAGAAGTACAAGACAGCATCAGCCTCCTACGACAAAGCCGCTCAGTTCGGCTCGGTTCAGGCGATCGAAAAGGTCAAGTCCATGGCCACTGCGAAGTTCGACGAGACCGTCGAACTTTCGGTTCGCCTTGGTGTCGATCCTCGTAAGGCCGACCAGATGATTCGCGGCACCGTTGGACTTCCTTCGGGAACCGGCACCGATGTCCGTATCGCGGTATTCGCCTCGGGCGATGCTGCTCAGGCCGCTCGCGATGCCGGAGCGGAATTTGTTGGCGCCGAGGAACTCCTCGCCGAGGTTGAAGGCGGAATGATGGATTTCGATCTCGTCATCGCCACTCCTGACCTCATGCCTCAGGTCGGCAAGTTGGGCCGTCAACTTGGCCCGCGCGGCCTTATGCCTAATCCCAAGACCGGCACCGTCACCCCCGATGTGGGCAAGGCCGTCGCTGACTTCAAGGGTGGAAAGGTCGAGTACCGCACCGACCGTCAGGGCAATGTGCATGTCCCGATCGGCAAGGTCTCCTTTGAGGGTTCCGCCCTTCTGGCCAACCTCCGCGCCGTGCTCGAAGAACTCGAGAAGGCCAAGCCTTCCTCGGCCAAAGGTCGCTATTTCAAGAAGGTCTCGCTGTCGTCGACCATGGGCCCGGGTGTCAAGCTTGACCCCCAGCGCATGCTCGTCCTCGACGAGGTCTAAGTCGTTCGCAGTGAGCGGGCTGGCCAGCGTGGCGAGCCCACCACTACAGTCCTCAGTCCGTTCCTTCGGGAACACCCATCGAGAGTCCGCTCGCGATGGCAATTGAATCCGCTCGCCGCAGACATCCGGTGCCCTTCGGGGTGTAACAGGTTCCTCGGAACCCACCTGACGAGGTGAACCTCCGACTTTCGGGGCGTTCTCGCGCTACGCGGCGGACGCCCCGTTGTGTTTTTTTCAGCCCATCCGGGCCGGGAATCACCAGCGTGGCAACCCGGCGCCGATCGGTTCTTCCGGTCGACGCCAGCCCAGCGGTGAACCGGCGCCCAGCGCCGGCGATCCGGAAGAGACACACCAGATGAGAGGAGGTGCGATGGAAAACCCGAGACCGGAAAAGGTGGCCGTGGTCGATGAGGTGCGTAAGCGCTTCACCGATGCCGAAGCCGTCCTGCTCACCGAGTACCGCGGAATCAACGTCAGTGGACTGGCCGAGCTTCGAGCGGCACTTCGTGCAGCCGGTGGTGACTACAAGGTCTACAAGAACACGCTCGTGCGTCGTGCGACGAACGAACTTGGTCTTGATCTTGACGAACACCTGACTGGACCGACGGCCATCGCCTTCGTTCCCGCTGGCGGCACCGGAGACCCCGTTGCCGTCGCAAAGGCCCTGCGTGAATTCGCGAAGGGCAATCCCAACCTGGTGGTGAAGGGCGGAGTTCTCGGAGACAAGTTGCTCTCTGAGGCCGATGCCAAGGCACTTGCCGACGTGGCACCGCGTGAGGAACTGCTGGCCATGCTGGCTGGCCTCATTGCTGCCCCGATGGTGCAGTTCGCTGGACTTCTGCAGGCACTTCCTCGCGATTTCGCCTACGGACTGGCAGCACTCATCGAAAAGCAGGGCGGAGCACCCGAGGTCATCGAGACCCCGGCCGACGAACCTGCTGTCGAAGAGACCGCCGCACCAGAGGCCGCTGCTGAGGCAGAGGCCGAGGCTCCCGCAGCCGATGACACCACCGAATCACCCGAGGCCGTGGCTGATGCCACCGCCGAATCCAACGACGCTGCCCCGGCTGATGCCGAGGGTGACACCCAGGAGAGCTGAAAATGGCAACCAAGGAAGAAATCCTCGACGCGATCGCCGGTATGTCGGTCCTCGAACTCAGTGAACTACTCAAGGACTTCGAAGAGAAGTTCGGCGTTTCGGCTGCTGCTCCGGTGGCAGTTGCGGCAGCTCCGGTTGCTGGTGCAGGTGGCGGCGAAGCCGCTGCCGAGAAGGACGAATTTGACGTCGTTCTCACTGGCGCTGGCGACAAGAAGATCCAGGTCATCAAGGAGGTGCGTGCACTGACGAATCTTGGTCTCAAGGAGGCCAAGGATCTTGTGGACGGCGCCCCCCAGACCGTCCTCGAGAACGCCTCGAAGGAAGACGCAGAGAAGGCAAAGGCCGCCCTCGAGGGTGCCGGCGCTTCTGTCGAACTCAAGTAATTCGGTTCGATACTCGCCGTCAGGCGTGTGTGCTGGCCCGCCCTTCGGGGCGGGCCAGTGTCGTTTTTCGGGTCGTCATGGGGAGTCGACGGGGCGTCGCAGGGG
>Ga0194061_1001732_pt1 | contig 12406 bp, 9 predicted proteins | sample SepL2221m_MetaG_FD_163423 | JGI IMG/M metagenome (GOLD analysis project Ga0194061, IMG submission 163423) | Anoxic zone freshwater microbial communities from boreal shield lake in IISD Experimental Lakes Area, Ontario, Canada - Sep2016-L224-21m | ecosystem: Environmental > Aquatic > Freshwater >...
CCCCTAATCGAAATCCGCAACTGAGTAAAAACGACATAGAACAGGCGCTGGCATCCCTGCTGGGCGCCCGGCAGATTCTCTGGCTCAACCACGGCTGGCTGGCCGGCGATGACACCGACTCCCACATTGACACACTTGCCCGGCTTTGCCCCGACAACGTAATCGTCTACCAGGCATGCGACAATCCGGTGGATGAACATTATGAGCCGCTTAAATTCATGAAAGCTGAGCTTGAAACCTTCACCGCGCCGGACGGTTCACCGTACCACCTGATCCCGCTCCCCTGGCCGAAAGCCCGCTTTGATGCCGAAGCACGGCGACTGCCGGCCACGTATGCCAACTTTCTGGTCATCAATGGAGCAGTTCTGGTTCCGACGTACCGGGATAGCGAGAATGACCTGCTCGCTCTTGAGGCGATCAAGGGCGCTTTCCGCGGCAGAGAAGTGATTGCCATCGACTGTCTCCCTCTGATCGAACAGCATGGTTCGCTGCACTGCGTGACCATGCAGCTTCCGCAAGGTGTATTGTCATGAATATCCTCAAAGCCGCCCTGATTCAGCAGACCTGCAGCGACGACCGTAACGCTACTATCGAAACGACCGGTTCACTGGTTCGTCAGGCTGCCGCCGCTGGAGCTGAACTGGTAGTGCTTCAGGAGTTACACACCGGTCTCTATTTCTGCCAGGTTGAAGATCCGGCACTGTTCGACCTGGCCGAACCGATACCGGGACCGTCCACAACACTCTTTGGAAATCTGGCAGCGGAATTGGGAATTGTGCTGGTTGCATCACTTTTTGAGCGGCGAGCGGCCGGCCTCTACCACAATACGGCCGTTGTGTTCGAAAAGGACGGCAGCATAGCCGGCATGTACCGTAAAATGCATATCCCGGACGACCCCGGCTTCTATGAGAAATTTTACTTCACCCCCGGCGATCTCGGTTTCAGTCCGATACGAACGTCTGTCGGAATGCTGGGCGTACTGGTCTGCTGGGACCAGTGGTACCCGGAGGCCGCCCGCCTGATGGCGCTTGCCGGAGCGGACATGCTGATATACCCGACCGCCATCGGGTGGGAACCGACCGACTCACCCGAAGAAAAAGAGCGGCAGCGAGATGCCTGGATGACCGTCCAGCGTGGTCATGCGGTCGCCAACGGTCTGCCGCTGCTGTCGGTCAACCGCACCGGTTTTGAAGCACCTCGACACGGAGAAAACGGGATAGAATTCTGGGGAAGCAGCTTCTCAGCCGGCCCGCAGGGTGAATTACTTGCCGAGGCATCACGCAACCGGGAGGAGGTGCTGGTGGTGGAAATCGATATGGCCCGTAGCGAATCGGTCCGCCGCATCTGGCCGTTTCTCAGGGATAGAAGGATTGATGAGTACGGCGATTTACTGAAACGGTTCAGAGACTGATATGCCCATACACGAAAAAGAGCTGCTGGACGCCCTTTCCAGCTCCCGCATTCTGACATCAATGATCACGCCGACGGTACTGATTTCAGCCTGCGGCACGTTGATCTTTTCAACATCAGCGCGCCTCGGCAGGATTTTTGATCGGGTCAATGTCATGAAGGGGGAAGTTGAAGCGATTATTGAGGGGAAAATATCTTACCCTGCGGAGAGAATGCGACACTTAAACGGCCAAATACATCTGCAGCGACGGAGGGCAACTCTGATCCAGAAGGCAATGGTCTCGCTGTATACCGCAACTCTGCTGTTCGTAGCGTCAAGTCTTGCCATCGCGATCAACCTGGCCTACGGCAGTACCGAACAGGCCTGGATACCGACCCTGATCGCCCTGCTGGGGGGACTCTTTCTCTTTGCAGCCTCATCATTTCTGCTGTACGAAAGCCGTTTCAATCTTCGATTCGTCAATCGCTCGATTGACTTCATTGAATTTCTGGAGGAGAAGGCCGCTAAAGTCGCCCGGGAAGACTCGCCCCCCGACCACGACCGGCTGGGAAAATAGGGTATCGGGTATCAGATATCGTATTCATTACCGTCGTGAAGCAACTCAATTCCCTTGACATCAAGCTTTCCGATTTCACCCATGATAATGTCGTAATACTGCGGTTTCGGATGTGTTATCAGGATGCGCTCCGGCAGTTTGTTAATTTTGGCCAGTTCAACCAGCAGCATTGACGAAGTCAGATGCTTTGTCATGCGGGCCATCTGCTCCATGCTGTCAGGAAAGGAAACCTCAACAATCAGGACATCGGCTCCTGAGCAGACTTTCCAGATTTCCTCCGTCGGACCGGTATCGCCGGTATAGACAAGCGTCTTGCCATCGGAAACCACACGGTATCCGACGGCGGGAACCGTATGATTAACCGTAATGGCCTGTACGGAATACTTTTTAACAGCATATTCCTGGTACGGCTCTATCTCAGTATAGGAAATAACCGGATTGTCGACGTTCGGAATTTTAGTAAAATCCGGCCAGATAATGTCGTTGAAAAGATGATTCTTCAGTGCGTGAATGACTTCACCGATACTCAGCACATTAACCGTGTGGTGCAGGTTCTTGATAATGATGTTGTCGGCGAGCGCAGGAATGCTTCGGATGTGATCGAGGTGGGAGTGAGTGATAAAAATATCCTTGATGCCCCACTGTTCCTCTTCGCTGAGTACGGAGCCAATCGTACCGGCATCAAGGAGAAGCTGGCCGTCGATGAGGAAAGCCGGCGGTCTGAAGTCGGGGAATTCCGCACCGGCGCTGCCAAGGATTCGTAGTTTCATGGTTCTCCCGCCCTGCCCTGTTTCGCTGACCGACGTGTTCCCACCGACACCAGCTTATGTTGCTGATTTTGGCATCATCTTACAGCAGGTGCCCCAATGTCAAGCAATAGCACAGTTCAACCGGATTATGACTGTCCCTCTTCATCGCCGATCTCATTAAGAAGAAGGTTGATGGTTTCACTGCAACGCGTATCAATGGCGGTGAAAAGTGCTTCGGCATCCGGCAGCGGCTCACCCGCCTGAAGGGTTTTTTCAATGAAAAACGACATTTCAGCAAGTTCTGTGGCTCCCAACATTGCGCTGGAGGTTTTCAGGCTGTGGGCGGCCCTGATCAGACTTTCACTATCATTCTGCTGATAGCTCTCACGCATTACGGAAATGAGAGCAGGGGCATCCGTTTCGTACACTCTGACCACCTTGGCAAGAATATCGGACAATCCCGGACGACGGAGCATTTTAATGCCATCAAGTGCCGACTTATTAAGCACAAACGGTTGCGATGGCATAACGAGGGTACCGGGCGGCAGTGACACCACAGCGGAAGAATCGTCGCCACTCTGAATAGTGGCGGGTTGTTGTTTTAGCTTCAGAAGCCACTTCGACACCGTTGCAGTCAGTTGCTTCAGCTTGAAAGGTTTGGAAAGGTAATCATCCATACCGGCATCGAGACAGAGTTGCCGGTCATGACCGAAGGCGTTACCGGTCAGGGCAATGATGACCCGCTGCTCACGGCGACAGAGCTCCTTCTCCCACTGCCGATAGCGTCTGGTCGCCTCGTAGCCATCCATGATCGGCATCTGGCAATCCATCAGCACGATATCGAAATGTTCCCGTTTGAGCATTTCAAGCGCTTCCCGTCCGTTTTCCGCCGTTATCGTAACATGCCCCATGTAACGGAGCAGCTCGCAGCAGACTTCCTGGCTTACCGCCGTATCCTCAACAACCAGTATTCTGGCACTGCGGACGTCCTCTACTAACAGATCCTCTTCCGGATCGGTGGCCGCAGATACTTGCTCTGAACAGACCGCAGGGAGGAGAGCTGTAAAACTGAAGGTAGAACCGGAACCCGGAACACTTTCAACGGAGATTGTCCCCCCCATCAGAGTGACCAGTTCCTTTGAAATCGCCAGTCCCAGACCTGTTCCTCCGAAACGACGGGTGGTCGAACCATCCGCCTGAGAAAAACGTTCAAATATCTGTTGCCGCGTCGCACCTGAAATCCCGACGCCGGAATCAGAAACATAGAAATAAATAAATGAGTTATCTCCTGATACCTGCACTTTTACCGTAACAAATCCCCGCTCTGTGAACTTCAGCGCATTACCGATCAGGTTGATCATAACCTGACGCAGGCGTACCGGGTCACCTTCGACCCATTGTGGAACATCGGGCGCAATATCAGTTGTCAAATCGAGAGATTGCCGTGCGGCCTGTTCTTCAAACATGCCGGCCAGTTCATGAATCATCTCATGCAGATCGAATGCGAGCAATTCAAGCCGCATGTATCCGGCTTCTATCTTCGACAAATCTAAGATGTCGTTGATTACTGCCAGAAGAGCATCCGTGGAGTTTCTGATCGTAAGCGCGCAGTGCCGCTGGCGTTCGGTAAGATACGTCTTCATCAACAGTTCTGACATCCCCAGGATGCCGTTCATGGGGGTGCGGATTTCGTGGCTCATGTTTGCAAGGAACTGAGATTTTGCCTGATTGGCAATCTCAGCGGCCTCTTTTGCAAGCTGAAGATCGACTATGGTCGTTTCCAGTTTCGTGTTAGCCTGGGTTAACTGCTCGGTCCGGTTGATAATCGCCTCTTCAAGCGATTCCTTATAGTCATTAATGCGACTGTTACGCTCCTCAATGGTGCTGAGCATCGAGTTGAAGCCATCAATCAGGGTTCCTACTTCGTCATTACTGTTTTTTTCCACGCGTACCGTGAAGTCCTCTTCGCCGGTTACTCGCTTCATAGAGTCAGCAAGACCGGCGATCGGATCCGTTATTACGCGTTGAAAGCGGCGCGACAGGATATACGCAAGAAACAATGCCGACAGAAATACAAAGGCCACGATCAGGCTGAGATTCTTCAATTGGGATCGGAGAACTGACATATCGGACTTGATCAACACACGACCGATCGTCTTACCGTCAATGATAATGTCCCGCATAATCGTGATATGCCTGAGCAGAGAGAAAATTTTACCACGTTTTTTAGACTCTTCGATAAGTGCTGCAGCGACGGGAGCAGTTCCCCCACTCTGTCTTTCATATTTACTGAAGATTGAATCCCGTTCATCCAATACATAGACCGCAATTACGTCTTCTTTTTCCTTCATCCCCTCCAGCGTGTTTCCGGCTGCAACGGGGTCATCAAACACGACCGCCGAGGTAACGTTGTTAGCCACAATATTGGCAAGTGAGGTTAATTCATCGACCTCTTCATGGTTTCTATCCATCGAAACATTGACAAATACCGCCAGAGACATCAATGAGAGGACGATGTAACTCTGCAGCAGCATCAATACTATCATCTTCTGCCGGATCGGCATGGCACGGAACGTGTTTTTCAGCCCTGAAACGCAGCGTTTGATCATTTCAGTACCTCCGTGGCCAGCTTAAGCACGTTGCTGCTGATCTGGAGACCAGAAGCACGCAGCTCCTTGAGATTGACGGTAAAGGAGAGACGTCCCCTGCGAATAGTCAGGTTGACCATAGCGCCGTTCAGGGGATTCACCCCTTCCACATCACTCACCGTAAGAACCGGTTCTCCGCGAAGGTGTGAAAGCGTACGTGTAAACTGTTTGATGGCCGATGCATCAATAAATATCACCTGACACCCGGTAAGGTCGTCAAGGTCGCTGGATACCAGCAGGTTCAGTTTCCTGCCGTTGACAACCTTGCCATTCAAACCTTTCCAGACATCGAGAGAAGCCTGGCGTCCCAGCACTCCGACATCAATATTTCTGGATAATTTTGATTCCTGAGACCAGGTGACATACTTGATGATATTTACCAGAAAAGCGGCTTTCGCCTGGGAATCAGAAATCGGCGGTGACTCGGCCTTTGAATCCGATACGTTCCAGACAGGCAGCGTGGCAAAAACTACAGCAACCACCAGCACGGAGAGGGCGCGAACAGCTGTAACTGCAAATAAGCGGGGGGTGCGCGACATTTCAGAATTTCCAGGCGACTTTGCCGTAGAAGGTCGGTCCGGTTTCCGTTGGCAGAGTGAATACATATTCCGGAATAAATCCGGGTTGCCGCTTCCCGAAGAGATTCTGGCCGACCATGGAGAGTTCAAGTCCCTTGAACGGTTTCCAGGCGCCCCTGATGTCCGAGGTGACATACCCGGGGAGTGAAATCCCGTTGGTCGATGCGAGACGGTCAGCGCCCCGCAGCCACAAATCAAGGGTTACCTGGCGTCCAACATCGAAACCGGAACGGACGCTGAACTGGTGCTGCGGTACATTGCCGGCAGCATTTCCCCTGTTTGTCGTGTCGCTACTGCTGCCGTCAAGTGCCATGACGAGGTTCTGATAACTGTAGGACGCCTGAAGACGCCACCAGTCAAACGGTGACCAGTCAAAAGCCAGTTCCGCACCGACGGCATGTCCGTGCATGTCATTACTCAACATGTAGGGCAGCACCGGCGTACCCTGCGAATCCCTGTAGGGAGTCGAGGGGCTGACCACTCGCAGTCTTTTGTACAGGTTGTAATAGGCGGTGACATCAACTGAAAATCTGGTCGCCGGTTCGCTACGGAACCCCAGTTCGTAGGCCAGCAGCTCCTCGGATTTAAAATCCTTATTGCCGACAATCTCAAGGCGGTACGGCACGCCAAACGGATTGGGATCTTTTGTGAACGGGTCGCTGCGATTCTGGTCTGTCTTCACTGGTACGGTGCGGTAGCGGTAGAGGATATCCTGCTCCCCTTTGGTAGCAGAGCGAACGGCACGGGAGACCGACGCCCAGGCGGAATTGTGCGGCGTTATCGCCCAGAGCAGGCGCCCATTCGGCTGGATGTCGAAACCAGAATGATCATTATGCTCAAATCGGGAACCGATGATCAAAGACAGCGCAGAAGGAATAAGCGAAATTTCATCATGGATAAACCCGCTGAACAGGTTATCAACAACCCGCTGATCATTAAAGGTAAGAGTCGGCGTATTGACCAGTTCATACTGATTAAAGCGGTAGCCGACGCCCCAGATAACATCCTGGCGGCCGCCGAACGCAAATTTGTGCTGGAAATCCAGATCGACCGTATTGAACTTCTGGGGTGAAACCAGCATATTCCGTTCTGAATGGTCATAATACAGCTGCAGTGAAAAATTATCGCTGGCGGAAACGGAATGCTGCCAGCGCGTCAGGATATTGCCACCGTTCATTCCGGCCCTGCTCTGCAGTATCCGGTATGGGAAGGGTTCGGAGCTCGCCGGGTAATTGAACCGGACGAACGACTCGTTGATTACCCCGTCGTAATAATCCCCCTGGACTGTCAGGCTGTCGCTGCTGTTCAACTGCGAATCAAGCCTGAATCCCCCCTGGGTGGTGTACCAGGAATCATTGGTATCATCGCCGGAGGCATCGACAAAGCCGTCACGCGTCTGATGCTTGACGTAGAGCCGAATATTTGACGTGTCACCGATTGCCGCGCCGTACCTGGCGGTGGCAAACGCCTTCTCCCCCATGCCGCCGCCTGCGGCAATGAGTGCCCCCCTGGTTTTGTCAGCAGATTTCGTGATGATGTTGATTACGCCGTTGACTGCGTTTGAACCCCACAGTGCCGCGCCAGGCCCACGAATGACTTCAATGCGGTCAATGTCTTCAAGAACGGTGTCCTGCGCCTCCCAGTAGACCCCCATAAAGTAGGGGGTATAGAGACTGCGCCCATCCATCAGCACCAGCAGTTTGTTGGCAAATCGTCCGTTGAAGCCACGGGCGGTCACGGCCCATTTATTGGCATCAATCCGGTAAACCTGGACACCGGGAACCATTCTAAGCGCATCGGCAATGGTTGTTACCCCCGAACGCCGGATATCATCCTGGCTGATGACAAAAACTGCCGCCGCTGCGGTAGTGATGGGTTGACTCTTTTTTGACACCGACGTGACCGTCATCTCCATCAGAGATTCGATTGTCAGGTTGTCCAACTCTCCATCCGGAGCACACAGAGCAGTCTGCGGCATCACAAGGGTGGCGAAAAGCGTGAATGCGAATGCAGATACAACTGTTTTGAGAACTGCCATTCAACCACCTCCGAAAATCATGGTGCGAACAGTTACTTACCCTAAAAATGTGCTCTGGTCAATAAACAGATACTATACAAACCCGCTGGCTTGAAATTTACATGATGCGCTGTCTTTCATTCCCCCAGCATCCGGGCAAAAAAATCCTCGGCCAGATCCTTCGGCGCTGTTATATCGTCATCGCATTCCACGGTCCCGTTCAGCAGGTGTCCCGGTATTTCGGCCAGAAAACGGCTCGGACGCTGCTCTTCCAGCATACCGTACTTGCGCCGGGTCAGGCAGCGGGAGATGGTCAGATGCTTTCTCGCTCTCGTTATGCCAACGTAGCAGAGACGGCGTTCTTCGGCAACACCGGGATCTTCTTCGATGGAACGCTTGTGCGGCAGCAGATTCTCCTCCATCCCCACCAGCCAGACATGACTGAATTCCAGCCCTTTGCTCGAATGAAGCGACATCAGGGTAACCGCATTTTTGCCATGCTCCTTGTCGTCGTCAGAAGGTCGATCCTCATCCATCAGCGATATCCGCTCAAGAAAGTCCGAGAGCGTTGCCCGAGGACTTAACGCCTCATATGAGGCCAATGAGTTGACCACCTGTTCGATATTTTCAATGCGTTTGCGCGCCTGAGCAGCATCATTGAGCGTCCGGAACAGCTCATCCTCAATGCGGAGACGATTGAACAGCGCATTGACCTGCTTCCCCATATTACGATTTGAAAAGCCGGCCATGACCTCCTTCATCATTGCATGGAAGCCGAGCACGGTCTTTCTGCACGAAGGCGACACATCATCAATCTCCCCAACGCGCAATAGTGTCTCGAATAACGGTACATTGCGATTCATGGACCACTGATTGAGCTTTATCAGTGTCGTGTCGCCGATGCCGCGACGGGGAAAATTGATGATCCGCAGCAGCGATGCCTCATCATCCGGGTTATCGATCACCTTGAGATAGGCAATGGCGTCCCTGACCTCTTTCCGTTCATAAAACTGCTGACCGCCAATCACAATATATGGTATCCGTTCCAGGCGCAGCTTTTCTTCAAAAGCGCGACTCTGCGAATTCGACCGATAGAGAACTGCCATGTCGGACCAGCGCAACTTGTCGCGGTACTGTTCCATCATGATCTGTTCAACAACCTTTGCGGCCTCATCCTCTTCGCTGTCAGCCACCAGCATTGTAATGTCCCGACCCTTGCCGCTGTCCGTCCAGAGTGCCTTGTCAGTGCGCACCGGATTGTTTTTAATAACACCGTTGGCAGCATCCAGAATCGCACCGGTAGAGCGGTAATTCTGCTCCAGCTTGATGGTGACGCAGCCGGGATGGTCGGAAGCAAAATTGAGGATGTTCCGCACCTCGGCACCGCGCCAGCCATAAATGGACTGGTCGTCATCACCGACCACACAGATATTGCCGTGCCTGCGGGCCAGCAGGGATATCAGCAGATACTGAGAGGCATTGGTATCCTGGTATTCGTCAACCATGATATATCGGAAATGTTCCTGCCAGAAGTCGAGTATTGGTGGTTTTTTTTGAAGCAAGCCGACAGCAAGCATGATGATGTCATCAAAGTCGATGGCATTGAAACCTTTAAGCAGTTCCTGGTAGCGTGGATAGACTGCAGCGGTTGCCATTTCGAGCGGATCGTTGCGGTCAGGAGAGAACTCCTGCGGTCCGATGAGGTGATTTTTCAACGCGGATATTTTCCAGAGTACCCGCTCAGGATCAATAACTTTTGGGTCAATATCCCGTTCCCGAACCGCCTGACGGATAACTCCGGACTGATCGGAGGAAGAGTAAATTGAAAAATTAGGCTTGAACCCGAGCGAACGGATATCACGACGCAGGATGCGAACCCCGAGCGAATGAAATGTTGAAATAACGACCCCTTTGGCCGTATTTCCTGCCATACCAAGCACGCGCTCGTTCATCTCGCGGGCAGCCTTGTTTGTAAAAGTTACCGCCAGAATTTTATCCGCCGGAATACGTAATTCCTTCAGAAGGTGGACGATACGTGACGTAATGACCTGAGTTTTACCGGAGCCGGCACCCGCCAGTATCAACAAAGGTCCATCAACCGTTCTGACGGCCCGATGTTGGTTGAGGTTTAGTTTTTTCATGAATACTGATGTACCACACCGCATGGCACAGAGGCAATTTGTGATTCTATGACACGCATAGTGCTGTAAGACGATTGACAAATTCATCCAAAAAAGGTATTCAGTTCACGGTTCAACTTTACTTATGTTGGTTCGCTTGTATTGCAAAAACTGCAGTAAACCTCTTTCGATCTGGTCTGTGAAATATACATTTTGTGCCGTTTTAGCTCAGTTGGTAGAGCACATCACTCGTAATGATGAAGACGGTCTATAAATAGTAATAAAATTAGCTTGTTATGGTGTTATTTGGTTCTGTAATTAGACTAAATTAGACAGCTTAATAAGCCGCTGTGGCTCAGGGGTAGAGCAGCTCACTCGTAATGAGCAGGTCATCGGTTCAATTCCGATCAGCGGCTCCATAAATTAAGGGTTTACGGGATTTCCGTAAGCCCTTTTTTATTGGGAATTTGACAAAATTAGGCACTTTATTCTTGCATGTCTAATCAGATCTACATAATGACCTTCACATTTGCATTAAAAATTATGTTTTATGCGTTAATTTATGCGGCATAAAAATATCTTCTAAAATGCCTTCTTTCCTTATAAATCCAACCTTCTTGATACTTTCTTGATGTTATTTACTCCAATCTTGACACTATCTTTACTCATAAGCGGGTAGATTAGGCTTTATGGAGGTGTGCCATGAAAGTCTATTTATTCGATGTCTCAAGCGGATTGTATGAAGGAGAAGATTATGTTGAACCAAACGAAGTGAATGTGGATGAAGGTATTACCGATATTGCTCCGCCGGTGAATATATCAGGGCAACTACCGATCTATGACCGAAGTCTCGGTAACTGGAAGTTAGTGACCAATGACTGCATGAAGAAATCGGAGAAATGCAATGACTGAAAGCCAACAAGAACCGCAATCATTTTTTGCTAAGATCATCCGAACAATCTTTGGTGCACCCAAATACTTAAAAGACCCCCACTTGTTCCATAAGATGGCTCTTATTCCAGTGTTGGCTTGGGTCGGTCTTGGTGCAGATGGGCTATCATCATCGGCCTATGGCCCTGAAGAAGCCTTTAAAGCATTGGGGGAGCATGTCTACTTGGCAGTCTTTCTGGGGATAGCAACAGCGGCAACAGTTTTTATAATCTCCTATGCCTATTCCCGAATCATTGAGCATTTCCCACACGGAGGCGGTGGATATATTGTTGCCACCCACATGCTGGGTGAAAAGGCTGGCGTAGTCTCCGGTAGTGCTCTCATTGTTGACTATATCCTGACTATTACCGTTTCAATCGCCTCCTGCGTAGATGCTCTTTTTAGTTATGTACCCCAATCTCTTCATCACTACAAAGTGCCGACTGCCTGTTTTCTAGCTGTTGCACTGATCGTCTTAAATATCAGGGGTGTCAAGGAATCCATTACTGTGATGGCCCCGATTTTTCTGGTCTTCGTTGTCACGCACCTTATTATGTTGATCTATGGAGTCAGTGTCCATACAGATCAAGTCATGCCTCTAGCAGCAAACATCAAGACTGGCTTCAACCATGATTTGGGCACCATAGGTGGTCTTGGAATCATGTTACTTTTTTTGAGAGCCTACTCACTCGGCGGCGGAACCTATACAGGCATAGAGGCTGTTTCCAACGGGTTACAGATCATGCGTGAGCCTAGAGTTCAAACAGGTAAGCGTACAATGGTTTATATGGCCACCTCTCTAGCCTTTACAGCCGGTATTCTGTTTCTCTGTTATGCACTAGTGGGAATAAAGCCCGTTGAGGGCAAGACCCTTAACGCTGTCTTGGCAGATGGCTTGTTCGCACACTGGCCAATGGGAAGCTGGCTTGCCTTCATCACTATATTCTCTGAAGGTGCTCTATTATTAGTGGCGGCTCAAACAGGTTTTGTTGACGGCCCTCGTGTAATGGCAAACATGGCAGTTGACTCTTGGTTTCCACATCGGTTTGCTGCTCTATCTGTGCGGTTGACCATGCGTAATGGCATTATGTTGATGGGCCTGGCTTCGATAGCACTTCTTATCTATACCCACGGCTCAGTATCTGCGATGGTTGTTATGTACTCTATTAACGTTTTCGTGACCTTTTCCCTTTCTCAGTTGGGTATGTCGAAGTTCTTCATTCAGCGTCGCAAGGAAGACCCAAAGTGGTTTCAGCACTTGTCAGTTCACTTAGTTGGATTGTTACTCTGTGTTACAATTGGCGGTTTCAAGTTCCAAGTGCAAAAAGTGCAGCATGATGCTGTTTGAAGTCAAAAGCGTCCGGAGTTAAGATCTCAGCAGGACACCTGAACCCTAA
>Ga0194061_1001735_pt1 | contig 12391 bp, 9 predicted proteins | sample SepL2221m_MetaG_FD_163423 | JGI IMG/M metagenome (GOLD analysis project Ga0194061, IMG submission 163423) | Anoxic zone freshwater microbial communities from boreal shield lake in IISD Experimental Lakes Area, Ontario, Canada - Sep2016-L224-21m | ecosystem: Environmental > Aquatic > Freshwater >...
GTTCACACTGTGAAAACATATTACAAGAAGATTGCAATCGCACTTCTTCTCATCTCAACTCAGATCATCGCAATTCCAGCATCTCATGCTGCAACAAAGGGCTATCGCTATTGGGGTTACTTCCAAGCAGCGCCTGGCAGCACACATTGGAAGGCTGCGATGACTGGCCCAACCGTAGATATCGCAGATGGCGCTGTCGAAGGTTGGTCATTTGTATTTAGCAGCGATGACGTTCCATCGGTTGCGCCCATGACAAAACCAAGTTTTGCTTCGATTTGTGGCTCGACCAAAGCCGATCCGGATACAAAACGCATCGCTCTTGTTATTGAATTTGGCAATCCGGTGTACGCACCCAAGGGTGAAAAAGTTCAGAGACCAATCATGCAATGTGTAACGACTGCAAAGAGTTCACAAGGTATTGATGTGCTCGGTCAAGTCGTCAAGGTGCGATCTGCTAGCTCCGGCTTGATTTGTGGCCTCAATGGATACCCAAAGAAAGAATGTGGCGTAGAGATTCCAACGCCAGCTGCACTTCTTAAGAAATAAGCAGATGAGAAAACCACTACATCCACTCACATTGTGGATTGCCTCAATTTTCCTAGCAATTGGGGTGGTCGCACTTGATAGCGCCTACATCGCAATTGCGATTGTGGGTGTAGTGGCGCTCTTCGTCTTTATTCGACGCGACGGTTCGCCGTGGAATATTAGTTTTGCGCTCTCCTTACGAATCGGAGCCACCATTCTGGCAATTCGCACAGTGGTAGGTGTTCTGATTGGAGTTCCCATCCCCGGACGAACCCTTTTTACGATTCCTATCCTGCATCTGCCATCGTGGATGCCCGGGATTCGTATCGGTGGCGCAGTCACTCTCGAAAGATTGTCATCATCGCTGCACGAGGGCATCATCATCGCCACGCTGATTGCTCTCTTCGGAGCGGCAACATCACTGACCAGCCCACACAAGTTATTGCGCTTAATACCGTCATTTATCTATGAAATTGGAATCACCTTAGTTATTGCAACCTCCCTCTTTCCGCAGTTAGCGACGGGTGTTCGCAGAATCCGTACTGCACAGAAGTTACGTGGCATAGAAAAGGTCAAACTCGGTTCAATAGCTCTGCCACTGCTTGAAGAGGCGCTAGCGCGTTCTTTGCAATTGGCAGCTTCTATGGATTCTCGTGGCTACGGCGTCAGACGTAAACGTTCTCGCTATCGTCCACAACAATGGTTGGCGCGAGATAGCGCATTCATTCTTCTCACTGGGTTACTTACCTTGGTCATGGTGGCGCAATGATTACCTTTTCAAATGTATCTCTTCTCTACCCGCACTCGACAAAGACCATTCTGGAAGATCTCTCCTTCGAGATTGAAGAAGGTGAAATGGTCTTGGTTATGGGCGAGACTGGATCTGGTAAATCATCGCTCTTGCGACTTATTAATGGATTAGTCCCGCACCATACTGGTGGAATATTGGCCGGAGATATCTCAGTCGATGGAATTTCAACTCGAACCGTAAAACCAGGTGCGCTAGCACATCTAGTCGGCATCGTAGGCCAGAATCCGCTCAACGGTTTTGTCACAGATATCGTTGAAGAAGAGCTCGCCTTCACTATGGAATCACTCAATGTTGCACCTGAAGTCATGCGTAAGAGAGTGGAAGAAGTCCTCGACATCCTCGGACTTACTGCAATTCGTAGCCGTTCTATTGCAACGCTCAGCGGTGGTGAACAACAGCGCGTTGCTATCGGTACAGCGCTGGTCATGCACCCTAAAGTCTTAGTCCTCGACGAACCTACTAGCGCACTCGACCCGATCGCTGCTGAAGAAGTTCTCTCTGTGCTTCACAGGTTGGTCCACGACTTAAGCATTACCGTCATCATCGCCGAACATAGACTCGAACGAGTCATTCAATTTGTCGATCGCATTATCTACATCCATGGAAATGGCGAGACGGCAATTGGTCCCGCTGAAGAGATTTTGCAGAAGGCCGATCTTGTTCCGCCGATTATCAAACTCGCCCGCGCCCTTCATCTCAATGAAATTAAGACCAGCGTCAGAGATGTGCGCCGCCAGACTGAAGATATCCGCTCACGCGATTTTCCAACTGTTGCCTCAAGCACGCACGCAGTAACACCTGCCATCATCGTCTCCGATATTTCACACTCATATGGCGCGAAACCGGCGCTGCATAATGCGAGCACCACGATCGGCCATGGAGAAATTGTCGCCATCATGGGCAGAAACGGCGCTGGAAAGAGCACCCTTCTACATTCCATAGTCGGCTTGCATTCACCTGACTCGGGAACAATTACTGTCAATGGTCGCAATCCGGTAACTCTCAAAGGTCCTCAGCGACGTCACGCGATTGGATATGTTCCTCAAGAACCAAGTGATCTGCTCTTTGCACAGAGCGTTGGCGAAGAGTGCGCACAGGCCGATAACGACAACCAATTAAATTCTGGATCCACCTGGGCGCTGCTCAATACCTTGGTGCCGAACATAGGGCTGCACACTCACCCCAATGATCTCTCTGAAGGTCAAAGGTTGGCGCTGGTACTCGGCATTGTCTTGGCGGCTAATCCAGAAGTACTTGTCCTCGACGAACCGACACGTGGGTTGGATTACCGAGCTAAGAATCTCTTTACGTTGGCCTTAAAAGAATATGCAACTCAATCCAATCGACCAGTGCTCCTTGCTACACATGATGTGGAACTTGTCGCAGAGCTAGCAGATCGCGTCCTCTTCTTAGCTGAAGGAGAGATCGTGGCCGATGGCACAACTCTCGATGTACTTCTCTCCTCCCCTGCATTTGCTCCGCAAGTTGCGAAGATCATGTCACCCAAACCGTGGCTCACGGTTTCAGATGTTGTTACTGCGATGGGTAATAGCGAATGAAAACTTCACGCATCTTTACCTTCCGTGGTGCATCCGCAGTAACTCTCTTTGCCACCAGTGCCGTGAGCGCTCTTGGATTTATCTGGCCATTCTTACTTAAGCACAAGCAAGGTCACCCACAGTGGATATTCCTGATCGCAGTTCCGTGTGCGCTGCTTCTGCTCTTCATCAACGTCAGTAACCACGAACTCGATGCGAAATCTGTTGCACTCCTGGCCGTGCTTTCTGCTCTGATTGCCGCCCTTCGTCCCATGGGAACTGGTGCAGTAGGAATCGAACCCATGTGGTTCATCCTGATTCTGGCAGCGCGGGTATTCGGTCCTTCCTTTGGATTTCTTTTAGGAACCCTCTCCATGCTTCTCTCTGCATTTATTACAGGTGGATTTGGTCCATGGCTGGCCTATCAATCTTTTGCTGCAGGTTGGGTTGGTCTCGGTGTTGCCTTGATTCCCAGGCGATTGATTGGAAGAGCAGAACTTTTCGCACTTGCGCTCTATGGAATTATCGCCGCAGAGTTCTTTGGCATCGCGATGGATCTGCAATTCTGGCCCTGGGCCTTGGGCGCAGATTCGCAACTTTCGTATGTAGCGGGAGCGCCTCTTGCTACCAACTTCGCCCATTTCTTTAGCTATCACTTCTTATCTGCAATGGCGTGGGATATTCCCCGAGCAATATTTACAACAACTCTTATATTCCTTACGGGAAAACCTGTGCTTCACACCTTGCGCCGCGCATATACCAAAGCGGCTTTTCTGAATCCGATTGAATTTATCGAACGTGCGAAGGAACAAGCGGTAGCGAAGTAATCGTTGCTGAAGATTGTCTGCCGCGGACATCGATAATCACGGTATCGCCTTCGTTAAAGCTCGGCTCGACGAGTGCCAGGGCAATTCCAACTTTCAGCGTCGGAGAAAACGTTCCGCTTGTCACAATGCCAATCTGATTTCCATCGTTATCCAAAACCGACATTCCCGCGCGTGGAATTGCACGATCATTAGATTTCATCGCTCGAAGAGACCGCACCAGACCTGCTTCTCGTTGATCGCGCAGAACAACGGAACCGCGGAAGGATTCCTTCTTCCAACCGATAGCCCATCCGGCGCTGGCTTGGACTGGCGTTATTTCCAACGAAAGTTCGTGGCCATGTAGCGGATAGCCCATCTCAGTACGCAATGTATCGCGCGCTCCGAGTCCGCAGATAAGTCCTGCAAATGGCTGCATTGCAAGAACTAACGCGTCCCAAACGACTGCCGCATCGTCCCATCGGGGAACAATTTCATACCCGTGTTCGCCGGTATATCCCGTGCGACAGAGAATGACATCACATCCAGCTATGGCAACGTGGGCGAATGCCATGTAATCCATCGTAGGATCTATCCCAAAACTCTTAATGACCTTCTGTGCATCAGGTCCCTGCAGAGCGAGAACTGCAAATTCTTCGTGAAGATTTTCTACGGTAATGCCTGAAGGAAGATTTTCATTGAGAACGCGAACGACATCAGTTGTATTAGAGGCGTTTGGAATTAAGAAGAAATCTGAAGCTGAGTTTCGATATGCAATGAGGTCATCAACAACGCCACCGTCTGGGTTACAGAGAAGTGTGTATTGCGCCTTTCCATCAGAGATGCGATTGAGATCATTGGTGAACATGTGATTGAGAAAATCGAGCGCTCCATCACCTTTAACGCTGGCCTTACCGAGATGTGAGACGTCGAACAGTCCGACTCTCTCACGTACAGCGGTATGTTCGGCGAGAACGCCAGAGCCTGGATATTCGATAGGCATCAACCAGCCACCGAAATCAGCCATCTTCGCCTCAAGGGTGAGATGCTTTTGATGTAAAGGTGAGTTTTTCACAGCCACAACTTACACTTACGCTTCGCTAGTACCGAGTACGAGTCGAGCTCACATCTAAGGAGTCGCAATGACCACCATCCGCCTTTCGGACGGAATCGTTAAGGATGACGTAATCGTCGTCGGTCTGGCTTTCAAGCCTGGCAAATCCACCAAAATTTCTGCGCCATCCCTGCAGATTGAATCAGGTGATTTGGCTCTTGATACCAAAGTGTTGCTGCAAGCGCTGGTAGACCTAGGTGCCACCGGTAAAGCAGATGAAGTAATCAAAGTTCCCAATCTGAGTACTCGCCTGGTGGTCGCCACTGGCCTCGGTAAATCAGCTACAACCTATGACAATGAAACTCTGCGTCGCGCCGCGGGAGCTGCATCTCGCGCGCTAGCCGGAAATAGCAATGCAACTTTCGCCCTTCCAACTAAGAGCATCTCGGCCCTTAGAGCAATCGCAGAAGGCGCCACCCTTGGTGCATACAACTTTGATCAATTTAGAGGATCCACGAAATCAGCCCAGAAGGCGCCGCTCAAGACTGTAACTATTCATTCCGATTTAGCGTCACAAGCAGATGCAAAGAGAGCAATCGCTACAGCAGAGATTGTCGGTACATATACAAATCTGGTGCGCGATCTAATTAATACTCCCCCAAGCCACCTGACTCCAGAGACTTTCTGCAAAGCAATCAACGATGCCGTCAAGAAAGCTGGTGGAGCAGCAGCAGGTCTCAAAGTTTCAGTAATGACAGATGCCCAACTGAAATCAAAGGGCTATGGCGGAATCATTGGAGTGGGCCAAGGCTCGGTAAACCCACCACGTTTGCTCAATATTTCTTATACTCCAAAAGGTGCGAAGAGTAAGAAGAAATATGCCTTCGTTGGTAAGGGAATCACTTTCGATTCTGGTGGTCTCGCGCTCAAGCCAGCTAAAGGCATGGAGGCGATGAAATCAGATATGAGCGGAGCTGCTGCCGTCTGTGCAGCAACGATTGCTATATCTCAATTGAAATTACCTGTTGCGATTGAGGCGTGGGCACCGCTTGCCGAAAATATGATCAGCGATACCGCTACACGTCCTAGTGATGTCATCACTATCTATGGTGGCAAGACCGTTGAAGTTCTTAACCCCGATGCAGAAGGTCGGTTAATTCTGGCTGATGCTTTGGTAAAAGCGCAGGAGACAAAGAATCTAGATGGCATCATCGATGTCGCAACTCTGACTGGCGCACAAGTTGTCGCACTCGGTACTCGCACCAGCGCCGTCATGACAAATAATCCAGAATTTTCATCTCACTTTATCGATGTGACAAAAGAGACCGGCGAAGCATTCTGGCCGATGCCACTTCCTATTGAGTTACGTGCATCACTCGATTCACCAGTTGCAGATCTTGCCAATATTGGAGAGCGCATGGGTGGAATGCTCGTTGCTGGCTTATTCCTCAAAGATTTCGTTGCAGATGAACTGCCATGGCTACATCTTGATATTGCCGGGCCTGCCTATAACGAGAGCCAGCCCCATGGCTATACCCCGGTTGGTGGCACTGGGGTGGCGTTTCGCTCACTCGTTCAACTCGCAATCTCTGAGAGCGAATAGCCCGCTCTTTCGGGTTATGCATCTTGCTATCTAGGCTGGCAAGATAGGCCCGTTGAGCTTCAGCTAGTAGATGGCTTCAGACGAGGGAGTGTGTTGGTGGCAAATTTTGATCTCGTAGTTCTTGGTGGTGGAAGCGGCGGATACGCAGCAGCGCTACGCGCTTCGCAACTTGGTCTCACAGTTGCTCTCATTGAGAAAGATAAGGTCGGCGGTACCTGCCTCCACCGCGGATGTATCCCAACTAAGGCCTTGCTTCACGCCGGTGAAGTTGCAGATAGTGCACGCGAATCAGAACAATTCGGCGTAAAAGCCACCTTCAACTCGATCGATATGAATGGTGTCAACTCTTATAAGGATGGCGTTATCGCCGGTCTACATAAAGGGTTGCAAGGCCTGGTCAAGTCTCGTGGGATTACCTATGTCGAAGGCATCGGACGCCTGATCTCAAATAACACTGTTGAGGTAAATGGCGAGCAATACGTCGGAAAGAACATCGTTCTCGCCACGGGTTCGTATGCTCGCACTCTCCCTGGTTTAGATATTGATGGCAAGCAAGTCATTACTTCAGATCAAGGTACTCAGATGGATTACGTTCCCAAGAGCGTCATCGTTCTTGGTGGTGGCGTTATCGGTTGCGAATTTGCTTCAGTCTGGAAATCTTTCGGTTCAGAGGTCACCATCATTGAAGGTCTTCCACATCTCATTGCTTTGGAGGATGAATCCTCAAGTAAGTTGCTCGAACGCGCATATCGCAAGCGTGGAATTAACTTCGAACTAGGAGTTCGCTTTAAATCTCATCGCGTTGATAAGAAGGGCGTCACCGTTACTTTGGAAGATGGCCGCGAATTCACAGCTGATGTACTACTGGTCTCAGTAGGTCGTGGTCCTGTCACTGATGGCATTGGCTATCAAGAAGTCGGAATTGCAATGGATCGCGGTTACATCACGGTCGATGACCACTGCCGCACAAATATCCCTGGAATCTTTGCAGTCGGAGACATCATTCCGACCCTGCAGCTTGCTCACGTGGGCTTCCAAGAAGGAATTCTCGTCGCCGAAACAATTGCCGGATTAAACCCACGTCCAATTAACTACGACGGAGTTCCACGTGTTACCTATTCAGAGCCAGAAGTTGCATCCATGGGTCTGACAACAAAGGTAGCGAAAGAGCGTGGCTACGATGTCGTCGAAGTTGATTACAACCTTGCTGGAAATGGTAAAGCGCAGATTCTCAAGACTGCGGGTTCCATCAAACTAGTAGCCCAGAAGAATGGACCAGTTCTTGGTATCCATATGGTTGGCTCACGTGTTGGCGAATTAGTCTCTGAAGCGCAATTAATCTTTAACTGGGAGGCTGCGGCAGATGATGTTGCACCTCTTATCCATGCACACCCAACACTGTCAGAGGCCATGGGCGAAGCTCATATGGCTCTTGCAGGCAAACCACTTCACTCACACGGTTAAGTAAGAGGAGAAAAAAGTTATGACATTCTCAGTAACGATGCCCGCTCTAGGTGAGAGCGTAAGTGAAGGAACAGTGACTCGTTGGCTCAAGAACGAAGGCGACATGGTCGCTGTTGATGAACCACTCCTCGAAGTTTCGACAGATAAAGTCGATACCGAAATTCCATCTCCTGTTGCCGGAGTTCTCTCCAAGATTGTGGTTGGCGTAGATCAGACCGTTGCAGTTGGCGCCGAACTTGCAGTGATTGCAACTGACTCTGCGGCTGTCACAACGCCTCCGGTTATTCAGACACCGGCTCCAATCGCTGAAGCTCCGGCTCCTGTCGCTGTTGCTCCAACTCCCCCACCAGCTGCGCCAGTTTCTGCACCTGCACCAACCGGTGGTGGAACTGTTATCACTATGCCGGCGCTCGGTGAATCTGTGAGTGAAGGAACTGTTACACGTTGGCTCAAGAACGTCGGAGATTCAATCGCGGTAGATGAAGCGCTCCTAGAAGTTTCTACAGATAAAGTTGATACCGAAATTCCATCTCCAGTTGCCGGAACACTTCTTGCAATTGATGTTGCAGTCGACACTACCGTCCCTGTTGGTGCGCGCCTTGGTTTAATCGGAACTTCAGGTGCCGCTGCTACACCGGCACCACCAGCAACACCTGCACCAGTTGTGTCCGAGCCAATTGCTCAGGTCCAGGTGGCACAGCTTCCTCCTCAAGTTTCTACTCCAGTAGTAGTGCCTTCACCTGGACCAGCTACTCCGATTTCACAACCACAGGATGCATATGTGACTCCGATTGTTCGCAAACTTGCCAACGATCTAGGAGTGAATCTTGCGACCGTTCGTGGAACAGGTATCGGCGGACGTATTCGCAAGGAAGATATTGAAGCGATGTCCAAGCCATCACCTAGCAGCGCTCTGACAGGCGTACCTGCTCAAGTCGCCACTGCGGCAAATACATCTGCGCAACCTGCAACTCCTCGTCCAGCGGCTCCTGCAACATCGCCACTTCGCGGTACAACAGTGACCATGTCACGTCTTCGCAAAGTTATCGCTGCGCGCATGGTTGAATCGCTACAAGTTTCTGCACAACTTACGACAGTGATTGAAGTAGATGTGACAAAGATTGCGCGTCTTCGCGATCGCTCCAAGCCAACTTTCGAAGCGCGTGAAGGTGTAAAACTCTCCTTCCTTCCATTCTTTGCAGTCGCTGTATGCGAAGCGTTGAAGCAGCACCCGGTACTTAACTCATCTGTAGAAGGTGACCAGATTATTTATCACGGTGCAGAACACCTTGGTATCGCCGTGGATACTGAGCGCGGGCTCTTGGTTCCAGTAATCCACAATGCCGGCGATCTCAATATGGGTGGAGTCGCTCGCAAGATTGCAGATCTTGCAGCACGCACCCGAGATAACAAGGTAACTCCCGACGAACTTGGTGGTGGAACATTTACTCTCACCAATACTGGTTCTCGTGGAGCGCTCTTCGATACTCCGATTATTAATCAACCACAGGTAGCAATCCTTGGACTTGGTGCAGTGGTCAAGCGTCCAATGGTTGTTAAGGGTGAAGATGGTGGCGAGACAATTGCAATTCGCTCCATGGTCTATCTCGGCCTCTCCTACGATCATCGCGTCGTCGATGGCGCAGATGCAGCACGTTTCTTGGTCACTCTCAAAGAGCGCCTCGAAGGTGGAGCATTCGAATCTGATTTGGGTCTCTAACTTCGATGTCAGTTCCACAACGCATCGCAATTACAGGTGCATCAGGGCTCATTGGTGCAGCGCTCGTTGGCCATCTCAAGAGTGAAGGCCATACCGTCCAGCGCTTTGTGCGTCGTCCCGTTGTGGCACCTGATGAAATTCAGTGGGATCCCAAGACAGGTTATGTAGATATTGAAGCTCTTCGTGGCGTCGATGCCATCATCCACTTGGCTGGCGTCGGTGTCGGAGATATGCGTTGGAGTAAGAAGTACAAAGCTGAAATTCTTAACTCACGCCTATTGGGTACAACTGCGATAGCCCATGCAGTCAACGAGGTAAAGCCCCAAGTATTTATCTCAGCCAGCGCAATTGGTTGGTATGGCGAATCCGGTAACCGTGCAGTGGTTGAAAGTGATCGCGTCGGCGATGATTTCCTTGCCGCAGTCTGTCGCGAATGGGAAGCTGCTGCAGATCTTGCAACCGGAACCCGCGTTGTAAAGATCCGTACCGGACTTGTACTAGATCCCACCGGAGGTGCGCTGGGAAGAATGCTTCCGCTCTTTCGCTTAGGGCTCGGTGGCAAATTAGGAAATGGTAAGCAGTGGTGGTCATGGATCACTTTGCATGATCAAATTCGCGCAATTACCTTCTTGCTAGAAAACAATATCTCTGGACCAGTAAATCTGACTTCACCAAATCCGGTAACAAACCAAGAGTTCACATCTGCACTCGCGCGAGCGATGCACCGTCCCGCGCTATTTCCTGCACCAGCTATCGCTCTGAAGATTGCCCTAGGCGGATTCTCGAGTGAGATTTTGGGAAGTAAGAAGGTAACACCACAAGCGCTGACCGATGCCGGTTTTATCTGGGATTACCCGCACATCACCAGCGCCCTCGCAGCGTTAATTCCTCAGTAACTCCTGCGCTGCAAGGCGTCCTGATAAGAGCGCTCCATTTTGTGAAGGCGCTGTTCTGTAATCTCCAGCGATAAATACGCGATCGCTAATCTTTGACGATTCCGGACGCTGTCCATTTACGGCGAAAATAGGAAGTGATTTAGGAATTTCATATTTAGCAACGAGTGACCATGATGCGGTCGATGTCCCCCACATCAGAGCCAGGTGGCGCCTGACTTCGGATTCTGATGAGAAGTCGATCGTTGTTGAGGATAAGAGCGTCTTGCCAGAGGGTGCATAACTCGGGACCATCTGCGAAATAGCGATTGAGTTTATCACTGGACCTCGTGCTTGCGCATCGATTAAGAGGTTAGCGGATTGTGTGACATCGTTTGGAATCTCGTGATACCAAGTGGTGCTACTTGCCAATTTTGGAACATTTGGAATATCCAATAATTGAGCCGCAGTAGTCAGATCTGTTGCCACAATTACCTTTGCGTTCTTCAATTGCGTTAATGAATCAATCCGAGAGTTCAACTTTAGCGATTGCACGCGCGCGGCAAGGGCCTGCGAGAAAGCTCCGACTCCCTTGGCTGGCAGCCCTGGCTTACCGCTAATAAATGAGCGCACAATCTCTTTTCCGCTGATTGCATCTACCTGCGCAGGTGAAGTAAGAAAAACTCCGGAGAGAAATGGCTCTAAGACTCGGGTATAGAGAGTTCCGAGTGGTTTCAACTCATCTGCAACTGACATACCAGAGCGTGCGCTGCGAGTGAGATAAGACAGAAACCGCAATTTTTCAGCGATACTTCCAGAGACCGAATTGAGCGCAGAGAAGGGATGAGACCGCGGATCACCTAGTGAATATCGCTTCTCCCCCATAGATAATTCGACTCCGCGATGTGCTGCGATGAAATCTATTTCATCCATAATTTCAAGTCTGCGTATCTCTGGGTATCGGGCATTAATCAGTTGAAAGCCACGATCGCAAAGAAAACCATCGATGACATCTGTGGCAACTCGTCCACCGACGCGATCGCTGGATTCGTAAACTTCTACTTCGAGACCAGCATCTTGCAAGGTAATTGCAGCGCTAAGCCCAGCAAGCCCTGCTCCAATAACAGCGACCTTATCGGGCACTTATGACACGCGCCTCATCAATGATTCGTGAGACTTCAAGGATTTCATCGTGCGATATCGGCCAAGCGCCATTGCCTTCCAGAGCAGCGCGCACGGCCAGATAGAAATGTCCATAGTTTCCTGGGACTGTCTGTATCTCTTCTCGTGTATCACCACGTTGAATATATGCCTTAGAACTTGTCGGAACGCTCCACGTTCCACCTTCCGGAAAATCTCCCGCACGAAGAAGAGCTTCTTGCGGATCAAGATCTTCAACGATAAGTGCACCTTCGGTACCGAGTAAACGAATGCGCGGTCCCGGAGATCCGGCAATAGCGCTTACTGCAAGATATGAGTCGACTCCTGAAGTGTGAATCAGGTTGAGAACTACATCATCTTCAGAGTCTCCTCGAATACTTCGCACATTTGCATATGCCAACTTTGCTGGCCCAAACCAATCAAGCGCTGTTGAAATCAGATGTGTCTGTAAATCGAGAAGTAATCCTCCGCCATTTTCAGCAGTTTCAGATTCGCGCCACGATGCCAGATTGAGTTGCGGCCGGAATCGTTCAAAGCGTGAATCAAGGCGGAAGGGTTTACCAATAAGGCCACTCGCCACAATCTTCTTAATGGTGAGCGCATCGCTATCCCATAAGCGATTGAAGAATGAAGTAACCGGGACCCCCGCCTTCTGAGCAGCATGGATAATCAACTCTGTCTCTTGGAGAGATCGACCCATCGGCTTATCAACGACAAGTGGAATACCGGCTTTGATTGCTGCCAACGATTGCTCGGTATGTGCCATATTTGCAGAGGCCACCACAACGAGGTCTAAATCTTCTGCCAAGAATTGCGCAAGGTTGTCGACCACTTTGGTAA
>Ga0194061_1001736_pt1 | contig 12388 bp, 9 predicted proteins | sample SepL2221m_MetaG_FD_163423 | JGI IMG/M metagenome (GOLD analysis project Ga0194061, IMG submission 163423) | Anoxic zone freshwater microbial communities from boreal shield lake in IISD Experimental Lakes Area, Ontario, Canada - Sep2016-L224-21m | ecosystem: Environmental > Aquatic > Freshwater >...
CCCGGGATTGGAATGACGTCCTGTACTGAAAATTTTCCGTAGGATTTGTCGCCGACCAAAACGGCCCGGCCTCGGTCGCGTAACGCCCCGGCGACGATTTCGGCGGCGGAGGCGCTTTGCGAATCGATGAGGATGGCGAGCGGATAATTCGGATGCGTTTTTCCAGCTTGAACCTCGCGCGTGGATTCGAGGCGCTTTTGATTTTTGATGTCGCGATACAGCAGCGTGACAATCGGGCCGTCTTTTAAAAACAGATCGCCGACTTGCCCGGCTTCATCCAAGAGGCCGCCAGGATTGTGGCGCAGGTCGAGGACCAGCGCCTGCATACCTTGATCTTCGAGCCGCTTCAAAGCTGCGTCTAAATCTATGGCGGTGTCTTTTTGAAATTGATTGATTTGGATGAAGCCGATGCGCGGTCCACCTGCGACCACATAAGGGGGCGCGAGGAGTTCGGCGGCTTGGAGCGATTTGAGTTGAATGACCGCGCGACGCATCGAGAACGTGATCGGGCCTTCGACGCCATCGCGTTCAATCGTCAATGTGATCGGCGAATCGGGTGGACCTTTGATCAGCAATTCGCATTCATCGAAGGGCATGCTGGCTGAAGGTTGGCCATCAATTTTGACGATGCGGTCGCCGGGATAGATGCCAGCTTTCCACGCGGGCGAATCGAGGAGCGGCGTGAGCACGGTGAGTCCGCGCGCTTCAATATTGATTTCAATCCCAATCCCGGCGAAGCGGCCCTTGGTGCTGGTGCTGAGGCTTTCGTACAATTCGGGCGGAAGGAACTGGCTGTGCGCGTCGAGCGACGAGGTCATGCCTTTGAGCGCGCCGTAAAATATTTTGCGATGCTCGTCGGGATTCAAGTCGCGGACGTAGCGCTCGCGGATCAAATCGCGCACACTTTCGTAGGAGGCTTGTTCAAGCGCCAAATCGTCGGCGTCGTGGCCAGCGAAACGAAGTCGCAGGCAACCGGCGGCAAGGGTGGCGAAGAGGACGAGCCACGTCAACGTTCGGGGTGACATTGTGTCGAGATCCGTGTTCAGAAAAGAGCAACGATGAGAATACGATTATCGGAGAGGCGGGCGCTGACGTCAAGGCGGGAGAGGTGTAGGTGTAGGACGTGAGTGTATCTCCGGACGCGCGGCGCTGTTCCCTCTCCCCTTGAGGGAGAGGGCCGACGAAGGTACTCCTTCGCGGGGTGAGGGGTATGCGTTGATTAACCAAAACGCGTTGGTATTAATCAACGATTCCCCCTCACCCCGCGAGCCGAACAGCTGGCTCGTCGGCCCTCTCCCTCAAGGGGAGAGGGGAAAACAATAGCAAGTCCAGTGATGCATCCGTTAGACGTAAAGATGCACACGGGCTAAATGCCCGTGCTACGCGACGAGGGTGGCAATCGATTTGTGATTGATCTGAATGGAATTGAAAAACGGTGGAATTTGCGACAGGACGAGTGGTGGACTGGTGTGAATTTAAGTTGGGTGCGGGAAATTTCCTCGCTTGGAACGGACAACTATGACGCTTCGACTTTCAGCTCTGGCACTGGCTGCGATGATTTTTTTGACGGCTCGATCGGCGGATGAGGCGATCACGTATTCGAGCCACATCGCGGGGATTTTATATAAGAATTGTGCGCAGTGCCATCATCCCGGCGAGGTCGCTCCGTTTTCGTTGCTGACGTATGACGACGCGTCGAAGCGCGCGAAAATGATTGCTCGTGTGACGGCGTCACGCTACATGCCTCCTTTTAAAGCTGAGCCTGGGGCGGGGGAGTTTCGCGACATCTGTCGGTTGACGGATACGGAGATTGCGTCGATTCGTGCGTGGGTCGATGCCGGGACGCCGGAGGGCGATCCGAAGACAGCTCCGCGTGCGCCGACATTCACAAACGGTTGGACGCTGGGCACACCGGACATGGTCGTGACGATGCCGGAGGCGTTTGCAATTCCCGCGGAGGGAAAGGATGTGTTCCAATGTTTTGTGCTGCCCGCAGACATGCCGGAAGAACGGTTTTTGGTGGCCTATGAATTTCGTTCGGGAAATCCGAAGGTGGTGCATCACGCGATAGTCTCCCAGGACAATACGGGCGAAGCGATTGCGAATGACAAGGCGGACCCGGCGGTTGGATACAAATCGAACGGAACCGGGACAGGATTGAAGGCTGCATTCCACAAAGTGCTGGGCGTGTGGACGCCGGGTGTTGTGCCGGGATTGTTGCCTGAAGGCGTAGCGTTACGGCTGGAAAAAAACGCGGTGATCGTCTTGCAGATTCATTACCATCCGAGCGGCAAACCGGAGACGGATCAGTCGAGCGTTGGGCTGTACTTTTCGAAGACGCCGCCAGCTCAATTTGCGCATTACACGACGTTGTTTCAAACGAAGTTCGCGATTCCTCCGGGCGATGCGCATCATGCGGTCGAAGCGACGCGAGACGTGCATGCGAATGGGCGCGTGATCGCGATTGCTCCGCACATGCACTTGATCGGCCGCGAAATGAAAGTGACGGCGACCGCGCCGGACGGAACGGTCACGCCGATGGTGTGGGTCAAGAATTGGGACTTCAATTGGCAGCACCAATATTTTTACGCAAAGCCATTTCCGCTCGTAAAAGGCACGAAGGTCAAGCTCGAAGCGATCTTCGATAATTCGGCGGAGAATGCGAACAACCCGAGCCATCCGCCGAAGCTCGTTAAGTTTGGTGAAGGGACGAATGACGAAATGGCGGGCGTGATTTTGCTGACGGTGGACGGTGCGAAGAATTATAAAGTGGCGACTGTGGACCCGGCTGCGCTGGCGCGATATGTTGGGAAGTACGCTCTGGATATTCCGACGACGCTGGACATCTCGCAGGACGGTGGCGCGTTGAAAGCGCTGGTCGACGGCAAGGGCAAAAAGGTGCCGCTGACGGCGGTCTCGGATACTGAATTTATTTCACACGAGCCAGAAGCGAAGCTGACGTTCCGCAAGGATTCAAACGGGGAGTTTGGATTGATTGTGGTGGAAGTAAATGGGAAGCATCACGCGGGCAAACGCGTCAAGAATTAACACAATTGCAAATCCGTTAATGCAATGCGCGCTGATCGAATTAGAATTAGTTCGGACACGATCATAGCATTGTATTTACGGAGAATTCACATGCCTGCCAATCCCACCGTACGCGTCGGACACTCGCCGGACCCTGATGACGCGTTTATGTTTTACGCGCTGACCTATCCGCAATTTGACACCTCTCCAGAAGTATACGACCATTCGTTGATCGATATCGAAACGCTAAACCATGACGCCCAAGTTGGGAAGTATGAAGTCACGGCGCTCAGTTTTCACGCGTATTGCTACGTCGCGGACAAGTACATTCTGCTGCCGCACGGCGCGAGTTTTGGTGACAATTACGGGCCGATGATCATCGCGAAATCAGCTCCGGCAGCGGATGCGAAATTCGAGAACGCTCGAGCGTGGTTGGAAGGCAAAACCATTGCGGTTCCGGGCACGCGAACGAGCGCGTTTTTGGCGCTGAACATGTTCGCGGCGGGCGAGCAGGCGTTGCGACCTTCGACGGGCGACGTGTTGGATGGGCGCGACAAGGAATTGGCTCTGCGTCCGAATTTCAAGACGGTCGTCGTGCCGTTCGATGAAATCATCGCTCGCGTAGCGTCTGGTGAATTTGATGGCGGCTTGATCATTCACGAAGGCCAGTTGACCTACCACGAAGAAGGCAGTGGTAAGTTGCAGAAGGTGGTGGATCTCGGCGAATGGTGGCATGTTCGAACCGGTGGTCTGCCGCTGCCGTTGGGCGGAAACGGGATTCGTAAAGATTTGGGCGCGGATCGAATCAAGCGCATCAGCAAGCATCTGCACGATTCGATCAAATGGGGCCTGGACCATCGCGAGGAAGCACTCGGGTACGCGCTGCGCTATGCGCGCGATATGGGCAAGGACAAAGCCGATAAATTCGTCGGGATGTACGTGAACGATTACACGCTGGACTACGGCGAAAAAGGCCGAGCGGCGGTGCGGCGATTCCTTGATGAAGGCCGGCGCTTGGGATTGATCACGGTGCCGGTGCGGCCGGAGTGGACGGAATAGAACTACTGAGGGTGCATCACCGGACTTGCGATAGACTTTCCCCTCTCCCCTTGAGGGAGAGGGCCGACGAGACAGTTGTTCCGTCTCGCGGGGTGAGGGGTAAACGTTGATTAATACCAGCGCGCTATGTAAAATCAGCGCCTTCCCCTCACCCGGCGAGCGAGTACGCTCGTCCGCCCTCTCCCGCAAGGGGAGAGGGGAACGGCAACCGCAAGTCCGGAGATGCACCCAACTGCTGTCGTGTGATCGTGAGCGCATTGTGTTGATGCGCGATTTCATTTAAAATGCGTTGATACATGGGAGACAGGGTAGTGGAACGCATTTTTATCAACACGCAGGCGCATACGGAATTTATTGACATCACGCGCGAATTGAAAACGATGATCGCGCGGTTGTCATTCAAGAATGGAATTCTGCATCTCTTCGTCCCGCATACGACCGCAGCCGTCACGTTGAATGAGAATGCCGACCCGTCGGTTCCCTATGATATTCTGTGTGCGATGAATCAGGCGGTGCCGTGGATGCAGCCGCATTTCCGTCACGCGGAAGGCAATTCGGCGGCGCATGTTAAGGCGTGCATGCTGGGATTTAATGCGTCGGTGTTTGTTGAAAACAGCGAGTTGATGCTGGGGCAATGGCAGGGCGTTTTCTTCTGTGAATTCGACGGGCCGCGCCAGCGACAGGTGTGGGTTCGCGCGGAGGCCGGTGTGGCTCCGCTGCCGAAATTCGGGAAGTCCAATCCGATTTAAGTGGACCTTTAAGAACAGCGAACAGATTTTTTAACCGCGAATTCACGCGAATTTTCGCGAAGAAAAGGCGGCTCGCTGCGCTCGCTTAGACAGCGGATGTTGGGAATGGAGATGAGCGTGGAAGGCAAATCGAAGCAAACGGTTTTAACTGTGAAGTCAGGAACCCCAGCGGCGAAGCGGGCGGTTGCAAAGTTGTTTGGGCGGTTGGCCGCGATGGAGCATCTCGACAGCGCTCCGTATCGCGCGCGCGTGAAAGCGCTGTTCGGAAAAGTGCTCGCGCCCGAAGCGGTGGTGGCCCGGATTCTCAACGATGTTCGCGATCAAGGCGACGCGGCGTTGATTCACTACGCTCAGAAAATTGACGGCGTGCCGTTGACGCCAAAGACGTTGCGCGTCAGTGATGCGGAGCGAATTGCGGCGGCGAAGAGTGTCTCTCCGAAATTGCGTGCAGCGTTGGAACTGGCGGCGGAACGGATCGCGGATTATCAGCGGCGTTTGATGCCTGCGGACATCGCACCGCGCGCGGCCAAGCATGGTCCAGCGGGCGTGAAAAGCGGACTGGCGTGGTCGCCGTTGCGGCGGACTGGCGTGTATGTTCCAGGCGGGACGGCGGCGTATCCGTCGAGCGTGTTGATGAACGCAATCCCGGCTCAAGTGGCAGGCGTCAAAGAGATCGCGATTGCGTCGCCGTGCGGCAAAGACGGAATGTTGAGCGCGGGCGTTTTGTGCGCGTGCGAGATTCTGGGCATCACAGAAATTTATCGTTTGGGCGGGGCGCAGGCGATAGGCGCGCTGGCGTTTGGAACGAAGAGCGTCAAGTCCGTCGAGAAGATTGTTGGGCCGGGCAATTTGTTTGTGATGCTGGCCAAACGCGCGGTGTTCGGGCACGTGGATATTGACATGCTCGCCGGGCCCAGCGAAGTGCTGATCATTGCAGACACATCAGCGCGCGCTGATTTCATCGCGGCTGATTTGCTGGCTCAAGCAGAACACGACGCGTTGGCGTCGTGCGTGTTGGTGACGGACTGCGCGGAACTCGCGAAAGCAGTCGAGGCTGAACTTAAGAAGCAGTTGGAGACTCTTCCACGCAAGCAGATCGCTGAAGCGGCACTGCGCGATTGGGGGCTGATTGTTGTCACGCCGAATTTGGAGGCGTCGATTGAATTGGCGAACGATCTGGCACCTGAACATTTAGAAGTGTTGACGGAGAACGCGGCGGCTGTCGCGACGAAGTTACATACGGCGGGCGCGATTTTCATCGGGCCGTATGCGACGGAACCGCTGGGCGATTACATGGCGGGGCCGAGCCACACGCTGCCGACGGGCGGAACCGCGCGAGCGTTTTCGGGGCTGAGTGTGTATTCGTTCCTACGGCGGACGAGCTTGATCGAGGCGGACGCGAAGGGGTTGAAGGCACTGTCGGAAGCGATTGCGACGCTGGCGGATGCGGAAGGGTTGGAAGCGCATAAGCGAGCGGTATTGATTCGCGGCTAGGGATCAGCGATTGATTTCGTAAATGCACGAATCGCCGATCGTTTGGAGAGGGCGGAGCGCTCCGGATTTGATGGCATTGTCCAGAGCTGGGTCGAACGCTCGGATGTCGCCTTTAATATAGAACCAGCGGATGGAGTGATCGAGAAACCACTGCGCGTCGAAGCCGTTTTCGACGTGGGCCATGTACTCGTCAAAGCCGAATTTCTGGGACGGATCGCACGAGAAAAAGCAGATGTTGGTGAGGCGTCCGTAGAGGATGACGGCCTGCGATCCGCCATAGGGGTAGAGATGCTTTTCCGGACCGATGTGATACGCCGTGCATCCCAGCGCGAGCAGGCCGGATTCTCTGGCGAGGTGTTCATCCACCCAGGCAACAAGTTTTATATCGTCATGCGTCACGCTGCCGAGGCGACCTGTGTTCGCGACGGTCACGGCAGAGCGTCGTAAATCGTATACTCTTTCAAATGGAAAAATGGCTGCGACGGTGCATGTTGCGGCTGCCAGTACGATTTGTTTTGTTCGGACGGAAACGGCGTCGAGCGTCACGACTAAAAGCGTTGACGATGCGGCGAGTATGAAGAAGAGTGCGACGAGTTGTGTTCGCAGCAGCAGCAAGCCCATGTAAGTTTGCAGCGTCTGACAATCCCAGGATTGAGTGTTGGGAGCGAGCCCACCGATGATGAACGCCGTGCCGGAGGTGAGTGCGATCCAGGCGATGAAAGCGGCAGCGAGTCCGACCTGAAGCGGTCGCGCGGTTGTCGATTTTGAAATCAATCGTGAAAGCGTAAATGCGGCCACTGCGAAAAGCGCTGCTGCGGCGGGGAGCCATCTGAGAGGCGGAAAAAGGTCGAACGGTTCTTCGATTGAAACGTTGAAGGCAAGCAAGGGCGTCGAGGCGATTTGTTTTGCGCCTTCAGTGACTGAAAACGAAATCGGTTGTGACGCTCGCGTTTGGCCTGCGACGTCGGGACGGACATTGTGCCGGGATGAAATGAGTCGGCTGTAGTAAGGATCGCAGGCGAGCACGACAGTTCCGATGATGACCACAAATACGAAGTAGGTGACGATAGTTCGGAGGAGAGATTGCGACGCGCGTCGCGTTTGGAAACAGAAGACGGCGAGTGAGAGTGGAGTCAGGATAAGGACGAACGGCGCGCAGACGGGATTGAGCGCGACGCAGAGCCACGCGAGCATTGCGACTGAAAACTGGATGAAGAAAAAGGGTGCGCGGCTCAGTGTGGAATAAAGTGTTGGGAGAATGCAGAGCGCAGCGAGCAGTGCCGGGGCGGCTTGGCGCGGGGTGCCTTCATAGTGGTCCCACGGGCGCAGATTATAGAGCGGAAAGAGGCACAGGAACGGAATGATCCCGGCGTGAAGTAGCGGGAGATTTCGACGCAGTGCGAACGCGATGGAACCCGTGACGCAGGACAACGTCGCGAGTGTCAGAACGATGTGCTGTAGCGCGATGGCTTGGACGAACGTGAGCGGTGCGAGCGTTACGGCAACCGCATTGATCGCTCCGAAACCGGTGGTGTAGATGGCAGGATTTCCGTTGTTGAATGTGCCGGTTTGCAGATACATCCGGGCTAAGAACGCGTGGCAGAGCGGGTCGCTGGATTGGACGTGGAGCGCGCTGGAGACGTCGCGAAACGCGAGGAACAAGCAGAGTGCGAAGAGTGTGTACATGAAAACGGCGGGCGCATTTTCGAGGAGAGTTATTCGTGTTGGGATGCGCCGAGTTGCGAAGACGGCGATGATGTGGAGGGCGAGCGCTGCGTATTTGAGAGCTGACAATTCGACGATGCCGAACGACGCGGGCCAGAAGAAAGCGATGAAATTTCTGACATAAAACCATGCGACGACGAGCGCCAATCCGCAGAATATTTCAGCTGGGAAGAGCAGGTGATGGAATCGTTTGGTATCGGCGGGCAGGTGACGTGAGAGCATATTCCATCCGAGCCATTTGAGGACGGAGATGTAAATGGCCATCCCAGCAAAAAAATAAAATTGATCGATACGCACGACTCGTGACGATGCGTGGCCTGCGACGATGCATGCGAGATTGAAGAGCGCTGGGAGCGAGATGACGAGGGCGAACGCGAGCCAAGTGGGATCAGCGCATAATAGGAGTGCGGATGTGAGAGTGCGGAAACGCGATGGCGTCGTAATGGATTGCGCTGGGTGTGTTTCGTTGGTCATGACGTGGAATCCACCCGAGGAGGTAGAAGTAACGATCAGTGGTTTACCCATTATGAGGATCAATTGCAAGTGCCGCACGACGGTGTGATATGGGTGTTATTTAAGGACGGTAGGCTACCCAGTCTTGACAAAATAAAATTATTTTTTTCTAAAGAAAAAATAGACTTGCGCCAAGGAGAGATTAGCGTTATATAACACTCGGGCGCTCATTGTGGGCGGTGGGGACGCGACAATCACTTTTTAGTGGAGGATGTTCCGATGGCCAAGGGTAACAACGCAGCGAAGAAGGAAGTCAAGAAGCCTAAGAAGGACGCGAAGGCCGCAGCTGCAGCGCCCGCGAAAAAGAAGTAAATAAAGTTATACCGCGTTAGGGCATCTTGAAAAACTTTCGGTGCCCCACCGCTTCAACCTTCCACGAAGTTCGACCTGAGAATTTAGACACTCGACGAGACATAATCCGAATGGTCTGAATACGGTCGAGCTTCTCCGCACCGCATTACGAAATAACAAGACCCGGCCGGGTACTTTGTTTTCGAATGTAACTTTTAACTATTGTGCGCACCGTTATTTCACTCGTTCACTGCTTTTACGCATTTGCTATTGCCATTCCAGCCGGCGCGGTCAATTCCGTGGCAGGTGGTGGTACGTTGCTGACTTTTCCCGTCCTCCTTTATGGCTGCGGGATGTTGCACAACCGGGCCAACGCGACCAACACAGTCGGTCTGATTCCCGCTGCATTTATGGGCGCTCGCGGTTTCAACAGCGGTAACGGTGAGCGAGCGTTTGCGATCGGAATGTGGCCGTTTTACGCGGTCAGTTTTTTTGGCGGAGTGGTGGGGTCGGTGTTGATGTTTTACACGCCGAACGACCAATTTAAAGCCATCGTGCCGTGGATGATTCTGATGGCGGCGGTCATTTTTCTACTCAACGATCCCATCAATAATTATTTAAGAAAATTGCGCGGCGAGCATGATGCTCATGCGCCCGGCGTTGAGACCGCATTTCGTCCCAACACGAAGGCGTTGATCTTTCAATTTTTTGTCGCGGTATACGGTGGTTATTTTGGCGCGGGAATTGGAATCATGATGCTGGCGGCCTTGAGCATTATGCGTGCGGGCGATATTTACCGGATGAATTTTTTAAAGAATCTTGCGGCGGTCACGATCAACGGTGTGGCGTCAGTGATTTTTATTGCGCTGGGATTGGTGGAGTGGCCGATTGCGTTGTCGATGGCGGTGGGCGCAGTGCTGGGCGGATGGTTTGGGGCTGGGATCGCGAAGAAGATCGGCCCGCGCTGGGCCCGGCGCATTGTTTCCGTCGTTGGGATTTTGATGTCGGTGTGGATGTTCATCGACCATTTTCGCAAAGCCTGAATGACTTGAATTTCATGCCGGGATGCGTTAGACCAATACGTGTGCGAAGTGTATGGCATTCACGCGCGGGGAGCGGCCCGCCTAGCGAAGAGGTAGCATGAAAAACGGTATCATCATTGTGGATCACGGCTCCAAGCGCGAAGAGAGCAACCAGATGCTCGAACGCGTCGCGACTTTGTTCGCGGAGCGCTTTAATAGCAAACACGAAATCGTCGAACCGGCGCATATGGAATTGGCCGAACCGTCGATTGCAACGGCGTACGCGAAATGTATTGAGCGCGGCGCAGCCCGGATTGTGGTTCTGCCCTTCTTTCTCGGACCGGGCAAACATTGGACACAGGACATTCCGCGATTGACTGCTGAAGCAGCCGAGAAATTTCCCGAATCGCATTGGCACATCGCGCCAACGTTGGGCATCGATGATTTGATTTTTGAATTGCTCGACAAGCGCTTGGGCCATTGCGTTGAGCACGACTACGTATGCGAAAGTTGCAAAGATACCGTGCGGTGCGGGCGGTAAAAAACGTCGAGCGAAATTGTCAGCGTCGTATCGGGACGGGCTGAAAAGCCCGTCCTATTTTTTTACGGCGAGGTCATTGATTTTACAAGTTTCATGGCGTAGGAAAGTGTGCGGAGGTCGCGTTCGAGTGCGCCGTGGACGAGGATGGCGAGGGAGCGGGCAAGTTGTTCCGATGCCGTGGCGCTGATCTTAAGCGGTTTGACGGTGCGGCGGATGTGGAGGAGCGCCCGATGCGCTTCGGGGCCCAGCCAGAGGCCGCGTTCTGCAAGGTCCGTCGGACGCGATGGATCGGCGCTTTTGCGGCGGATGTCGATGCACGGTTTGCATTCAATTCCGTTAGCTGAAATCCAAACCGTTTCGGGTTTCGATCCACGTTCAAAGAATTTTGTGTTGCAGATGTGGCACTGTTCGAGTGGTGCGAGAATGCCTTCGATGTCGAGCGCTTTTAACGTAAATCCCAGCACGAGCGATCCGGCGTGAGCGGCTTGCGCAGCGAGCGCGTCGCTGGATGCTGCGAGCAGATCGAACAATTTTTCGGACGAATCGTCGGCACGAACTCCGTCTTCATGCGCCGAGCCAGCGGTGTGGCGCGTCAGTGCTTCGGCGAGTTCTGCGAAATAACATCCGGCCGCGAGCATGCGATACGATTGCCCAATCGGCGGACGCGCACGTTCATCCCATTCTTTAAAAATCCAGAGTTGATCGTCCGGGCGCGGGTAGACCAGGAGTTCGCCGCGCGCAAGGAGATCGAAGCCGCCTTCGAATCCTTTTTTGGGCCAGCGCCGCGAGCCTTTGGCCATTACGTGAAATTGCCCGAGGCGACGTCCCAGCGCGACCACGATCTGGCTCGAATTGCTCTGCTCGCGGACCCGCAAGATTTGGACGTCGTCTTTGAGGATGGGCATGATTTTTTCACGAGCCGCGCACTTGCGCGCGCGACTCGTGAGATACGTTAATTTCCCGCGCTCATACCCACTCCGCTGCGCGCCCCGCGCGTACTTCCACCAGACGAAGCCGCAGCGCTGAGGCTCGGTTCCGGTTCGGCAGGAATCGCGGGAAGAATGCTCGGATCGTAGTCGCCGATGCGGCGGAAGACCAGTGCTTCGCGCTTCGCGTCGGGCAGCGCTTCGATCGTGCTCTTGACCGGCACTTCGCCGCGCAGAATCGATTCGCTGAGCGGATCTTCGATGTACTTTTCGACCGCGCGGCGCAACGGTCGCGCACCCATGTCGAGGTTCGTGCCCTTTTCGATCAGGAACGCGAGCGCCTCGTCGCTGATCGTCAGCGCGATTTCTTTTTCCTTCAAGCGCTTCGACACCTGTGAAATTTCCAGATGGACGATCTGAGACACGTCGTCTTTTGTGAGGTGATGGAACACGATGACTTCGTCCAAACGCGCGATGAATTCCGGACGGAATTCTTCTTCCATTTTCTGGAGCAGCTTCTTCTTCAACTCATCATGATTATGTTCCTCGGTGCGGCGACCGAACCCGATGGAACCGGAATCTTTGATCAGCTTCGCGCCCACATTCGACGTCATAATGATGATCGTATTTCGGAAGTCCACGCTGCGACCGTAGCTATCAGTGAGCTTCCCGTCTTCCATGATCTGCAACAGAATGTTGAAAATTTCCGGATGCGCTTTTTCGATTTCGTCGAGTAGCACGACGGAGTACGGGCGGCGTCGGATTTTCTCAGTCAACTGACCGCCTTCTTCATACCCGACATAGCCGGGCGGCGCGCCGACGAGTCGCGAGACCGCGTGGCGTTCCATGTACTCGGACATGTCGATTTGAATCAGCGCTTCCTGCTCGCCGAACATGAATTCTGCGAGCGCTTTTGCAAGCAGCGTTTTACCCACGCCGGTCGGACCAAGGAACACAAACGAACCGATCGGGCGGCGCGGATCTTTCAACCCGGCGCGGCTGCGGCGCACGGCTTTCGCCAACGTCGCAATGGCTTCGTGC
>Ga0194061_1001737_pt1 | contig 12387 bp, 14 predicted proteins | sample SepL2221m_MetaG_FD_163423 | JGI IMG/M metagenome (GOLD analysis project Ga0194061, IMG submission 163423) | Anoxic zone freshwater microbial communities from boreal shield lake in IISD Experimental Lakes Area, Ontario, Canada - Sep2016-L224-21m | ecosystem: Environmental > Aquatic > Freshwater >...
CCATTCTACAGGACCGCAACAACACCACGATAGACCGCTACACCGGGCCCACCACCACCGACGTCCTCGCGCTCATTCCCGTGAAAACGTACTCCCTGCTGCCCGGGCAGCCCTACATTGAGTTCGGCTCCTCTCTCCAAACCAACGAGCGCATCTACTTTGGCCCCGTCAACATTGAGCGCATGAAGGTGCAGCTCATAGACGACAAGGGCAACATCCTGAACATGCACGGCAACGACTGGAGCTTCACCATCGTGTCCACTCACCTCTACGAGTACTAAAAAGGGGGGCATGTACCCCCCCTTAAACCCCCCTTTCCCGCATCAATAGCCACATGTCAAAGCGTGGCCACATGTCAAAGCGTAGCGACTGTGGGCTTTAAGTTCATTCGGCCCATTTATTATATAACCGCGTCGAATTTTCCCAAAAGTGTTTCGTCGATGTCTAATTTTGGACATTTTTTTTGTGCAAATTCTCAGAATCCTGTACTCTTTTGCAACATCAACTTCAAAAAATAACAAAATAAATTATACAAATATCCAATCAGAATTGAGAGCATTCATGGTCTCATGACCGCATGTCCCCCGAAAAGTGCAAAAATGGGCTCAAAAAAAAGCACCAGCGCAGCACCCCCCAGCGGGGTCCGGTCCTACTAACGTTAGTACTAACTCCTGCTAAATGCCAACGAGGTGAAATGGTCGCACCATTTGTCAAGCAACCGAATCACCGCCCTTGTCGTGTTTGGTCCGCTAGGCATACTAACAAACCAACGAGTTTTGCTACGTTTCAACGAGTTTTACTAATTTCCAACGAGTTTTACTAATTCTCAACGAGTTTCTGCTAATTTCCAACGAGTTTTTACTAACGCTCGCCGAGTTTTGCCAAAATTCGCCGAGCGGATGTGTTGTAATGGTGATAACAACTTAAATACATAAATAGTGTGTGGGTTAAATATACTAGGTGAACTTATCATGAATGGGTTTCATTGCGACGCGTGCAACGTGGCGTGCGCGTTCAAGAGCGATTATGACCGACACATGTCATCTCAGCGACACATGAAAAGGGAAAAACAGAAGGAGAAAAATTTGGCAGACACCCAGTGCGAGTGCGGTAAGCGCTACAAGTTTGCGTCCAGCCTGAGTTTTCACAGGAAGACGTGTCCTAAAGCCAAAGCGCAGCAACCACCACAACAGCAGATGCAGCTAGTTGTGCATGACCCTGTAACAACAGCCACCACAACCACGCCAGTCGCACCCGCATCCGAGCTGACGGAGTTCAAGGACATGGTCATGACGATGCTGCAGGACAACCGCAACGCGTGCGCCACTTACTGCGCCGTGGTGGACAACATGTCGGCCATTATCAAGGACATGATACCCCGGCTGGGAAACGGGAACGTGATCACGAGCAACAGCACCAGCACCAATAACACGCAGTTCAACCTGAACATGTTTTTGAACGAGGACTGCAAGGACGCCATCAAGCTGAGCGACTTCGTAAAGACGCTCAACATCACGCTGAACGACTTGGAGTACACGAAGACGAAGGGCATCGTGGAGGGCGTGGGCTCCATCATTGCGAACAATCTGCGCGGCATGGACATCCACAAGCGCCCCATTCACTGCACGGACGCCAAGCGCGAGACCATGTACGTGAAGGCGGACGAGTGGATCAAGGACGAGGGCCACGCGCACCTGCGCCACTTCATTTATCTGACGTCCTGCTACCAGACCCGCGTCATCCAGGACTGGATGAATGCGCACCCCGGCTGGGAGGTCAAGGACGCCATGCACACGGAGTACCAGAACATTTGCAAGGAGCTGTACAAGAACATTGAACATGACGACAGCGCCCACAAGCGCATCATCAAGACGTTCATCAAAGACATAGTGCAGTTGGACAAGCAGTCATTGATTTAATGGGGAATATCTCTCATGAAATCAATCAACATCTCAACATCTAGTGCTAATAATAATTTAAAAGATGGCCGGCATGGTTACTTAAAATTGAATTAATAAAACTACAATATCAAATGTCTCACTCACCCAATGTGGAAAACATGGCAAACGATGACACCGTTGTTGCGGCTGTAATCCGTTCGTTTCAGGAGCGAAGCCGTGCAGGGCAACTAAAATACGGGACCACGCTGGATCGCGCGGACTTGTCCCCGCAGCAGTGGGCACAGCACATGCAGGAGGAGCTCATGGATGCCATTCTGTATTTGGAACGGTTGAAACGAGAGATATCGCGAAATTCGCCGAAAAAATAAATCCGATTCATATATTAAGACATCATGTTTTTGTTTAGAATGCGATCGGTTGGAGGCAGCGTCAATGCACGAATGCAGCAACTGCTGCAACTGCCCCTGATCAAAGAATACGTGGTCATTGTTCAGGAAGAGGAAATGGTGCTGATTCGGCAGGAAGAGGAAGTGCAAGTGCAACCACAGGTCCAAGAGGTCCAAGCGGTTCAAGAGGTCCAAGAGGTTCAACCGGTCCAAGAGGAAGTGTCCCAGCCAATATGCGTTCCAGTTTCAGCACCATCGTCAAACAAAAATAAAAAAAAACATAAGCGCAAATAAATGTGGTATCTTCGCAACTAATTCACTCTATTAACACACATCTTCATGTGCATTGGCCGGATGTGATTTGAAAATGATACAGACTTGCCTTTCATAATTGAAATGGATGGCATCATCCCCGACTTCATAATTGGAATTGTAATACGGGATGGTATCGCCGCCTTCATCATTGGCATTGTCGCACGGGATGGCATTGTCGCACGGGTTGGCATTGTCGCACGGGATGGCATTGTCGCACGGGATGGCATTGTCGCACGGGATGGCATTGTCGCACGGGATGGCATCATCGTCTTCATGCGCATCTTTGACATTTCATGATCATTAAAGCGCATGTCAATGATGTGGGATGGTTCTTCTATGACCTGGTGCGTTATATTCAAGTCGTGCCACAATTTGGTAGTTTTATTTTTTGTGAGAGGTTGAAACGCGGTTGTGACGTATAGATTTTTGCCAGAGAATACAAGGGAACCAAGAATGGAAAAGCCGCCCGTGTGCACCAATAAATTGCGGGCTCGTGCCATATAGCAAACGTGTGCATCAGGATGATTAAAATCAAACACCGCACGCGGAATGATCGCACGGATTTTATCCAAGCATTGACTCAATTTGGCTTTGTTTTGCTCAATGAACTTCTGGTCACCGTTGCAGTGCACCCCGGACAGAACAATTATTTTGGGGAACTGTTTGGAAAGATGTACAAGTGTGCGCAAAAAGTCGTCAGTCACGGGTCCGTAGTCTCCGCTGCGCACGTGAACACAGAGCACCGAATCATCCTGTAATGTTTGCAGAATCGCTTGTATTTCAGGTTGTGCAGCAATGCGGTCGTTCACCGCGCATAAAAGGCGAGGGCGATGCGGTATGAGGGGGTCATCAGCCACGGCACCCAACCCGTTGGATTGGCAATTGTAGTACAGCCCTGCAATGGATTGTGGCAGTTGTGATGCAACTACCGACAAATCATGATGAGATTTGAACGACGTCCATTTGGCCCAAAACACTGGCATGTTCAGAATGTCTCCTAAATTGTAGCCCTGTCCCCGCGTTCCGACACTGGGATCATAATGGACTGGAATGTTCATTACAATATATATTTTTGCGCACATTTTAAATTCAATGCATATATGAATTGAATTTAAACACACCCCTCACTTTAAAAATAACGAACAATAATGAGCCAGGACTTAAGTTCATACGGGCCGGAAGAGCGCGCCCACATCGTGCGTCTTGGCATCTTCCTGCACGAGCAGGGCCGCGAGTTCTGGGCGCAGCATCATGAAACATCAGCACCATCATTGGCTGATGAGTTTGCCACGACGCAACTCAAAGAGGAGCTGGATCGCATGAAGGAGCGCCTGCACACGGTGCGTGATGAGGAGTACAAGAAGGGTGAGCGCCGGGCGGAGGAGTACCGGCGAGAGGCGGAGCAGCGGCGCCGGGAGTGCGAGGCCGAGCGTGCCCGTTGCGACAGGTTGATCCAGGGCATCAATGCCGAGGTGGAGCGCGCAAGCGCAGCCCGCGTGGATGAATTGGGAAAGCAGCTACAAGCGCTGAAGGCGAAGAACGAGTGGTATTACAACATGTACGAGGACAAGTCCAAGGGCAAGCACTACGAGGAGGAGCTGTACCCGAGGCTCCTGGATTACAACGACAAGCACATGAATGCGGTGTGGACCATCACGCACGTGGGTTCCGTGCTGAGTGAGAAGACGGACTTCCATTTCCGCCACAAGGAGCTGGGCACAACCGTGCTCCTAGACACCAAGAACAACCTGCCCACGAATCCCGTGGCGAATACCGCCGATTTTGAGCGCGACGTGCTGCGCAAGGAGACCAACGCCGTGGGCGGCATCATGTTGGCGAACGGCAGCATCTGCAACAAGAAGCGCTTTGAGCTCAACCGGATCAAGGGCGGCAAGCATCTGGTGTTCGTGTCCGGCTTTGACCGCGACAACGTGGCGTTCGTGTTCATGTTGCTGGACTGGCTCATGGAGTTGGCGCAAAAAAAGGGTGACGAGGCCGTGCAGCGCGGCACCCTGCAGAAGATCCTGATTACCAATTACCGCAAGGAGCTGGCGCAAATAGAGGCATTAGACCGGTCAAAGAAGGCGGCCCAGCGCGCCCTGGATGACATTGTGTCGGATTATCTCTCGTATTTCAATGAGGACATTGAGATGGCGTCCAAGTCGGAGGAGGTGGGTCAGAGTTCGGTGCGCGTAAAAGAGAAGACGTCGGCCGAGGTGGTTAGTATTGAGTCGCTGGAGCAGGACAGGCGCGTGATCGGCACCCGTAGCAAGTACTACCTGACGTATGATGCGCCGGATCCGTGCATTCAGTACTTCAAGAGCAACTACGCCCGAAAGCAGAAGATGCTGCAACTCTCTGAGAACTTGGTTCTGGAGGTGGATGCATGAAATTAAATATTTTTATCATGTAATTGTATAATCGTTTTAATATGAGTGGAATCTTACATTCAGTTCGTAGGTTAATGGCTGACCGCATTGCACGCAATGCCATTCTTGATGCACTGAACCCCATGACTCCGGATGAGAGAATAAACACGTATATATTGATAAATGAGAGAAATGGGGATAATGGGGAAAATGAGGAATACAACCCATTATTCCGAAAACGGTTTAACGAAATATTTCATGAACGTTACAATGAGGAGGCATTAAGAGCACGTGAAATTATGGTAAGCCGCATGGTGGTTCCAGGAACTGTGCATATTGCAGGATTTAATGCATCAAATGCTGACATTAATGGTATGGATGGAGGCAAAACGCGCCACAATCGTCGCCGCCGCCGTAATCGTCGTCGTTCATTGAAACGCAAATGCAGCAAAAGACGTTAATTTATTTTTTTTTAAATACACACATATGTATATTTGAATTTCACCATCATGAAACACAAAACCAGAAAAGGTTGCAAATCAACCCTTAAGAAAACCCGTCGTGTTCGCATTCAGCATGGCGGCATCAGAATAAATCACCGCACAACGGGTGAATTCGTTGGTGATTATGATGAAGGTGGTGGTGTTGACGAAGATGGTCAACCGCAAGGACACGGCAAAATGACATATGAGGATGGAACTGTGTATGAAGGGGATTTTGTAGATGGTTTGTCAAATGGACGTGGAAAATGTGAATATGCTGATGGAAATGTTTATGAAGGTGAATTTGAGAATGATGTAATACACGGAAGAGGCAAAATGACATATCCCGATGGAACTGTGTATGAAGGCAATTGGCTAAATAATGCAATGACGCATGGCGTATTGACATTTGTTGGTGGAGATGTGTATGAAGGCGGATTTGTGAATGGTGAAAGACATGGAAGAGGCATCATGAGATACGCAGATGGAGATGTGTATGAAGGTGAATATGAGAATGGTCAAAGACATGGAAGAGGCAAAATGACAGCCAACGGAGACGTTTATATTGGCACATGGAATCATGATAATCGGCATGGAGGAGGTGTAATGACATATGCCAACGGAAACGCGTATGCGGGCGATTGGCTAAATAATGCCATGCATGGAGGAGGTGTAATGACATATGCCAATGGAGACGTGTATGAAGGCGAATGGCTAAATAATGCAAAGAATGGGCAAGGCATCATGAGATATGCCAATGGAACGTTTTACCCTGGTTATTGGATCGATGATGAAATTACCGGAGTTTCTGAACGCACACGTGCGTCAGGAATGCCTCCTGCTCCATTTGAAATTGGAGCACCTATTGAAAGAACAGATATTTATTCCATGACAACTACTAGACAACCGGAGGCAACAATTAAATTGAGTGATGGACGTGAGTATAACATTGCCCAGGCAAGAGGGTTGCATCACTTAATTTTAACATCTGGAGCACTGCAAACCGAACTTCGGGTGCAATTAACCCCCCACGACAAGGCAATGCTTGACCGGTTTGTTAGATTTGGCAGAGGTGGTAAAAAAAAGAATGGGCATAAAAGACTGAGGCGAACCCTCAATGATGGTTCGCATCGTGCTCGCCCCCCATATTGAATAAATGTGTTATTCGGACGTTATTTCAACCAAATGATTGGAATTTACAGAAACTGCTTGGGATTGCATCATGAGGACGACCGCGAGTTGACACATGTTTTGGTTTGATTGTTGATTATTTTGAGAGATAATACAGTTATTCTATAATATTGAACGAATATTATAAAATGTAGTGAATTTCTCTCGTTATGTGAGTTTGGGTTTTACAACAAGTGTTGCATTATGGTCATTTATTATTTTTTCGCCCGTTTTTTACTGCATTTCCCCGTTTTCCCCCAAACGCAATCCGATGGAGGGCATTCCTCTTTGGTTTTGTGTGTTGGGCAGTTCACTGGTTGCGGTTGTGCTGATTTTGGTTGTTGTGCTGGGTTAGAAGGTTTAGAAGCCACTTTTCTGGTTTTGTTTGGTGAGGCAAGCCCGGCCAAGGCGGCCTTTCGCGTGGCAACCTCCCGCTTCAGCGCATCCACCCGGTCCATGGCCTGCTTTAATTCTGCCTCAACGCGCGAAAGCTCTTTCATGGCGTCTTCCCGAGCGAGCTGTCTCTTTCCCGTGGGAGATGCAACCCGTTTTTGTCTGGAAATCCACCCAGCAAGCGGATGGTCAATCCGTTCCCTCGTTTCTTTGCCCTTTGGATCCATTGGAGAAATGAAATATGCGGGGCCTTCCTCTTCTACCGCATTTTCCCACTCAAAGTGTTGGTCCTGGAACGGACCGTGCCTGCGTTCCACCAATTTGAATATTTCTATGCCATCTTCATACGTGACGGGCCGATTCAGTTGGGTGCTTATGTACTTTATGCAATCCTCGTGATAAACGGGACCCCATCCCGAATCACCGTCATTTCCAATTGTTATCTCGGATGTAAATAAGTCCCCTTTCCTGCCTTTGATCGGAAATTGGCCATACATGTCATCCCCCTCCACTGGTAAAATTTCATTCGTGTCTCTATCAAACGCTAAACCATTTCTTAACCAAGTCAAATCAACGTTGCTTAACTTCTTGAGCTGATTTTCTTCTTTTTCCTCCTCCTCATCATCATCCTCCTCCTCCTCCTCAATGTCAGGCAACGGCTCGTAGGACAATAAACACAGCGGGCAATACTCCGAATGCATGCCTCCACCGTGTTGTTTTCTTACCATTTTGACCATTTTATTGGGTTTTATGTTTTGTTATATTTTAAAATGAGATAAAAATATCATTGATGACTTTCTCTCAGAATATGGATTCAGATTTGCATAAAAGGTTGGGTGGAACCTTTTAGGGTTTTTTATGAGAGATTAAATTAAAATGAATATATATATCAATAAATTCGGGAAAACATATGTCGTCTGCTCAAAGAGGATTCATACATTTACCCGATGACGTATGGTTTACATGCATGGCCGTTCATCCTATCTATCCTTTGTTAGCAGTTTGCGACAGTGATCATGCACTATTTTTGTATCACATAAATGCGCACCAACCGCCATTGATGCGTTTAATGCGTTTAATAAATATTCTATCTTATGACTGTATAGCCTTTCATTCAACCCTTCCTTTTGTGGCAGCAGGATGTCGTGAAACAGGACAAGTTAATTTTTGGAATATACAAAAGATGCTGGACCATCCGGATGAGGAACTTAATTTTAAGGAGCCCGAATTGAAGTCGTTTGCAACCGCGACTGTGGTTAGCCCATCTTATATCATATTTCATCCAACCAAGCCGTATATTGCAGTTGGTGGGGTAGATCATGAATCGGCATCTTCGTTCATCAAGATATTTGAGGTCAATGCTGAATCTGTGGAAGTAAAGTCTATTGAACTTCCTATGGATGAGGATGAGCCATATGATAAGATTGAATCCATTACATTCAGTCCCGATGGAGTATTTTTGGCAGCCACATTTGGTGAACACATAATGGTATGGTTTTTCGAGGAGATGAAAGTACTGATGGACGTAGACATGCATATGGTTGTGAAGTCACTTGTTTTTAGTCCAATAGATAATATTTTGGTAGCTGGTTGTGAAACATCTAGCCGAAGTGGTAGGATTATTTTATTTAAAATAGAAAAAGACATACCAGCTGCAACTTCTGACGGCTGGACGATGACACGTTTTACAAAGGATAGATCAACATCCGCTATTTCTACTCTTGCTTTCCATCCACTGACTCCTCTAATGGTGTGTGGCTTCGTCAATGGAGATGTTAAATCTTATCATACATTTGAAGAAAGTGGCGCCGACGACCCCCTTACAGACCTGAAATATCATTTTAAAAATCCAATACCTTTTAATGGCCCCCATTTTCCGATGCCAAGTGTTGCATTCAATCGTCAATTTATTGTAACATGTGGTAGTAATAGAGTATATGTTTACGCGATTGATAAAATATTTGGAGTTGGGTTTGAAGAATGGATCGAAACCTCTTTTCCAACAAAGGACATGCCACGTCTATTCACAAAAATAATGCAATTTGAAGAACAAAAAAACATTATACTGAAATCCGTGCGCAAAGTATTTGAAGGATTTTCTATAGATGAATCTGAATCTGGCGATTATTTGAGAGTCCGATGTGAAATAACCGATAAAAGGACTAGACAAGGTTGTTTAGTACTTCAATTCATTGAACATAATTTTTGTAAAGAACATCATGGAGATGGTGGAGATGTGGAATTTGAACCGAAACACGAAGGTCTTGTTGTGGTGTATATTGAGTCTTTGACCAAATGCGGGGCAAACAGTGGAAACTCATTGTTGGCACTAGTTGATGAATTGGCAAAATTAATCCCTTTTATAGAATACATTGCTTTGGAAGATGCGTCGTATTTAATGAAATGCGACAAGGCCGTTGATTTATTCAAATTAAACAGTTTGGCAAGTGCAACCGGAGATTCATGGTATGGTTCTAAGGGATACAAAACTCAGTCGCATGAGTCGCATGCCGAGGTCATGGCATACAACATGCAACTGCGAAACCGAAATATGGCTGAATTATTGGAGGTGGTTGACCCGAGCGTTGAGACAGATATAATGGAGGCGTTTCCAGAATTAGATGTTCATGGTATGACTGTGCACGATTGTTTTAAAATGATGTCGGATAAAATTAGGTCGTTTCCAGAAAAAGAAGAAGAATGCAGTGAAGAACAAAATGAAAAAATAGAGGCATTGACAAAATTAATGTCTGCAATGGAACACTCGTCGGACTTTAAACTTAAACAAAACAAAGACTTATTAAAACGAGTTTCACGTGGGGGTTATAAGCGCGTAACAAAGAAGCGTGGCGGAACAAAGAAGCGTGCAACAAAGAAGCGCCGGACCAAATGTAGTAAAAACTTACCCCAACACTTTCTGTAAATCCAAACTGAGAGATATGAGTTGCGTTGGATTCAATCACGGGGTTTCTGAAATTATTTTAGTCATGTATTATAAGATTGTAATGCAAGCTCCGCAGTGTTTAATTGAAGAGTGTCCGAACCCACCGGGAGCACATGGGCTTTGCTCAGACCACACCCGCATTTTATTAGCACATCACCATCCGATGACTGGCCGTAAAAATGGCGGGGAGGTCACAATGGCTGGGCAGTTTTTTGATAGTCTATCAACTAAGCAACCGCTGGGGGTGGCAAAACTGGAACAAGTGCGCCCGGTGGTTCGGGTGCCATTCATTCCTGATGAATCTACTTTTAAATATTACAATTATAGAGGTCCCAAGGATGCTGAATCGGTCAGTTATAAACCAAAATCAAGGTTAACATTGCGCGAAGAATTGGTTGAAGGAATCAGAGAGGCAAATGTTTTAGACAGGCCAATCGTATTTTTGGTGGCCACAAATATACCACACACGGGTATATACATCTTATATGGTGGTCAATTTTATTCGGTTGCATATGGTTATGACACATCCCCCGCGATTGGTTCGCTGTATTCAATTGACATTCCGTTGATACAGTTTTCTGAAGCAAGAATCGTGTGGATTGGAATACTAACCGATGCCATAATGGGTAGACTGCAACATGAATTTGACCGAGTAACCCGTATTGTGGGCAATTTTGAAGATGCTGATGTTGCGGGTCAACCACTAATCGTTGACCGATTGATGTTTTTTCATATACCGAAAGTATATGGAGGGGTTGGAGCAGATTCCAATCCAGCCGAATGGAATTGCACCAAATGGGCGATGCATGTTTTATTCGGTAAAATACCTGCAAATTTTCGCGAGTTAGTGAGCAGGACAAATCCCGGACTGACGCGAGAAGACCTGACACACTGGCTAACTGCATACGGAGGGAGCAATCAAAGTGAATTCATTAAGGTATTGAAAGCCATTAATAATGCAAGTTTTCCTAGGAGTTCTAGGGGGTCCAAGGGGTCCAAGGGGTCCAAGGGGTCTACAGGCGGCAGCCGCACGACGAAAAGAAAAACAATAAAAATGCGAAAAACAAGAAAAATGCGTTAAAATGCATTAAACACATAATATTTGCCACAATTGAGTAAATACTAAAAAATATATATATATATATGTTATAAACTTATAAACTAATGTCCTCCTCATCCCTTTCACATCAACAAGATGGCCGTATTAGTGAGTTTTTGGAGTTGACAGCAGGAATCGGAAGATACGATAAGAAAACGTTTAGAAAAATGCTGAATGAAAATAATAAGCCCACTATGAAAACTCCGGCGTATGTCACATTGGTTAATAAAAGAGATGATTTGGCTCACATGTTCCCAAGAATGATTGACGCGGGTTGGATGACAGTTGCAGAAGCAAAAGAGATTCTGCCCAATTATAATGATTTTAAGATTAAGCCCTCTGGTGGAAACCGAAGACGTTCCACTCAATCAAAAAAATACAAAAAAAATACCAAACGCAGTAAAAGAACTCGTCATGTGCGAATTAAGCGTTACTCTCGCAAAACTTAAAAGACTTCGTCGTCCAAAATCAAAGAAACGCAAACAAGTATAAAATTGGAATGCGTTTCTCTCTTATTGTGAGTTCAAGTTTATGTAAAGTGTTGGGTTATTGATGCAACATGTGTACAAAACAGCAAACATGTTGAACCTTTTAGGGTTTTTGATTCGTATGTTTGAGAGATATTCATTTTATTTCATATTTAATGATTTATTATTGAATTTCTCTCGTTTGATGCGTTCAAGTTTGTAAAAAATGTGGGAAGATTGGATGAAGACCTACATGATGATGGGTTTGCAACATGCGATGATGCCCCCTGCGGGGGCATGGGCGGCCCTTCGGGCCGCGGCCGACCTTTTTGGGCGGGTGTGCGCGATTTGTGAGAGCATATATGGTGTGCCAGTTTGGGGGCGATGGGGGTGCATCCTAGCGCACGCAATGCATAATATTGTACTATGACCCAACATGATGCAAAATGACAGCATACATGGTGTGCCAGTTTGGGGGCGATTGGGGGTGCACCTAGCGCCGCATTACGGGCGCCCTAGGGCGCATGAAGACGTGGGATGTCGTAAAATTATGAGACCATATATGGTCTGGAGATTTGGGACAGGTCCAGCGGGACTGAGACCATAAGGGACGAGAGCATAATAGGTCTCAGGCCATTGGGGCGCCCTGAATCCATGAGACCATAATATGGTGCGGATTTTTGAGCCATTTTGGCCAGATTGCAGGCCGTATATCATAAATATTTAGAAATCCCTAAACATTCGCAAAAATTAAATTGTGAGCCATTTATGATCAGCCCGACTGGATCGTAAATCAATTTTGCCACGAACGTAGTTCGCATGTTACACATGTGGCAAAATTGATTTACGATCCAGTCGGGA
>Ga0194061_1001739_pt1 | contig 12371 bp, 14 predicted proteins | sample SepL2221m_MetaG_FD_163423 | JGI IMG/M metagenome (GOLD analysis project Ga0194061, IMG submission 163423) | Anoxic zone freshwater microbial communities from boreal shield lake in IISD Experimental Lakes Area, Ontario, Canada - Sep2016-L224-21m | ecosystem: Environmental > Aquatic > Freshwater >...
TACATGGTCGACACAACACCTCTAGGTTTATGAAGTGCGAGATAAGTCTTAGTCAAACTAGCCTTGATTGTCTCACCATCAACCATAACTACAGACTTATCGGGGTCATATTTGCTACCCATCTCATGAACGACAGTACCGTCAACGCTAACCCGGCCCTCGAAAATGAGCTCGTCTGCGCCGCGGCGACTTGTTATACCGGCGTCAGCAATAATTTTGTTAAGGCGAATGAGAGTCATAGCGTCCAATCCTTCACAGGAAGAGCAGTAAAGCCAGAGTCTAGCGCAGGAACTATCAGTCGGTAAGCGCGCTTAAAACCTCATCTAGGCGATCAAGATCTGGCAAATACGGAGCCAAGGCTGGTAGGTCGTGAATGGAATTCAATCCCAAGCGCTCAAGGAAGTAACTTGTTGTCACGTAGAGAATTGCACCTGTTTCAGGCTCGACCCCAGCTTCCTCAACGAGTCCACGGGTGACTAAGGTCTTCATTACCGCTTCGACATTAACCCCTCGAATCGCCGAAACCCGTGCCCGTGATACCGGCTGACGGTAAGCAATGACAGCCAAAGTCTCCAACGCAGCCTGAGTGAGACGCGATTGTTGACCATCTAGGACAAATTTCTCTACAACAGCGTGGTATTCAGGACGGCTATAGAAACGCCATCCCCCATTTACTTGGCGCAGGGAAAAGCCGCGGTCGTCATACTGGCTCTGAAGGGAAGCCAAGCTTTTAACGACCTCTTCTATGGGACTTTCCAACACGTGGGCAAGTGTCATCTCGGTCACTGGCTCATCGACGACCATAAGGATCGCTTCTATCGAACCATTAAGATCAAGTTCAGACATTTGAACCCTCCTCTGTCTCACTAAGTAGATCTGGAACCGCTATATCGAACTCGTCTCCGGCCTCCATCTGGCCAGAATCCGGTCCCGTCCAGCTAATCTGCAACTCCCCAAGGGCGGAAACTTGATCGAATCGTAATGCGCCCTGTCGATAGAGATCGAGCAAGGCAAGGAAGCGAGCTACCACAACCAAAGTACTCTCAGCCTCGGCTACAAGGTTGCGAAAACTCATTGAACGGGTCCGGCGGAGGGCATCTACGACCCAGCGAGACTCTTCCGCCACGCTAACTAAAGGCAAGTGAAGGTGTTCCATGGCTACTGTGGGAGTTACACGGGGCGCCAATACGCGTTCTGCTATCGCACCGAACCTATGAGCCCCTACCCCTATCAGCACCTCTGGAAGAAGGGATGCCAAGGCGGGATTTAGAGCGGTTAAACGAGGGAAGACCTTATCCGCAAGGGCTATTCGCTCCTGGAAAGTCGCTGCAATCTCCTTAAAAGCTCGATATTGAAGCAGGCGAGCGAAGAGAAGGTCGCGAGCTTCTAACAACGCTAGATCAGTTTCATCTTCCACTTCCCCACTTGGGAGGAGTCGTGCCGCTTTTAGATCCAACAAAGTCGCCGCTACCACCAAGAATTCGGTGGCTTGATCGAGTTTCCACCCTTCACCAGATAGCTCGAGAGCGCGAATAAAGGAGATGAATTCGTCGGTCACCTCGCTAAGGGCAACTTCAGTGATGTCCATTCGATGGCGAGATATAAGCTGAAGAAGCAGGTCAAAAGGACCTTCAAAATTATCAAGATGCACGTCAAATCCGGAAGCTATCTCCTGATCAACATCATGCGCTGTTACATCCACTTGCGAACGGTACTTTATTTTCAGGCTCGGTATCGCACAATTGGCCACTTGCCCAGGCCAATCTCCTTGCGTAGAGTCCACCATAAAGCGGCAGAGAGGTTTCTCGATTGAGCGTTAAATCGACATTTGATGATGATGTAGCAACTACATCCACCCTCCTCAAGAGGACACCGAAAAGTTGGCCTGTGCCAAAACCGCTCACCGAGCACGGAAATGCCGCCATTATCGCCATAGTCAATCAAAAAGGCGGCGTCGGTAAAACCACCACCACGATAAATCTGGGTGCGAGTTTGGCTGAACTTGGACGAAAGGTGCTTCTCGTGGATTTTGACCCACAAGGCGCCCTCTCTGTTGGACTGGGCGTAAGCGCTCACGATCTCAAGCAAGAAGAAACTGTTTATCAAATTCTTATGGATGCTCATTCAGATATCGAGAAGGTGATTCTAAAAACTTCGATCCCTGGAATGGATCTTCTTCCGGCGAACAAGGAGTTGGCTGGCGCAGAAGTCACTCTCGTCAATGAAATGGCCCGTGAATACTTTCTCAAGCGTCGCCTAGCCGCGGTCAGTGACTACTACGACATAATTTTGATCGATTGTCAGCCTACGTTGGGTCTTCTTACCCTCAACGCGCTCACGGCTGCCGAGGGCGTCATAGTTCCATTGCAATGCGAGTTCTTTGCTCTCCGAGGTTTTGCGCAATTGCAAGAGAACCTTGAAAGAGTACGAGTGAGTTTGAATCCGACTCTTAAGTTGATCGGAATTCTCGCCACGATGTACGACAAAAAAACATTGCACAGTAGAGAAGTCCTAGAAAGAATCCTGGAAGCTTTTCCCGAGAAGGTTTTTGAAACGGTAATTGCACAGACTGTTCGTTTTCCTGAAACGACCGTGGCCGGAGAGCCAATCACTACTTATGCAGGAAGTTCTGGAGGAGCTGCGTCATATCGACGTCTTGCTCGTGAATTAATCGCTATTGGAGGCGCACGATGAGTCGCAGAGCAAGTTTGCCAGGAGCTGACGAATTATTCCGTCCCTCTGCCCCTTCACTTATCGCTGTTCGTGATACGCCGATCGAAAATACAGCCACGCCCTCACCGATCGCGGCGCCCGTTTCACCAAAGAAGGGGGTTCGTACTACCTCCCGTCGACGAGTTGCAGCGATGGATCGATCACCTTCAGGACGCGAAAGGCATGAAGAGAAGATCACTGTTTATCTTTCTCCTGAAGAACTTTTTGATTTAGATCAGGCGAGACTTCTGCTCAGAGGCGATCTTGGGCTCGCAGCAGATAGAGGTCGAATTGTGCGCGAATCAATTGCCGTGATCATTGCTGACTTGGAAGCGAAAGGCGAGCAAAGCATTCTCGCTAGACGACTTCGAGGTCTCTGAAGAGTTTTCTATCGGGCTCGAGGGTGAGCAGAACTATAACTCTCGCGAATTTTGTCTATCGTAATCAGCGTGTAAATCTGCGTTGTTGTAACTGAGGCATGTCCTAACAACTCTTGAACCACACGAATATCTGCTCCCCCATCCAAGAGATGCGTTGCATAGGAGTGTCTAAAAACATGTGGTGAAACTTTGGCTTCGAGGCCGACTTTAGTCGCGGCATCTAAAACAAACTGCCACGCAGATTGACGAGTTAAGCGCGTCCCTCTCATATTCAAGAAGAGAGCGCTGCTTGGTCTTTTGGATTTTATAGCAAGCTCAGGTCTTACCCGCACTAGGTACTCTTGTACAGCTGCACTTGCATAACTACCCAGCGGGACAATGCGTTCCTTTCCACCTTTGCCTTTTAACTTCAGCGTTTCTACAGAACCACCGCCGGTTTCTATCGAAAGAAAGTCAGCGACATCCAGTCCAACTATTTCGCTCACTCGTGCCCCGGTACCGTAAAGGAGTTCGAGTAAGGCACGCTCTCGTAAGTGAATTGGAGATCCATCGCTTGAGGACGCCTCTATCAAGGAGAGAACTTCCGTGACAGTCAATGCTTTTGGAAGTCGACGCACCTGACGTGACTGTTCAATCTCTCCCATTGGATTTGTAAAACTCTTTTCACGCGCGAGATAGGCAAAAAATGATCTAAGCGCCGAAAGGTTGCGACTGATGCTCGATTCCGCTTGTTGAGATTCACGCAAGGACCCTTGATATTCCAGTATAAATTGTGATGTGGCATCCTCTAGAGAGAAACTTTTCTGATCAAGAAAATCCCCGAAGCGACGAAGATCGCGTTGATACGCAAGTATTGAATTCTCAGCGAGTCCACGCTCAACGCGCAAGTAATCAAGAAAGGCGCGCGCCTCACTCGCAAATGTCATTTAAATTACGACGGCAAAGTCGCGAATTCGTAATTATGAGCGCGAGCCACTGCCTCGTAATAGATCTTGCCTTCATGAACATTGAGTCCACTCGCCAATGATTTATCAGAATCTACTGCTTGCCTCCACCCTTTGTTTGCAATCGCCATCGCATATGGAAGAGTCGCGTTCGTAAGTGCATAAGTCGAAGCGACGGGAACCGCACCAGGCATATTTGCCACACAATAGAAAATACTTTCGTGAACTTGATATGTGGGTTCCGCATGTGTGGTTGCTCGAGAGTCCGCGAAGCAACCTCCTTGATCAATAGCTATGTCTACCAAGACCGATCCGGGCTTCATCGCCTTAACTTGTTCGTTACTAACTAATTTTGGTGCCTTCGCTCCATGAACTAGAACTGCCCCAACAACGAGATCAGCTCTGGTCACTTGGCTCTCTATTGCGTGATGAGAGGCAGCAAGCGTCTTAATCCTGCCGGCGTAGAGCGCGTCAATATATTGGAGCCGAGCAATGTTGCGATCAATAATCGTCACGTCCGCACCCATTCCCATGGCAATAACTGCCGCATTAAGACCCGCAACACCTCCACCAATGACTACAACTTTTCCTGGGGCAACTCCAGGTACCCCGCCCAACAAAACACCTCGTCCGCCATGAGGCTTTTGAAGCGCGGACGCACCCACTTGCGTGGCCATTCGTCCTGCTACTTCACTCATAGGAGCAAGCAATGGAAGTTGACCATTGGCTTCAACAGTTTCATAAGCGATCGCCGTGGTTTCACTCGCAACAAGAGCATCCGTGCAATCTTTTGAAGCAGCCAAATGCAAGTACGTAAAAAGAATTTGACCCTTTCTCATTTTCGGATACTCGACGGCGATTGGCTCTTTAACTTTAAGAATCAAATCCGAAGATTTCCATACTTCATCTGCACTATCCAATATCTTGGCGCCAGTGGCGATAAAGTCGCTATCCGTAATCGCAGATCCAACGCCGGCGCCAGTTTCAATTACAACAGTATGTCCTGCGCGAATAAATTCGCCGACTCCTTCAGGCGTAATTGCAACTCGAGATTCATGACTTTTAATCTCTTTAGGAACACCAACGATCATTTTGATCTCCAATTATTAAGTTTGCTTACGGCAAGGGTACACGCGCTTTAGCCGGTGCGGTCCACGCCTTTTGTTCGCAATGCGGCCGCAATTAATCCTTCAAAGAGCGGATGAGGTCGAGTTGGTCTCGACTTGAATTCCGGGTGCGCTTGCGTTCCTACATAAAAGGGGTGCACCTCACGTGGTAACTCGACAAACTCGACAAGATCTCGGTCGACATAAATTCCGGAAAAAACAATTCCTGCTTTGTTAAGTTGTTCGCGATACGCATTATTTACTTCGTAACGATGACGATGACGCTCGGAGATCTCAAGGGAACCATAAAGTTCCGAAACTAGTGAACCAGGAACGAGCTTGGATACATAAAGTCCAAGACGCATCGTTCCACCCATATCTGCTTCGCCTTTAACAACGGCGCGTTGATCTGACATGGTCGAAATTACTGGCGAAAGGGTTTCAGGAGCGAACTCAGCCGAATTGGCATCGGAGATACCCGCCAGATTTCTCGCGGCTTCAATCACCATGCACTGTAATCCAAGACACAATCCCAACGTTGGGATCTTCGCTTCGCGCGCAAATTTGAGTGCTCCAACTTTTCCTTCGATCCCTCGAATGCCAAAACCGCCTGGCACGCAAATCGCATCAACATCTCCAAGTTGCTCTTTCGCACCCGCTTCAGTTTCACAATCATCACTAACTACCCATTTGATTTCAATTTTCGCATTATTAGCAAAACCGCCAGCGCGAAGAGCCTCGGTAACGGAAAGGTATGCATCAGGAAGATCAACATATTTTCCTACAAGAGCGACTTTTACATGGTGAGCAGGATGATGAACTCTTTCGAGTAGCGCGTTCCATTCTTTCCAATCCACGTCCTTGAAAGGCAAACCAAGCCGCCTGACTACATAGGCATCCAATCCTTCGGAATGAAGGACTTTTGGAATATCGTAAATTGAAGGAGCATCCACCGCCGCGACCACGGCTTCCAAATCCACGTCGCACATCATCGAAATCTTTTTCTTAACAGCAGCAGGAATAGCTCGATCGGAACGAATAACGATGGCGTCCGGCGCAATACCAATACTCCTCAACGCTTGAACACTGTGCTGAGTTGGTTTCGTTTTCAACTCTCCAGATGGACCGATGTAAGGCACAAGTGAGACGTGAACATAGAAAACGTTTTCTCGACCAACTTCCTGTCGAATTTGTCGAGCTGCTTCCAGAAATGGTTGAGATTCAATATCGCCAACGGTTCCACCAACTTCGGTAATAACTATGTCAATTTCTGGACCCGCCATCGCGCGAATCCGCTCCTTAATTTCATTCGTAATGTGCGGGATCACTTGCACCGTTTCGCCAAGGTATTCTCCTCGACGCTCTCTAGCAATCACACGCGAATAAACTTGACCCGTCGTCACATTCGCAGAACCATGCAAATTGGTATCCAGAAAACGCTCATAATGGCCGATGTCTAAATCAGTTTCGGCGCCATCATCGGTAACGAAGACTTCGCCATGCTGGAAAGGATTCATGGTGCCAGGATCCACATTGAGGTATGGATCGAGCTTTTGCATCGTGACTCTCAGGCCACGTGAGCGAAGAAGTCTGCCCAAACTAGAAGCGGTGAGGCCTTTACCGAGGCTTGAAGCCACGCCTCCGGTTACGAATAAATGCTTAGTCACATGCGGCTGGCCCATGGAAGACTAACCTATCATCTCTTGAAGCCTATTTTCGCTCTTCGTTCATTTCTAGTAATTCTGCGGCGTGTTCACGCGCGCTTTTTGAACTTTCGTGACCGGCCAACATTCGGGCGATTTCCTCTACTCGATCTTCACCGGTGACTTTCGTGACGCTGCTTTGATTTACAAATCCATCTTGATTTTTGGTCAGCACAAAATGAGAATCAGCCCAGGCCGCGACTTGTGGCAAATGGGTAACGACGATCACTTGAGCGTGTCGAGAAAGGGAATGTAGCCGCCGACCAACTTCGATGGCTGCTTTCCCACCCACACCTGCGTCAATCTCGTCAAAAATGTAAGTTCCTACTGGAGCGCTGCGGGCGATCACAACTTCAAGTGCCAGCATTATTCGAGAAAGTTCGCCACCACTTGCGCCTTTTGCCACCGAAACTAAAGGACCTTGGGCATGGGTTCGAATGTTCATAGCGATTTCATCGCAACCATGGATAGTAAAAGTGGCTTCAGTTAAGGCGGCTGAATAATCTGGCGATTGGATCGAACAAATGAATTGAGTGTGTGGCATTGAAAGTGAATGAATTTCCTGAGAGACAAGATCCGACAATCGTTCAGCGTATTTCGCGCGAAGTACCGAAAGGCCCCTGGCTGAGGATTTGAGTTCCTGCAGTGCTCCTTCGAGTTCCTTCTCGAGCACGGAGATGCGCTCGTCTCCCCCAGTGAGATCTTCTATCTTCAAAGCCACCTGGTCAAATCGCTTTATCAACTCTTCGATTTGATCGTCTGGTTCGATTGATTCGGCAAAACGTTTCACGAAGGTTGTTAATTCCGCTCGACGAACCTGCGCCAACTCGAGTCGTTCTGGATCTGCATCCAAATCTGATAAATATCGATGTGCATTCGTTGTCACTTCGGCCAAAAGGAAATAGCTCTCAGCGACATTGTCCAAAATCGACCCGATTAAGGGATCTTTATCAGCCACTGACTCCAAAGCACGTTTGGCGGTAGACAGGGAAGTCAAAATCCCAGAATCCTCTCCATCTAAAATCTCCGCCGTTTGATTCATTGCGAAGCGGAGCGCTTCTACGGAAGAAAGTCGAGAAATTTCCGAAGAGAGGCTTGCGAACTCCTGGTTTTGAGGTTTCACCTTTAAAAACGATTGTGAAAATTCTTCCAACGCGGCCAACTCTTTTTCTCTTCCGGAAGCGCTTTTGCGCAAAGAAAGAATCTTCTTTTTCAATTCCAAGAAATTATTTAAAGATCTCTTGTAATTCTCCAATGCGGAATCTATTTCCGGCCCGCCGAAATTGTCTATGAGCTCTCGTTGTTTCGAAACTTTACTCAGACTCATACTGGCTGCTTGGCCATGAATCTCAACGAGAGATTCCCCCAAATCCGAAAGGACGCCCGAGGGAACGTTCACACCCCCCGCCGTTGCTTTACTTCGTCCATCATTTCCGAGAGTCCGAGTCAAAATAAGCGTTCGATCTTCAATTGCAGCGCCACGTTCTATTGCTCGTCTCTCAATTTCGGAGTTGACGCGAAAAGTGGCGCTAGCGGTGAGGCGATCTTTTCCTTGTCTAACCAAAGACGCATCCACCTTCTCACCAAGCACGAGTGAGAGAGCTGTGAGAATCATTGTTTTACCAGCGCCTGTTTCGCCCGTAAATACGGTCAAGCCACTAGATAACTGAAGGGATGCTTCCTCGATTACACCGATCCCGCGAATATTGATTTCCTCTAATGATGAACGATCACTCACCGCGCCAACCCTCAATAGGCAACTTAAATTTGGCTACTAAACGATCGGTAAAAAGAATCTCCTTCAAGTGTGCCAACCGGACCGTCTCACTGTCCCGCGTCATAACAACTCGATCGCCCTGTAACAGTTGAAATTTACGGCGAGAATCAGCGGAGAGCAATGCATCCGATGACTCGACGTGAATTACCACAGTGGACTGTGCAGAAACTACGAGGGGTTTTGAAAAAAGAGCATGTGCTGATATCGGCAACACAACGAAAGCCTCCACTTGGGGCCAAACTACAGGTCCCCCAGCAGAAAATGCATAAGCGGTAGACCCGGTGGGAGTCGAGCAAATCAATCCATCACACCCCCATCGTGAAAGGGGGCGATGATCAATCTGTACGAAAAGTTCTACCATTGTGGTTTCGTTTCGCTCCACCGTCACTTCGTTGAGAGCCCAACCGTGGGAAACTTCCTGCTCATCGCGCATGACTAAATATCCAAGAACTAGTCGCTCGTCAACAATGTAATTCTTTTCTAGCACCGCTGTGCAAATCTCCGAAATTGTTGGTCTTTCTACTTCGGCTAAAAATCCTACGCGGCCGAGATTAACTCCGAGAATCGGGATCGTGGTTCCTCGAACAGCTTCTGCGGCGCGTAACATCGTTCCATCGCCACCAAGAACTATTGCAATTTCCACTGATGTGAGATGTTGTGCATCAAAATCTGCAATCCCCGAAAGTTCCGCTTCGGGATTGGCATAGAGGTCAAAACCTGCTCCTCGAAAGAAATCAGCTAACTCGTCTGCTGCCGCACGTGCATCGCTCCTATTTGGATTGACAACAAAAAGAATGGATCGTCCTTGGGAGGTCATTGAGGACCAATTGCAATAGCGTGGTCGAGGGCATCTAAGTCGATTTCACCAGCGCCCCAACGTAACCAAAGAAAGTATTCAACATTGCCGGCTGGACCTGGTAGTGGACTTGCAGCGATTCCCAAAGTACCCAATCCAACATCGTATGCAGACTCTGCAACATCCATCACTGCTGTTCGTCGTAACGCCGGATCTCTGACTACTCCGCCTGCACCAAGTCGTTCGCGCCCAACTTCAAATTGTGGTTTCACCATCAGTACAAAGTCCGCTTCCGACTTCGAAACCGCTGCTAACGCAGGAAGTACCAAAGTAAGGGAGATAAAGGAAAGATCAGCAACAACAAGATCAATGGGCTCCCCCACCATTTCACCTGTGAGATGTCGAATATTGGTTCTATCCAAAATAATTACACGTGGATCTTGGCGCAATTCCCACGCGAGTTGCCCATAGCCAACATCAACCGCCACTACTTGTGATGCTCCTCTGCGCAAAAGAACATCGGTGAAGCCGCCCGTGGAAGCTCCCGCATCCAGGGATCGTTTGCCTTCAACAATGATGTCGGTGAATGCGTCTAGCGCCCCAGCCAATTTGTGACCACCGCGCGACACAAAGTCATCTCTTTCGCCCTGCAGCACAATCGAAGTCTCGGCATCAACTTGAGTAGCGGGTTTAGAGGCAGGAATTCCTCCAACTAAAATGGATCGTGATTCGATCAAATCCGCGGCGTGGTCACGTGACCGCGCCAGGCCGCGTCTGACCAATTCGGAATCCAGTCGAGTTTTCATATTCTTCTTTAGAGACCATCAATCGTTGACAGAGTGGCTTCCAAAGATCGATGAACGTTTTCCAGTCGTTGAGCGTGCTCACCAATAGGCAGTGAATCGATTGAATCCAGGTCGAGGGTCACGCGCTCTACGAATTCTTCCATTTCAAGATTTTCCACTACTTCTTACCTTTCGCTGGAACGCTCTTTTTGCTCGTGCCTTTTGCCGCTGCAGGCTTTGCTGCGGCCTTCTTAACAACTGGCTTTGATACTTTTTTTGCGGCCGTCTTTTTGGGTGATTTAGCTTTGGCCTTGGGGGAACTCTTGGCTGAACTCTTGGACGAACGAAGAGTCTCCACCTCAGCCACTAAGCGATCGAAGTCAACCTGCTTAACAAAGCCCATGCGCTTCACCGAACGCTCAACTTCTTCCTCGATCTTTATCTTGATACTTTCGCCGCTGTCTCTAAGCCAAGTATTCAGCGCCGCAACGGCTTCACTCGGGTTACGGTCACCTTCAGTAAATTTAGAAAGATATACCCGAAGAGTGCTGAAAATATCGCTCGCCATCTGATTCTCGCCTTCTTTGATTTCGTTATCTATGTCTAAACGCTACCTAAATTCTAGTGATATCGCTTGCTTCAATTTGCCAGCGGCTCGCTAGCCCTTGCGGACCTTTCCAGAAACGTCGATGAATAGATCCCTCAATTTCCACCCATTCGTCGATTTTGAGAGTCAGAGCCCTTCTGCGGGCTTTGGAATTCCATGCTCCAATATCGAGTACGTCTACCCCGGTTCGATTTTCACGGGTAAGAACGACCCGAAATTCCACTACGCGATCCTCGCTCGGAAGAGTCTTCTCAACTCCCACCGATGAAACGCGCCCGCAAATGACAACCGAATTAACTGTGTTGTCTACGCGATCCTCTTCAGAATCCTTCTTGACCGATGTTGACATTGCAATCCTCTTTCACTTGGGCGTCTTAGTTGATGCCGTGAAGTTGAAGGATCTAGAAAGGGTGTGACAGGAACAAAAGAAAATCTAAAAGATGTGGGTAACTTATGAATCGCCCGATCGATCATGCGCGTCGGTGACTTCTTCGACATCTATTGCGGCGCACTTGCGAAACCACTCCATTGCTTCTTCGCGACGACCAACAGATTCCAGTGCATCCGCGTAGGCGTACCGCAACCGAACGGCCCATTCAGCAGATTCATTTTTCAGGTCTTTACACGTTAAGGTAATCACCGCAGCATCTAACTGACCTAAATCTTTTCTTGCTCCAGCCGCGACAATTCGCATTTCAATCTCTTCGGGTTTTTCCAATTTCTTTACCTCAGGAGAGCCCGCCATTTCGAGGGCTTTCTCGGGGCGGCCCAGTCCGCGTTCACAGTCAGCCATCACGGGCCAGATAGAAACGTCTCCTGAAATTCGATGCGCAGCCCGTAATTCACGTAGAGCAACTTCGTATTTACCTGCACGATAAGCCGCGTAGCCAGCTGATTCACGAGCCACTGCTAACCGTCCCGCATGGTGAGCGGCGGCCATTCCATGCAAATATGCCCGATCGGGGTCACTATCAATAAAAATACTTACGCATACCAAATGGCGCGCTACTACTTTTGCATTATCTGCAGAAAGGGATAGCAGTTCTGCTCGTGCTGACTTCTCTAACTCTTCACCAGTAACTTCATCTGGAATAACAGGTTCAAAAATTCGTGGACGAAAACGCGTTGGATCTTGCGAACGGCCCATTGGAGTTCGCGGCGTTACTGCTCGACCGCCTCTATCCCCCGCCGTCTTGGATATTCCTGGTCGAGTTGCGCCAGGACGATCAGGGCGCCCACCTCGTGGTGCATCGCTGCGGGGTCTATCTGTACGTGGTGCATCGCTGCGGGGTCTATCTGTACGTGCTGCATCGGAAGAACTGTTCAGTGGACGCGAAGATGTCGATCTCGGACGGGATGAATCGCTCGAACTTTTTTCAGTTGAACGGCCAGATGATGGCCTCCCACTTGAAGAAGTACCTGATGTTGAACGTGTTGATGGACGACCCGATGATGGACGACCCGACCCCGAACGTGAAGGCGGTCTCCTTGAATCACTAGTCGAATCCATCGTCGTACTCCATTCCGAGTGGAAAACTGCGAGCAACTGTAAATGAAAAAT
>Ga0194061_1001743_pt1 | contig 12346 bp, 13 predicted proteins | sample SepL2221m_MetaG_FD_163423 | JGI IMG/M metagenome (GOLD analysis project Ga0194061, IMG submission 163423) | Anoxic zone freshwater microbial communities from boreal shield lake in IISD Experimental Lakes Area, Ontario, Canada - Sep2016-L224-21m | ecosystem: Environmental > Aquatic > Freshwater >...
CTCTCCGACGGGCCGACGGTGACGAGTTCGGGCAGCATCATCGCATTCGTGGACGCGCCTGAAGGCTACGAGGTGGAAATCATCCAACGGCCAAGATGATTGCGGATCGCGGATTGCGGATTGCGGATTTTGGATTCGCGACTGCGCGTTTGAACACGCCCGGCGGAACGACGTGCGTCTGCAAAAATCAGCAATCAGCAATCCGCAATCCGCAATCGGATCGGCCCGCCTCCTTTCCAGACTGTGTGAAAAGTCGCGGAGGCCGGAAGACGGGCGTCCTCGCCTGTCATGGCCGACAGGCTTCCAAGCTGTCGGCTCCGTGCACGGCAGGCCGGAGGCCCGCCTGCCATCACAGCCGGGACGGCTGTTTTCCGCCGCACGCAGACTTTTCACACAGTCTGTTCCGTCGGCGGCTGCGGACGGGCAATCCGCAATCCGCAATCTGCAATCCGCAATCCGATGGAATTTGACTGGCTGGATTCGCCCTTCGATTTGCACAAGATCTCGCCACGCGAGATCGAGGAGTCGTTCGAGGATCCGTTCAGCCTGAGGCTCATGCCCGATGTGGAGATCGCCGGCGAAGGCCGCACGCGATATTTCAACCTCGGCAAGAGCATCGAGGGCCGCGCCATCTTCACCATTTTCTGGAGCGACGGGAAAAAATTCCGCTGCCTCCTGTCGCGCGAGATGACGCCCGAGGAGCTGTCGTTCTTCGACCGCAAGACGCAGGAGCTGAACTGACGCATGAAGACGATCAACGCATGGAGCCAGGTGCCGCGCTTCGAGTCCGAGGAAGATGAGGCGGCGTTCTGGCTGGAAACGCGCATTGATTCGCGGCTGATGAACCAGTCGCTGCTCCGCGCCGACAACCGCGAGAGCACGACCATCACGCTGCGCTTCGACCCGCGCCTGCTCTCGCGGCTCAAGCGCATCGCGCGCTCGCGGTATCTGAACTACCAGAGCATGATCAAGCAGTGGCTCAGCGAGCGGCTCGAGAAAGAACTGGAGTGAGGCGGGAGAGTGCTCAGTTCTGAGTTCTCAGTGGCCTCAAGATTTCAGTCTGAGAACTGAGAGCTGCGCACTCGGCCCTGGGTTTCCAAACTGAGCCACGGCCCACTCCGCGCTTTCCTTCGCGCACCGTCCGTGCTTCGAGATGCGCGTCGCACTTCACGCGACGCCCCGCATTCCAAAATGGACAAGACCGAACTCCGCCTCGACCCGCTCACGCGGGACTGGACCATCTTCAACGAAAGCCGCGCACTGCCGCCGGTGAACGGCTCCGTGCGCGACGACAAGCTCGCTGAAAGCCCGTTCCGCGCGGGGCTGGAACATTTTGCCGCGCACGCGCTGCACCACTCCGCAGGCGAATCCGGCTGGCAGGTGCGCGTGGTACCGAACCGCCTGCCGGTCCTCCGCGTCGAGGGCGACAGCCGCGCCGAGGTGGACGGCCTCTACGAACATCTCGACGCGGTGGGCGCGAACGAAATCGTGATCGAGGATCCCGGCACGCGCACGCTCGACGAGCTGCCGCCCGGCGCGATCGCACAGGTGATTCGCGCGTGGGCCGTGCGCATCGACGACCTCATGCGCGACATGCGGCTGCGCTCGTTCACGGTCATCAAAAGCGCGGGCCGCGCCGCTGGGCAGACGGTCGCGCACAGCCTGAGCCAGATCATCGCGATGGCCGTGGTGCCGCCCGCACTGCGCAGGAAGCTGCGGCACGCGCACGAGCATTTCACGCTGCGCAAGCGCTCGCTGTTTGCGGACATCATCGAGCACGAGCGGCGCAATGCGTCCCGCGTGGTGCATGAGAACGCGGGCTTCTTCGTCTTCTGCCCGTATGCGGCGAGCGCGCCGTTTGAAATCGCGATCTGGCCGAAGCGCCAGTGCCCGGATTTCCACCGCATCACGCACGAGGAATCGGACCAGCTCGCGCTCGCGCTCGGGCTCGCGCTGCGCAAGCTCAACCGCGCGAATGACCACCGGCCGTACCACCTCGCCCTCACGACCGCGCCCTCGCGCGCCGCGACGCAGGAGGACTGCGATTCGCTCGACGATGCCTTCCGCTGGCACATCACGATCACGCCCGTGCTGCGTCCGCCGGACGCGCTGCCTGCGGCAACCGGCTGCCATGTGAACGGCATCTGGCCCGAGGTCGCGGCGGATTATTTGCGCACGCTGCCTGACGAACCATCGGCGCCATGACGGGCCGCCATGTTTTTTTCGAGGGCCGCGTGCAGGGCGTCGGCTTCCGCTGGACGGTGAAAAATCTCGCGCGCGGCTACGACGTGACGGGCTGGGTGAAAAACCTGCCCGACGGGCGGGTGGAGATGCAGGCGAGCGGCGACACGGACGAGGTGGATGCGTTCATCGAGGCGATCGAGGAGAGCGAACTGAAGAGCCACATCAAGAAGGTGGATGTCTCAGTCATGGCTCCGCCGCCGGATTTCCGGGGCTTCGAGATCCGGCAGTAGGCGAGGCTAAGGCAGTCCAAGTTTTTCCTCAGGCGCTCGCGCTGGAAAGTGGCTTGGGCTTTAGTCCGGGCGTTCGAGATCGAGCAGTTTAAACAATGTCGTAGCCGCGTTTGTGAGAACGCGGGCACTTCTCAAGAGAGACGATCTGCCCGCGCTCTCACGGGTGCGGCTACAGTATTTCTTAAAACGCTCCAAAGCTCAAACCACTTTGTCGCGGCTCCGGCCACGGTATTTGTTGAACGGCCCTACGCGCGCGCGGCCTTCTGTTTTTTGGCGTCCGTTTTCTGCACTCCGTAGTATTCCTTGTAGCGGTAGTAGTAGTCCTGAAGCTTATCGTCCACGTCGTTGCACACGATGCCGAGCATGTTCACCTGGCGTTCGCGCAGGGTGTCGAGGGCCTTCAGGCTGATGCGCATGTTGGACGCTGCGAAGCGGAAGACGAACAGCGTCGCGTGGACCTTTGGCGCGAGGCTCGATGTGTCGTCGGCGGCGGTGACGGGCGCGCTGTCAATGATCACGTAGTCGTATTGCGCTGCGGCGGCGCGGAGGAGGCGGTCGGCGTCGGTGCCGAGGAAAAGTTCGCCGGGATTCGGCACGGCCGTGCCGCGCGAGAGCAGCGAGAGGCCGGGGACGCGGGTCTGCTGCACGGCATTTTGCAGGGCGCAGTCTCCGGTGAGCACGTCGCCGAGACCGGGGCCGTTCGGGAGGTCGAGTGCCTGGTGGAGCGCGCCGCGCCGGAGGTCTCCATCCACGAGCAGCACGCGTGCATCGCCCATCGCCATGGTGATCGCGAAGTTCAGTGCGATGGTGCTCTTGCCTTCGTTCGGGACGGCGCTGGTGATGAGAAAGGTCGTGGGGCGCGGGCCTTCGATGGGGAGGAAAAAGATCGAGGAGCGCAGCGAGCGCATGGATTCCAGGAAGGCGTGGCGCTCGTCGTCGGCGAGCAGCGGTGCGACATCCACGGCGCCCACGGCGCAGGAGACATGCGGGATGGTCGCGAGCAGGCGGTCGGAAAATGTGGCCTGAAAATCGGCGACGGTATCAATGCGATCATCGAACATCGAGATCCCGAGGATGCCGAAGATGCCGAGGAGGAGCCCGAGCACGGATCCGATGGACAGGGTCTTCGCGACGCCGAAACGCGCGGTGCGGGCGGGGGTGGCCTTTTGCCGGATGGAGATGATTTCCTGATCCACGTTGCGGGTGATCTCGACGCTGCCCTTGGATTTGGAGAGGTTCTCGAACTGCGCGCGGAGGCGGCTGATTCCGGCCTGGATGCCGGAATACTGCGTGAGGCGCTCGCTGTTGGAGGCGGCCTTGGCCTCCCATTCCTTCACGGTGGTTTCGAGGTTCCGGATTTCGAGGGCGGTCGCATCGCGGCGGCGCTTGAGTTCCTCGGTGCTCTGCTTGCGGAAGATGTCAATGAGGTGCTGCTGCTGCGCGATCTGCTCGTCGAGATCCACCATGATGGGGTGCTTTGGCGTGAGGTCGCGCGCATAGCCTGCGCGCTCGGCCTTGAGCACTTCGATCTTCTGGCGTGCGCGTTCGTATTCGAGGAGCGGCCCGGTCGCGGCGGGGGTGCGCGGGTCGCCCTCGCGGAGGTCGTCGCCGTCGGCCTTGGGCGTCTTGCGGTCGCGCGCGATCTGCTGGTCGGCATCAAAGAGGTTGAGCAGTTGCGATTCGTTCCTCAGTTCCGCGAGGCGGGTGTTGAGCTTCGAGAGGTATGCGGCGGCGGCATTGCCTTCCTGCTCGAGGAAGCCGGTCTTGTTTTCGCGCTGGAATGCGAGGAGCCTGTCCTCTTCCTTGCGCAGTTCGGCGGCCACGCGCCCGATCTCCTCGTCAATGGCATCCGCGGTGAAGTCCCCCTTCTGCGATCGCATCTCGCGCCGCGTGGCGATGTATTCGTGGAGGATCGCTTCGAGGAATTTCTGCGTGTAGATTGGATTCTCTCCGGTCGCGGTGAGGGCAAAGATGGAGGTCTGCGGGATCGGTGCGACTTGCAGGATCACCCGGCTCACGGGGATCTCCGCGGCGGTCGTGCGCACATAGGCTTCGGCGCGCGTGCGGATGGCCTCATCCCTCATGAGTTCGCCCTGCGTGTTCATGAAGTGCGTCATCTCCTCGGAGAAGGTGCCGCCCTCGGGGAGGTTGATTTTTCCGCCCACCATCATGCGCGCCTGGGACATGTAGATCTGCTTCTGCGCGGCGATCACCCATGCTCCGACGCCGGTGCCGAGCGCGATTCCGAATACAAGGATCCACCAGTATTTGCGCAGGAGCATCCGGTAGCGGATGAGCCGCGAGCGGATTCTGTGGCTGGCGGCGGACGGGTCGCCCGCAGCGTGCGATGAAGGGCCGGCCATCGTGCGTCAGATGTTGATGAATTTCCGCGGGACGATGATCCGGTCGTCCGCCTGGAGGACGGGGTCCTTTTCGATCTGGCCCTTCGTCAAAATCGCATCCACGTCCACGATGGTCGTCTCTACTTTTCCATCGGGCTTGTTGCGCACGAGCTTCACCTTTTTCGAGTCGGAGAATTCCGCGAAGCCGCCGGCTTTCAGAATGGCCTTGCTCACGGTGAGGCGGTCCTCGGCGGGGATCTCGATGCTGCCCTGCGTGCGCACTTGGCCGCTGACATAGACGGTGCCGCGCGATTTCGAGCTCGCCGAATCGAGGCCGATGATGACGGTCGCGTGGATGAAATATTCGCGCTGGAGCAGCGGCTTGATCGTCTCGGCCAGTTCGCGGCAGGTGCGCCCTCCGGCCCGCACGCGTCCGATGAGCGGCACTTCGACTTCGCCGCCGTCCGTCACGACGAGGGAAAGGGGTGCGCGTCTTTCCTGCACGACGCGGTAGCTGAGGCGGTCGCCTGCGCCGAGCCTGCGCGAATTGTCCAGCACGTCCATGGAGGTCGTGCCGGCGACGATGCCCGCAGCCGAGGAGGGATCGGCCTTTTCCCGCTGCTGCGCGCCGGCGATCACCGGGGCGAAGAGTGCGATGAGGATCGCGATTTTGATCCGCACGATGTGAAAAAGGCGGGCCGTCATGCGCGTCAGAACTGGTAGCTCAGGCTGAGGATGCCGGAGTGCTGGGTGTAGCTGCGCAGCGCGAGGTTCGAATCTTTGTCCACGTAGCCGTAGCGCAGCGCGAGCGAGGTATGGGACGAGAGCCGGAATGCCAGCGCCGCACCGCCGCCGTAGCGGAAGGCGTGCTCGGCACCCGCGGCGACCGCGCCGGAGTCGCGCGCGTCCTCGAGGAATGCGTCGAAAGTCCACGTCATGATGTCATTCATCCGCCAGCTCGCGGCGTAGCGCGCGAAGACGTAGTCGGTGAAATTCACGCCGAGGCCGAGCCGCGCCTCGCGCCCGACGGTGAGCGTGTGGCTGAGGTAAAGCGAGATACGCTGCGCCGCCGAGAGGTTCGCATACCAGCTCCCAAAATTGCTCTGCTCGAGCCGCGTGCCGTTCTGGTCGAAGCTCATGTCCTGGTAGCCAGCGCTGATGCGCAGCTTCGTGTATTGCGAGAGCGTCGCATCGGCAAACGCGCCGACCGTCCAGATCGTCGCATCGTTGCTCGTGCCATCCTCGTAGTTCACGAGTGCCGCGCTGCCCTCGATGCCCAGGCCAAGCGCATCCGTCACCTTGTGCCGTGCGCTGGCGAAGAACTGCTCCTCGGTGCGGTCCAGGTAGTTGAATTCCGACGAGAGCGTATTGTAGATGAAGTGATCGTAGCCGACGACGAAATCCCAGTCCGGGTAGCGGATGAATGCGGTGACTCCCGACGAATTCTGGAGCCGCGCGAAACGCTGCACATTGCTCAGCGTCGCCTCGTCAATCGGGTTCTGCGCGATGGTGATGCGATCGTGGATGTTCAGCCGCAGATGCTCGCCGACGAAAATGTCGAACGCGAACTGCGTGCCCGGATCGATCAGCAGCGTCTGCGAGTCGAGGTGCGAATTATTGAGATATTTCGCGTAGCCCATGCTCAGGCCGAGGCGGATCGTGTTCAGGCGTGTCACCTGCCATTCGCTCTCGATGCCCACGCGCGGGCGGAAGATGAGGTCGCCTTCCCGGTTGAATTCCGAGAGCCCCACGTTGTCGTTTACCTCCAGGTCCATCTGCACCGAAGCGCCCACCTTCACCGGGCCGAGTTGCATGATGTGACCGCGCAGCTTCGACACCTGCTCCTGCCGCGCATCCGCCGCGAGCGAGCTGATGCCCGAGGGGCGGATGGATTCCTGCGCATCCGCCCTCACGCCGGCGAGGCACGCGAGTGCAAATGTACAGAGCGTCCTGGATATTCCGGTTTGTTTCTGAGTTTGGGTGTGGATCATGCGATGCGTGGTCGGAGATTCGTGCGACTATGGGACGGGCACGCTGCTGTTGACAAAGCAATTCCTTGGCCGGCTTAATGCTCAGATGCTCAGGCCACTCACAGTGAAACAAAAAACCACCGCCATTTTCCTTCTCCTGTGCAGCATCATTCCCGCAAGTGCCGCGGATAAACCTGCGCCTGTCCCCGCCGGGCCCGCGGCAGGCCATGATGCCGCCGACGACGCTGCGGCGGCCGTAGTGGCAGCTATCAAGGCGCTCGGCCCGAATCCGTCCTCGCGGCAGATCGGGAACATCGTCTTCAAAGCCGTCGGCAAATCCCCCGCAAGTGTGCTCCCGATCGTCCATGCAGCCGTGCTCGCATCGCCGCAGGCCGCAGCCCCGGAGATTGTCACCGCCGCGACTGCCGCAGTTCCGGATCCGTGGAAAAAGGTCGCCTACCACCGCATCACTTCGCGTGTCGTGAAAAAGGCCGCTCCTGACTCCAAGGACGCCCACGATGAAAAACCGGCTCTCGACCGCAAACCAATCGCCGGCGCCAAGGGTGCTGTGCTTCCGGCTGTGGCCGAGGGGCCCACATCCACAATCACCCTCGCCGAGGCCATCATCCGCACCGCGCTCGACGCGCTGCCCGGCCTCGATCTCCCCACGCTCCAGGCCGCCGCGGATATCGCGCTGCTCGGCGATCCCTCCGTCCTCCTGCGTTACATCCAGGGGCCGCGCTCCATCTCCGGCGTCGGTGACGCGGGCACGAGCAACTACGCGAACGAACCGTTCCGCCCCGGCGTTGCGGGCACCAAGCCTGTTCCCACACCGCAGGAGCCTGCTGTGAGCAAATGATTTCATGCAAACAGCAATCCCCGGAGTCGGCGATGCGGGCGTGAGCAACCGCGCGAACGAACCGCTCCTGCCCGGCATCGCGGGTGCCACGCCTGTGCGTGCGCCGAATCGGCCCGCCGCCCGCCGCTGAAATGATGCCTGCGAATTCATCCGGCATCCGGGTTATCGCAGCAGTCACCGCCCTGCTTTTCACGACCGCCGCGGCCCGCGCCGTGGTTCTCGACTGGGCGAGTCTCCCAGGCGGGCAGATGTGGCCGAATGCCGCGACCAGCAGGCAGTTTAACCTCGACGGCGTCGCCGGAAACGACATCCAGATTGCCATCACCAAGAGCGCCGCGATCACATAGGCGACCGAGCCGAGCAACGGCCAGCTCTACCCGCAGAATATCTCGGATACAGCGATCGAAAGCGGCGTCCGCGGCCTTCAGATGTGGACCTCTGCGGGCATGGTGAATTCGTCGAATACCATCACGCTTACCATCACCTTCCTCGGCACCTATTCGACCGGTGCCTACGTCACAAATCTCACGCTCTTCGACGTGGATGCATCCACCACGTTCACAGACAGGGTGACCATTACCGCCCTGAACGGAGCCACACCGGTCACGCTGACGGCCTCGAATAACAGCGCCTTGGGAACGCCGTCCAACACGATCACCGGCTCCGGCACCACAAGTGTAGTCGCGCTCGGCAGCACCACCGTCGGCGATATTTCGAACGCGCGCGGCGACGTCTATGTGAACACGGGCAACCAGCGTGTGACCACGATGACGTTCGTATGGAACAACCCCGGCCCAAATTTCGGAGGCCAGGCGATCGATCTCGGGAACATCACCTTCACACCAGAAGTCGGCGGCTGTTCTGCGGCGCTCGCGCTCTGCGGCGGCCTGCTCGCATTCGGCCGACGGCGGGCTGCGCGGGCTGCGGCATGAATTCTCGTGCGGCAGCGTCGGAGCATGCCGCATCGGCGCTCGGGAAAATGCGGCGATGGATCCTGTTCATCGCGCTCCCGCTAATCATTGCGCTCGTGCTCGCCTACGCGCCCGCGCGCATGGCATTTTCCCGCTGGCAGCACGACCGGCTGGTCCGCGCCGCCGTAAAATTTTTCGCGCAGGGCGACCTCCACGGCGCATCGCTCTCCGCGCGCGAGGCCGTCCTGTTTCCGCGTCGCCGCGGAGAAGCGCCGCAGCCTGTGCCGTCCGCCGGGCAGTCGCGGATGGGGGAGGGGATTGCAGTCCTCGTCGGCGTGCTCACGATTCCGCCCGCCGCGCTCGCATGGTTCTCGCGTTTCGAAAATGCCCGCGCATTTTCCAGCGTACGGCCCGTGTGGACGCTCTCGGCGGAGAGCCTGCCGTCCGGCTGGACCTCCGAATCCGTCGCGCCAACCGAAGCCGCGCGCAACTTGCTGCGCTTCACCGAATGGCAGTCATTCACCATCCGCGACACCGGCGGCATCGCCGCACAGATCGTCCGCCTCGGATGGGAACGCGCGGCGCGCACGCCGGCATTCGTTACGAACCACACGCCCGCCGTGTGCATGCCCGCGTCGGGGTGGGCGCAGACCGCGCCGCCATTTTTGCTCACACTGAAAATCCGCGACGGCGCGCTGCCGTGCGCCGTGTTTCCATTCGAGCGCGACGGCGTGCGCATCCTCGCGCTGCAAAGCCTCTCCGCGGGCGGGCCGCCGGAATCGCGCCTCGTGGATCCCGCGCAGATTCCGGGCGGCATCCGACGCTTCGCCACGCTCTGGCAGGAGCCGATGCGCCAGATCACCGAGGAACTCCTGCTCTACATTCCCGACCCCGGCGAAGCCGAAGCGCGGAAAAATTCTGCCACCGAATTCCTCAACACCATCCTTTCGCAGCACAAACCGTAACGCGGACAAGCCTGTCCGCAGGCTCCATGCTACCGCTGTGCATTCAGCTCCGCCGCGCGCCGTGAAAATGCCGCGCGCCTCCGCGCGTCGCACTGCGCGGCGATCTGCTCAAACTCCGTGACCCGTGGCTTCGCCTCCTCGGGCCGCAGACCGAGGAACCAGTCCATCTGCAGCGCAGGACGTCCGCCCGTGATTCCGAGCAGCCTCTCACGGAACGCCGGATCATCCGGCGCGCCACTCCGCATCAGCGAAAAAAATCCCGGCGCATCCGAGTCGTTGCATCGCCGCAGCGCCTCCTCCCACGCGATGAGTGCAAGCCCCGGCTGCGAGCGCAGCCAGAATTTCCCCTCCTCCAGCGGAACCTTCGCATAGTGCGGCTCCAGCAGCCGTGCGCGGCGGAAATCCCCCGCGGCCGCGATCACTTTCCGATCGCACGCCAGCGCGACGGCACGGGTGAAATACGGACGCCAGTCGAGCGGCGCACGCGCGATCGCACGGTCCGCGCGCGACACCGCCGCGGAAAATTTTCCCTCGCGCGAAAGCGTCTCGGCGCGCGCTTCGTCGTCCGCTGCATTTGTCCACCACGCGCCGAGCGCGACGAGTGCGAGGCCCGGCACACGCCAGAAATTGATCGCGCCGCGCGATGGCGCGACCGGCACCGCGTCCCGGCGCGCGAGCACCATCACGAAGATCGCCGCAAGCGCCGAGCCGAGCCGGTGCCCCGGCACATCCACAAAGGCATGGATCACCGCCGCGACCGACGCCGCGAGCGAAGCAGTGCGCAGCCGCCGCTGCGTCATGCGTTCATTCGGAAATGCGCCTGCGAGCGCAAAGCCGACCGCGGCGAGTGCGAGCGCGGCGGCGGGCCAGCCGGCCTCCGTCACCAGCCACAGCCAGTCGCTCTCCGGATGGATCACGGACGACTGGATCACGGACGCCGTGCGATGGAATGGGAACAGCGCGGCGAAATTTCCCAGGCCTGAGCCGCACCACGGCGAGTCCGCGGCCAGCGCGCGCGCATCGCTCCAGATGCGGAAGCGGAAGTCGCCGGTGAAGTTTGCATTCACGGCAAACCGCCCCGCAATCGGCCCGCCGAAAACGAGCAGCACCGACGCCACGACGCAGAGCGCGGAGAGCCCGAGCAGCAGTATTTTCCACGACCGTCGCGTCCACGCCACCGAGACATTCCACAGCCCGAGCGCGCAGAAGATCATCAGGATTCCGCCGCGGGAATACACCGTCGCGAGCGCCGCAAAAATCACGCCGGCCGCGAGCAGCCACGGCAGCATCCGCGTCGCGCTGCGACGCTGCGCATCCGCCGCGCAGCCCACGGCGAGCACGCCGCCGAGCGCGAGGACGTGCGCGGTGTGGTTCCGGTTTGGAAATGGCCCGTGACGCTCCGGGGAAAGCCAGCCGGGCGGACGCCAGCCAGTCCACCACTGCACAAGCACGCACACCGCGAGCAGCATCAGGCCGCACACAAAAATGCGCGCGGCCAGACGGCGCGACGCACCGTCCCACGGGCTCGCCATGAGCCAGCCCATCCACGCGATTCCCGCGGCGAGCAGCAGCCATGCTTCGAGCGTGAGCCGCGGCTGCGGCGAGAGCGTCAAAGGCAGCGCGATGCCCGCCTCCTGCACCGCGCCGCGCCACGCCGCCCCGTGGAACCACGCTGCGGGCAGCATGCCCGCACCCGCGAGCGCGAGCAGCGACAGCGCCGCGAGCGACCATTTCCGATCCGGCCACGCCGCCAGTGGCGCGAGGAGAATGAGCACACCCATCGCCGCGATCACGATCGCCTGCGGCATGCGCTCCGTCGCGCCGCCCATGAAAATCGCGGCGAGGATCACCAGCACCGCGAGCGCCTGTGCAGGCACTTTGAAAGTCGGATGTGGCTGCGCCTCGTTCATGCGGGACGCGCACTCAAACACAGTCCGCGCCGCAAACGCCATTCCCAACGCTGCGCGTTCCACGGCGCGCGACGAATTGGTAGCCGCCGACGGAAGGAGGCGGGCTGATCGATGGCTTCCCGTTTCGTTGCCAGGACGGTCGTGCGGCAGGGGCGTAGCGTAGCTCTCCAGAGCTGCGCATCGAAGGCGGATGTCCCCGCACAGCTCTGGAGAGCTATGCTACGGCGCAAAGGCGCGGGCTGATCTTCCCGCGTGAAATTCAAAGTCTCCGTTCGAGAGGAGACCGGCGTGCCTGCGCTTTTCCCTGCATCGTTCCGTCAGCGGGAAAGAGTGCCCGCCTCCCCTCGACAAGCTCGGGGCCTCGCGGCTGCCGTCGGCGGCTGCGAATGCTACCCGCCCGCTGCACCTTCGCCGCCGGGCTTGGTCATCTCGACGGGATCGAGCGCGGCAGCGAGCTGGTCGTCGGGCAGTACGTTTTTCTCGCGGCAAAGTTGCCGGACGGTCTTGCCGGTCTTCGCGCTTTCCTTCGCGATCTCGGCGGACTTGTCGTAGCCGATCACGGGCACGAGGCTCGTGACCATCGCCATCGAGTATTCGATGAGTTCGGCGCAGCGTTCCTTTTTCGCGACGATACCCTCGATGCAGCGCTTGCGGAAAAGCTCCACGACATTGGTGAGCAGGCGAATGCTCTCCAGCATCGCGTGCGCGATCACGGGCATGCCGACGTTCAGCTCGAAATTGCTGAGCTGCGCGGCGGCCCACGTGACGGTCGCGTCGTTGCCGATGACGCGCGCACAGACTTGCAGCACGGCTTCGCTCATCACGGGGTTCACCTTGCCGGGCATGATGCTGCTGCCGGGCTGCGTCTCGGGGAGCGAGATTTCGCCGATGCCGCAGCGCGGGCCGCTGCCGATC
>Ga0194061_1001750_pt1 | contig 12318 bp, 11 predicted proteins | sample SepL2221m_MetaG_FD_163423 | JGI IMG/M metagenome (GOLD analysis project Ga0194061, IMG submission 163423) | Anoxic zone freshwater microbial communities from boreal shield lake in IISD Experimental Lakes Area, Ontario, Canada - Sep2016-L224-21m | ecosystem: Environmental > Aquatic > Freshwater >...
TTGACCGAAACCCACTGACCTTGGCCGGGGATGCGGCGAAGGTTGGCATGTCCCCAGCCGATTACGTCGTGGACGAGCTCAAGGCCGGTCGCCTGAAGTTTGCGGTTGAGGACCCTGATGCTCCGGAGAATTTCCCACGGGTGCTCACTGTTTGGCGCGCTAACCTGCTCGGGTCATCGGGCAAGGGAAATGAGTACTTCCTTCACCACCTGCTCGGAGCCGACGGCGCCATTGATGCCGAGGAAACTCCAACCGGTCGACGTCCGGAAAGCGTGACCTGGCGCGAGAAGGCGCCAGTGGGCAAGCTGGACCTACTTGTCTCCCTCGATTTTCGCATGACAAGCACGGGGCTTTTCAGTGACGTTTTGCTCCCGGCTGCGACATGGTACGAGAAGTACGACATTGCCTCCACCGACATGCACCCCTATATCCATGCATTCAACGCCGCGATCGCCCCGCCTTGGCAGGCGCGCAGTGACTACGACACGTTTACCCGCCTAGCTGAGGTATTCAGCGAAATGGCCGGGCCTCGACTTGGTACCCAAGTCGATGTCGTGGCGACGCCGTTGACTCATGACACGCCAACCGAGATTAGTCAGCCATGCGGGCGAGTGCTCGACTGGCGGGCGGGCGAGTGTGAGCCAATTCCTGGCAAAACGATGCCGAACCTATCCGTCGTACATCGTGATTACGGGCACATCGCATCGATGATGACGGCGCTGGGCCCGAACGTCGAGAACCTTGGCACGGTAGTTAAAGGAGTCACTCTTAAGCAGCCTGACTCAGTCGAGCACCTGCGAAAGGTTAACGGAGTTGTTCGCGGGGGTGTGGCAGACGGACGACCAATGCTGCAGACCGCAGAGCAGGCCTGCGAGGCGATTCTTACGTTGTCTGGAGTCTCCAACGGCGCAATCGCCGTTGCCGGTTTTGAGCAACTTGAGAAGCGCACTGGAGTCCAACTTGCCGACCTTGCTCGCGAGCACGAGGGTAAGCAGATCACGTTCGCAGATACCCAAAGTCGACCGCAGTCGGTTATAACTTCTTGGGAGTGGTCCGGCAGCGAACATGGAGGCCGGCGATATTCGCCGTTCACAATTAACGTGGAAAGAGGCAAGCCTTGGCATACTCTCACTGGCCGCCAGCATTTCTTCCTTGATCACGACTGGATGGCCGAGGTGGGGGAGTGTCTGCCCATCTACCGCCCGCCGCTGAACCTCGCAGCACTCGCTGGTTATCCGAAAATTGGCGAGCACGATGAATCACAAGTAGTCGTGCGATACCTAACTCCACACTCAAAGTGGTCCATACACTCGGAATACCAAGACAACCTCTTCATGTTGGCGCTGTCGCGCGGAGGTCCGGATATTTGGATGAGCAAGGAGGACGCCCAGAAGATTGGCGTCAAGGATAACGACTGGATCGAAGCTCACAATCGCAACGGAATCGTTGTGGCACGAGCTGTTGTCTCGCACCGGATGCCTGAGGGCACCGTTTACATGTATCACGCTAAGGACCGCACGATTGGCGTACCAAGAGTCGAGAAGACTGGCAAGCGCGGCGGTATTCACAACTCTCTGACGCGGCTTCTACTAAAGCCAACCCATTTGATCGGCGGCTACGCACAACTTTCATACGGGTTCAACTACTACGGCCCAACCGGCAACCAACGCGATGAAGTCACCACTATTCGCCGCCGCTCACAGGAGGTGCAGTACTGATGACGAGAGTCATGGCTCAGGTCGGCATGGTGATGAATCTCGATAAATGTATCGGGTGCCACACCTGCTCAGTCACTTGCAAGCAGACTTGGACGAACCGCCGCGGCGTTGAGTACGTGTGGTTCAACAATGTCGAGACGCGGCCCGGCCAGGGCTACCCGCGCCGGTACGAAGACCAAGAGCAGTGGAAGGGCGGATGGCAGCTGAATAGGCGGGGTAAACTAAGACTGCGGAGCGGAAATCGCTGGCAGCGGCTCGCCACAATCTTCAGTAATCCAAAACTTCCTGGCCTAGATGACTACTACGAGCCTTGGACCTACGACTACGACACCTTGATCAGCTCCCCGCCTATGGACACTGTCCCAGTGGCTCGACCGAAATCGATGATCACCGGTAAGGATATGGAGATTCGATGGGGCGCAAACTGGGATGATGATCTAGGCGGCACGGCCGAAAATGGCCATAAGGACCCGATGCTTAAAGGTATCGAAGACCAGGTGTCATTCGAGTTCGAGAAAGCCTTTATGTTCTATCTGCCGCGCATTTGCGAACACTGCCTCAACCCATCGTGCGTGGCGTCTTGTCCATCGGGCGCAATGTACAAGCGGTCCGAAGACGGCATCGTTCTAGTCGACCAGGATATGTGCCGCGGCTGGCGCATGTGCGTCTCAGGCTGTCCGTATAAGAAGGTCTATTTCAATCACCGGACGGGTAAGGCCGAGAAGTGCACTCTGTGCTATCCCCGAATCGAAGTCGGTCAGCCGACCGTGTGCTCAGAGACGTGCGTCGGTCGGCTGCGTTACCTCGGATTATTTCTCTACGACGCCGATAAAGTGCTTGCCGCTGCCTCGGTGGAGAACGAACAAGACTTGTATGAGCAGCAACTCGGACTACTTCTAGATCCAAATGATCCTGAGGTTATCGAGCAGGCGCGGCGCGACGGCATAGCCGAGGACTGGATTGAGGCAGCTCAGAAGTCACCGGTCTATCTGCTTGCCAAGAAATTCCGACTCGCTTTGCCCCTGCATCCCGAGTACCGGACGATGCCGATGGTTTGGTATATCCCGCCGCTCTCGCCTGTGGTGGATGCATTGGCCAATACCGGTCACGATGCAGAGGACAAGGGCAATCTGTTTGCGGCCATTGAAGCGATGCGCATCCCCATTGGCTACTTGGCAAATCTCATGACAGCCGGAGACGTGTCCGTCGTTGATGCAGTATTGCGGCGCCTCGCTGCAATGCGTTCCTACATGCGCGATATCAACCTCGGTCGCGACGCAGATGAGTCAATCGCAGCGGCGGTAGGACTTACCGGCGAAGACCTCTACGAGATGTATCGGCTGCTTGCAATCGCGAAGTACGAACATCGGTACGTCATTCCGGCGGCGCACCGCGAGGCAGCTGAGGCACTCGAAGAAAGCCCTGGCTGTTCGCTGGATTATGAGGGAGGACCTGGGATGCAGGGTGCGGCGTCAGATCGAAGAGGAGCGGTCCCGGTTTCCATCGAAAGCTTCCATCTCACCAAACAGCGAGCCATGGCGGAAGAGCACGCGTCGTTGCCCGAGGCCGGAGGGGAAAGATGACGGATTCCGCGCAGAGCCGAAGGCTGCTGGCCGCCTGCTCCTTGCTACTTAGCTATCCAGACCAAGCCACTTTCGACCGGCTACCCTTGCTCCTAGATCATTTCCCCGAGTTATCTACCTCCGCGAACAACTCTTTGCGGCGGTTCCTCGTCTGGCTCGGCTCCACCGAAGTGCTGTCAGCCCAGGAACACTACGTCGAGATTTTCGATCGCCGTCGCAAAGCGTGTCTGTACCTTACTTATTTCCTCAATGGTGACACTCGGAGCCGAGGTATGGCTCTTGTCCGCTTCAAGGAGGCCTATCGCCTCGGGGGTTTCACGATCGACACTGGCGAACTTCCTGACTTCCTTCCCGCCGTGCTCGAGTTTGGCGCGGTTGGCGATCTTGATGCGGCGTTGGAAATCCTAGGGCGACATCTCGCCGGTCTCGAGCTCCTGCACCATGCGCTCGACGAGTTCAAATCTCCATATGCGGACCTCGTTTTAGCGCTTCTAACTGTTGTCCCTAAAGGCATGGAAGGCCCGAAGGCGGCAGAGCTAGCCGCCAGTGGACCTCCGACCGAGATGGTCGGACTGGCCCCATTCATCCCGCTCGAATCGCTTCGGGTGGGAGCGCGAACGTGACCACCATGCAGAACTTCTTGTGGACGGTGCTGCCCTATGTAAGCGGTGTCGCCTTCGGGATCGGAATGTTCTGGCGATATAGATATGACAAATACGGCTGGACTACCCGTTCCTCGCAGATGTATGAGTCCCGGCTCCTGCGAATAGGTAGTCCGCTCTTCCACTTCGGCATCCTCATTGCCCTAGGCGGGCACGTCCTTGGTCTAGTCGTCCCCGAGGAATGGACTGACAAGGTCGGTGTCAGCGAGCAGATGTATCACGTGACAGCGATTACGTTCGGAGGGATTGCTGCGGTTATGGTCGTAGTTGGTCTCTTGATTCTGATCTATCGTCGCCGCACCGTCGGCAGAGTGTTCACCGTTACCACTCGCATTGACAAAGTCATGTACTTGTTGCTGGGTTCCGTCGTGGGTCTTGGTGCGTTCAACACGCTGGCGGTCAACCTATTGAATATCACAGGCGGCTACCCGGGCGGCTACAACTATCGGGTATCTGTCGCCGTATGGTTCCGCAGTCTGTTCGCATTCAATCCGAACGCGAGCGGCATGATCGTGGCACCGCCTTCGTTTCAGCTGCACGCCATCATGACGATGGTGCTCTTCGCGTTCATCCCGTTCACTCGACTCGTTCACATCTTCAGCGCCCCCGTCGGGTACCTTTCGCGTCCTTACTTGGTGTATCGGAGCAGGGATCCGGAGGGTTCGGCGCGTACCCCTCCGCGAGGGTGGGAGCGGATAGGCAGCTGACGGACTTAACTAGACCCACTGGATAAATCCCTAGTAGATCCAGGTCGAGACCGCTCGGCTCGGCAGCCCGGAGCCATTGGACTCCGGTAACCTCTAGCCGTCATGTCAGAGCCCTCAACCGCTGCCGCGCCGATCGGCGTCTCGATTGTGCTGCCGGTTCTCAATGAGGAGCGCCACCTTGCCGAATCAGTTCAGCGGCTGCTGCGACAGGACTATCCGGGCCCGTTTGAGATCGTGCTGGCACTGGGACCGTCGCGAGATCGGACGGATGAAATAGCAGCGGCGCTAGTCTCGGCCGACTCGCGAGTGCGCACGGTGCCTAATCCATCAGGCCGTACGCCAGAGGCAATGAATCGGGCGATAGCGGCGGCTAGTCATGACGTCATCGTCCGGATCGATGGCCATTCGCTGGTGCCGGACGACTACATCAGCACGGCGGTTGAAGTGCTGGAGCGCACTGGCGCAGACAACGTCGGCGGCATTATGGCCGCCGAGGGCGTGACCGAGTTCGAGAAAGCGGTTGCGCGCGCAATGACCACGAAGCTTGGCGTTGGCGCGGCGGCCTTTCACGTTGGGGGCGATGAAGGACCGGCGTTGACTGTGTATCTGGGGTGTTTCCGGCGCAGTTCTTTGGAGCGAGTTGGCGGGTACGACGAGGCATTCACTCGGGCCCAGGACTGGGAGATGAACTACCGCATCCGCGAAACCGGGGGAGTCGTTTGGTTCACTCCCCAGTTGCAAGTGACCTATCGGCCTCGAGCCACGTTACGTGCGTTGGCGCGGCAATATTTTGAATATGGGCAGTGGCGCCACGAGGTATCGCGAGTCCACCGCGGGACTCTTAGCCTGCGCTACTTGGCTCCTCCGGTGGCCGTCCTTGGCGTGCTGGTTGGCTCCATTTTCGGGCTGTGTGCTTTGGTGTTTGGCAATCGATGGCTGGCGTTTGGTTGGCTTGCGCCGGCCGGATATCTCACTTTGGTGGTTGTCGGAAGCATTTTGAGCGCCCGTCGGTTGTCCTTCCGCTCCCTCCTCGCTCTGCCGGTGGTCTTTGCAACGATGCACGGCGCTTGGGGCATCGGATTCCTGACCAGTCGACGTCGTACGAGAGTCGCCTGAAGTGGCGCGCATTCTGATGCTTGTCGCCACCGCGGTGGCCAACGACTCGCGAGTTCGGCGCGAAGCCGAAGCGCTCGTTGCTGCTGGGCACAACGTGCACATCATTGGCAAGGACGTTCCCGAAGATTTCGTACCGCCACTCGGGATCACCGTATCCAGTGTCGGCGCCACCAGTCCGTTTCGCTCAACCAGCGGCGCTGGCCGCCAAGGACTTTTGGTACGCGCGGCCCGTTGGTGGCTGCTTCCAAGACATCGAAATGCCAGTTTCCGCTCGTGGGCGCAGCGCGCAATTGTCGATGCCAAGTCAAGGGACTTCGACGTCGTCCACGCCCATGACTTCACGGCGTTGCAGGCGGGCGCCGAGTTGGCGTCCGAACGCGGGGTTCCCTATGTCTACGACAGTCACGAGATCTGGCTGCAGCAGGATCGCCAGTTCCGACCTACTCCTTGGCAGGATCGACGGGAGCGGCAAATCGAGGGAAGTCTCGGGTCCGGTGCAGCCGCGGTCATCACTGTTGGCGAGGGCGTGGCGCAGGCGTTGACGGCAGCGTACGGGTGGTCGCATGTGATCGTGGTGCGGAATACCTTTCCAGTAGCCGCTGGCTCAGGGCAACTTCCGCAGGTCCCACGCGCTTTGGTGTACGCCGGTCGGATTGACGGTCAGCGGGACCTGCTCACCGTGCTCGCCACAGTTCGGCAACTGCCTGACCTACCAGTCCGCCTTATTGGACCGGTGGATGAGTCTTGGCATGCCAGGCATCGGGCCGAGTTTTCAGCAGCCAAGGTCACCGTCGTGCCAGCGCTTCCGCTCGTCGCCGTCACTGCCGAACTTCAGCAAGCAGGTTTGGCCCTCGTAACTTTGGGTGCGGGGCCCGAAAATCACAGTCAGGCAATGCCTAACAAGTTGTTCCATGCGGTGCAGGCCGGAGTACCGGTGATCGCCTCTGACCTGCCGGAACTGGCCCGAGTCGTCAACCACTATGGGCTTGGAGAGTTGTATCGGTCTGGGGACGTCGCTGACCTGATTGCCGCTGTTCGGCGCGCTCAGGCCCGCTACCCTGAATTGGTTGCGAACGTGAAGGCTGCCCAATCTGAATTGTCTTGGTCAGCAGATTCGGCGGTGTTGGTCGCTTGCTATGAGCGAATCGGACTTGGCACATTCGATTGAAGGCTCGCGCGATCCCGCGGCTACGCGCGTCGGCGGACCGGGCAGGTATCCTTTGGGCGTGGCCAGAACCCGGTCACCGACGATGCCGGAAGGTTCACTTGTGAGGAAGTCTGCCGCCGTAGCGGCTGATGACGATTACTTTGGCGAATTCCACGTCTATGAGCCACACCGTGCCGGCCTGCCCAAGATGGGCCCCTACTTCCGCGAGTTGTGGCGCCGGCGCGAGTTCGCCTCCGAATTGGCAGCAAGCACCATTCGCTCAAACAACAGCGATTCGGTGTTGGGCATCCTCTGGAATGTGCTAAACCCACTGCTGCTTGCTGGGGTGTACTACTTGCTAGTTGTGGTCCTGTCCAGCAACAAGACCTTGGCGGCTGATTACTTCCCACACCTTCTCGCCGGGCTATTCGCCTTCTACTTCGTCGCCGGCTGCATGACCGGGGGCGCTACGGCCGTCACGTCATCGGGCAAGATCATCATGAACACAGCGTTCCCTCGGATCCTGCTGCCGCTGTCCGCGGTGTGGATTGCCGTGCGCAAATTCCTGCCGACCATGATTGTCTACATCGCGATCGTGTTGCTGTGGCCCAACGTGTCGTTGCACTGGGGCAGTTTCCTGGCAATCCCGATGTTCTTCCTGATCGCAGTCTTTGGCGCTGGGATGGCGATGCTGCTGGCAACCGCCACCGTCTATTTCCGCGACACCTCGAGCTTTCTGCCCTATGTCAGCCGGATCTGGCTCTATGTTTCCCCGGTTTTGTACTACCCGGAGACGATAAAGAGCCACACGGTCTTGTTTATCGAAAGGTTCAATCCGCTCTTCAGCCTCTTGGGCGGATGGGGCGACTTACTCGTCCGCGGCAAGATGCTCACGGCCACTATGTGGTTGCAGTCAGGCATGTGGTCGGCCTTGTCGTTGCTAATCGGGGGATTGTTCTTCATGTCGAGGGAGCGGGACTTTGCAGTACGACTCTGATCCGTCCGTGGTCAGCGTCCAAGACGTCTGCATCACTTATCGCACGACATTTGAGAAGCGTCCGACTCTCAAGGACGCCATGCTGCGCCTTGGGCGTGGCGAACGTGCAGTCCGCGAAGTCGAGGCTGTGAAGAATGTGTCATTCGAAGTCAAGCGCGGGTCAGTGATTGGGATCGTAGGAAGTAATGGAGCAGGCAAGTCGACGCTGATGCGGGCTATCGCCGGAATCCTTCCTCCAACGTCGGGTCGGATTGAGGTGCGTGGGCGCGTCAGTACCCTGCTTTCTTTGGGAGTCGGCTTCAATACTTTGATTTCGGGTCGAGAGAACGTGATCTTGGGCGGTCTGGCCGCCGGTTACTCGCGTGCCGAAGTTGAACAGAAGTACCAAGAGATCTCCGACTTCGCCGAACTCGGTGATTTCATGGATCTTCCTATGCGTACGTACTCCTCTGGAATGTTCTCCCGACTTGCCTTCGCAGTCGCTGTGAATATGAACCCGGATATCTTGCTCGTTGATGAGGCTCTTTCGGCTGGCGATGCGAAGTTCAAGGAAAAGGCCGCTGCGAAAATGCACGAACTCGTCTCGCAGGCCAGCACGATGTTCTTGGTGAGCCACGCGCTTGGAACAGTGAAAGAAATGTGTAACGACGCAATCTGGCTGAACCGCGGCACCATGATGCTTCGCGGCGAGCCAGAACGGGTCATCGCGGAGTACACGCGGTTTGTGAAGGTCGGGGAGTCGGCATACACGCTCGAAGAGTTCTAGGTGCCGCATCGCACGACCAATGACCTGGTCGATGTCACCGTCATGTCGTCTGGACACGATGCGGCAGATGCTCGACTCCACCGGATAGTTACAGCGATTGTCGACGCCGGACTGCACGTTGAGGTCTTGTGTTTGGGCGCCGAGGTCGATGGCCCATCGCTTGCTTCGTCAACGCGGACCTGGCCGCGCGGTGGATTATGGCGGCGTGTTCTTCTCGCCCTAGAAATGCCTTGGCGGGCGACCGGACGTGTGCTTGTCGTTTTGGACCCGGACCTCGTCCCAGCAGGCATGGTGCGCCGTGCGCTAGGGCGAGCACTGGTGGTTGATCTAAGCGAGGATTACCTGACTCTGCTTCAGGATCGAGCCTGGGCCCGCGGAGCAATGCGCAGGCCTGCACGCTGGTTCATCCGACTCGCCATGACATTGGCGGCCCGCGCCGATATCACTGCGGTGGCCGACGAACACGTTCGACCTATAAAGGCTCGGCAACGGTTGGTCCTGCGGAATCTGCCGTTCGGCGACGTCTTGCCGGCGCCCACGCGCCCGGATCCCATCCCGAGAGCAATCTACGTCGGCGACATCCGCAGGTCCCGGGGCTTGTTCGAAATGCTTGAAGCAATTGCCGTGGCACCTGGCTGGATTCTGGACCTGGTAGGCCAGGTAGCGGCCGCTGATGCGACCGAGCTGGCCAACCGCTTGGCGCTCGCCGATCTTGCTGGCCGAGTTCGATTGCATGGGCGCAGACCGCCCGCCGACTCGTGGCAGTTAGCCCGTGGAGCCTGGGTAGGTTTCTCGCTGTTGCATGACACGCCAGCGTTTCGATTGGCGATGCCGAGCAAGATCTACGAATACCTCGCGTGCGGTCTACCCGTAATCGCGACCCCGTTGCCCCGGCAAGCAGAGCTGATCAATTCGGTTGGCGCCGGAGTCATAGTCGCTGATGCGCAGGCGGCAGCAACAACTCTCGTCCGGCTAGGGGGAGAACCCGGTTTCCTCGCCGAATTGCGGGCGGCTGTTGTCGCAGCCAGCTCGCTCCTTGGTTCCGCCCCTGATGCCAGTCGATTCGGTGCTGCCGTGGCTGAACTGGTCAGGCTCAAGGGTCGCTAGCCGGCGAGTTTGCGAAGCGCAGGCGCAATCCCCTGAACAATTGCCGGTGCTGAGTTGCGTTGCGACAAGTGCCAGGCAGCTAGCACTGAACGGGCATCCAACGCGACGATTAGGTCGGCTGCTTCGGCGGCGGCTAGCGCACTTTGATGGTGACGAATCCGTCGCCAAAGTTGGCGGGCTGGAGATCCAGGCCAGATTCGCAGAGCAAGTATCCCGAGCATCCCGAACCGGACGCTGCGCGTTAGCGAGCCAAGCGCGAACACATAGAAGTCGCCAACCTCGCCAGCGGCCGTAGGCAGCAAATCCTCAAACCCGATCAGCGACAACACAGACCCAGGCGCCAGCCCTTCTTTCAGGGTCAACAACTGTTCATGTGACACCGGCCCACCGGCGATTGCTACGACGTTGTCAGGTGTCATGTCGCTATCCCCGCGCGGAGCTCGGCGATCCTAGGGAGCAACTGTCGATCACGTCGGTATTGCTCTGCGAATTGGCGCCCGGCTGCAAAGCGAGCTTCGTCATGAGCCTGGGCCGCTTGCATAGCCGCGCTCAGCGCCGCCGCGATGTCGGCTGGAGCCAGAGATGCTGCTGGAAACCAAGACGGATATCCGCGCAGCACGTCGGTTGCGGCATTGCCTGGGTCGTGTACGGAAACGATCGGCAGGCCAGTTGCTAAGTACTCGAAGACCTTGCCTGAGGTCACGTACCTCCCAGAGCCAAGGACAAGCAGTAGGACATCCCAAGTCGCGTATAGGTTTCCGACTTCGGTCTTGGGCACCGACCCTCCGAACTTGAGACCATCGTCTAGAGCCCCGTCGACGATCGCTTGAAGTTCTGGTCGCGGCGTGCCGTAAAAGCCGAGATAGCCTCGAATGTCGAGCTTGGCGTTAGAAATTGCGGGGTTACCCTTTCGCGCAAGCCTCCAGCCTTCAACGAGTTCGGCCAGCGGCACTTTCGGCGACACCGTGCCGAGGTAGCCGAAGACTGGTTCAGGGCTAGCAGCACGGAATCCAAACTCAGGCGCGGTATCCCATCCGTTGGAGACCACGAACATACGGTTGGCCGCGCCCGAGTACGCCTGCTGGTGCCACGCGCGGATCGGTTCGTTGACGAACCAAATTTCGCGCGCATCCTTGATTAGTCGACTTTCCCAACGCCCCACGCGGCTATTCGGGGCGTGCACTCGATCCCCGGAAAACACGTCCAACGACCAGGCATCGCGGTAGTCCAAGACGTAGGGGACACCAACGCCATGCAACACGGCCGCTGGCACAAACGCCACTGCCGGATTCGCAGTCGCCACCACTAGATCGATGGGACGCTGTTGGTGGATGCGTCGGGCTGCCGCTGCCAAAGTCGGTCGCCAAGGGCCGTATGCCGGTTCGGGGAATCGCAGGACGTCCGCTTGCTTGCGCAATCGACGCCAGACCCTGGGAAAGTGCACCCGCAGCCACGAGTACTTTCGGATATCAGTCTCCAGCGAAGGCCACGAGAATGGCACCCGTTCGATCTTGATGCGGGGATCGATCTGGGCTTCTAGTGCGATATCGGCCCCGGTGTAGTTCAGGAAAGTTTCCCTAGGCGCGGTCAGCACAGTGACTTCCCAGCCGGCCTCGGCAAACGTGTTCGCTGTGGCGAGGGCTCTATACACACCGCCGCCTCGGCAGGGAGGAAAGCCCCAGGCCACATAGAGCAGGTGCGGCTGGCGACCTGCGGCTTTATGGGGCACGGTTCCCCAGCCTAGGTGAGGTGTGGCATGTCACGCGTAAGTGCGGGGCGGGCCTTCGATGTGGCGGGTAGAATCCGCTTCGGCGCCTCCCGTGGGCGTATGTCGTTTCCTTCCAGGCCGCGAGGAGTTCCGTGTCCGTGCGAATCGCGTCGACCGCTGACGTCGATGACCGGGCCACGATTGGCGCCGGGTCGTCGGTATGGCACCTAGCTCAGGTGCGCGAAGACGCGGTTTTGGGCCAGAACTGCATTGTTGGTCGAGGTGCATATGTCGGCACGGGCGTTCAGATCGGCGACAACGTCAAGATTCAGAATTACGCCCTGGTCTATGAGCCCGCGCGACTTGAGTCCGGGGTATTCATTGGACCGGCGGTCGTTTTGACCAACGATCACTATCCGCGCGCTGTGAATCCCGATGGGACTCTGAAGTCAGGCCACGACTGGGAGCCGGTCGGCGTAACCGTCTTGGAAGGCGCCTCGATTGGCGCTCGGGCAACCTGCGTCGCCCCGGTCACCATCGGCCGCTGGGCGCTGATAGCCGCTGGGTCGGTTGTAGTCCACGACGTGCCTGATTTTGCATTGGTTGCCGGAGTGCCGGCTCGGCGGATCCGCTGGGTGGGCCGGGCCGGTGTCCCGCTAGAACCAGCGGACGGCGACCTCTTTCGCTGCCCGCAGACCGGCGCCCTGTACCGACAGGTAGCCGAAAACCGTCTCACGGAGGTTGATTCATGATTCCCGCTGCCAAACCGTTGATCGGCGACGAAGAACGCGCCGCAGTCGATCGCGT
>Ga0194061_1001751_pt1 | contig 12301 bp, 6 predicted proteins | sample SepL2221m_MetaG_FD_163423 | JGI IMG/M metagenome (GOLD analysis project Ga0194061, IMG submission 163423) | Anoxic zone freshwater microbial communities from boreal shield lake in IISD Experimental Lakes Area, Ontario, Canada - Sep2016-L224-21m | ecosystem: Environmental > Aquatic > Freshwater >...
GGCGGGAATGCGGGCACGCTTAACCTTAGCGCGCCGCAGGGGACCGTCTACGTCCAGACAGCCGATGCGGGCGCCCTGAAGGCCGTGGCGCTCTCAGGCGGCGGCAACGAAGGTTTTACCGGGGCCCGCATCAACATCGACGGTGCTCTGCTCAAGGGCGCCGCCACCGACACTGCCAACAACTTCAATGCCTTCAACGACCTGATGAACAGCGGCGGGTTTAGCGGCGCGGCCGGCTTTACCGGCAGCCGCAGTATTCGCGCCCGTAGCGGCAATCTTGTCGTGGATGGAATCGGAACCTATCGCTCGGATACCCCCGGCTCCTATAGTGTAAAAGCCGATGCCATTCAACTGGCGGCCGACGCCGGCAATATCACCATCAACGGCACGCTGGATGCGTCCGGGCCGGCCGGGGGGCAGATCGCACTGTCGACCAGGGCCAATGGGACGCTCGCCAACACCGGCGTGCTCACCCTTGCCGCGACGGCACAACTCGACGCTGCCGGAAAAAAGGCCAAGGGCGGCGATGTGCAATTGTCCAGCGACGCCGGATCCATAGACGTGAACACCGGGGCTTCGATCAAGGTGGGCGGAGACCCGGGGTTGGTGAACGGCGCCGAAACCGCGGGCAACGGGTCGGTCGTGATGCGTGCGCCAAGGACGAACAACGGGAATGGGGTCGAAACCGGCGTTGCCATCTCGGCAACGTCCTTGTCGGGCATCACAGGGGCGGCCAGTGTCGTGGTCGAAGGCGTCAAGGTTTATTCCGATATCGGCACCATCTCGGGCAGCGGTGCAGACATGGCTGCAACGGCCGCGACCGCAGGCACCCTGAGCCTTGCCGCGGGACAGGCGCTTGCCAATAATGTTGCAGTGTTCAACAGCAACGAGACCAACAACAAGGCATTTTTCATCGGCAGAAGCGGTGTGACGGATGCCCTTTTACATGTTCGTCCGGGTATTGAAATTCGCAACCGACGCGTGCCCAATGCCGGCGGCGTGGCCACCAATAGCGGTGACTTGACGCTGGCCGCAGACTGGAACCTGCAAGGTGCAGCCGGCAGTACCTGGCGCTCGGCCGGCGGGGAGCCGATCATGTTGACGCTGCGCGCGCAGGGCAATCTCAACCTGAAGGGCGGCGCGGTTACGGGATTTAATTCGGCCGTGTTGAACGACGCCTTTGACAGCGCTGCGGTTTCGACACAGGATCCTGCGACTGGCGCGCTGACGACCGTTGGCAAGCTTGTCGGTGGCGAATCTGCATCCTATCGCCTGGTCGGCGGGGCGGATCTCTTCGCCGCCGGCGCATTATCCGTTTTGACCAACAGTCAACGCAAAGACCAACTTGCGTCAGGCCAGGGCGATGTGGTGCTGTCGCCAAACAAAGTGGTTAGAACCGGCAACGGCGACATCGCCATTGCGGCCGGGCGCAACGTCGAATTGGGTTGGGACGGCTTGCTCAACGCCGATGGCAGCAAGACCAACAAAAACAAGGACAGTGCCGCCGTCTACACGGCGGGGCAACCGACTGCGACGTCGGATTACGCGGTTTTGAACGGATTCAAGCAACCGGGCACGACCGGTTCACCGGGAATCACCAACGGGGTTATCGCAAACTTTGGCAAAAACGGCGGTGATATCGCCATCACCGCCGGGGGCAATGTCAACGGCGCGGCGACTTCGCAACTGGTTACCGAATGGCAGCAGCGCATCGGACTGAACAATACCGACGGAACCATACGCAATCTTCCCACCGCCGGAAATGCCACCCGTGCTGGCGCCTACAACACCGCATGGTGGATCGACTACGGCAAGTTCCGCGATAACGTCGGCGCGCTCGGCGGCGGTAATGTGTCGGTGCGTGCGGGCGGCAACGTTGACAACCTCAGCGTGGTCATTCCCACCACGGGCCGTCTGGGCGGCGTGACTGCCGCCAACAACACGTCCACCGGCGCAAACGGTAAGCCGGACGCGGGCAATTTGGTGGTGCTTGGCGGCGGAAACCTTGGCGTCGAGGCCGGCGGCGACATTGCCAGCGGCTTGTTCTACACCGGGCGCGGTAGCGCTTCGCTTGCCGCCGGGGGCAGTATCCGCGCCGGCAGAACGGTGGCCGATACCAATCCGAATGCTTCCGCCGCGGACAAGCTACTGGCGGTCGGGACGATACTCGCCGTCGGCGAAGGCCAGGTATCGGCCGCGGGCGGTCGCGATGTAACGATAGAGACCGTGCTCAACCCGACTGCCGTGCTGCAGGATGTCGCTTACGCCTCATCTGCGAACCCGACGCGAAAATCGATTTTTTACACCTACGGCGCGGACAGCGCGGCGCAGGTGTCTTCGACCTCCGGAAATGTCACGTTCAGCAATAACACCACGGCACTCAAGCAAAGCAGCGCGCCGGTGCAAGCGAACTCGACCGGCCTGCCGTACGTCACTGCAACCGGCTTTTCGTATACGGCAAACGCCGACAATGCCGAAAACGCGCTGACGGTTTACCCGTCGAAACTGACGGCAGCGGCTTTGCAGGGGGATATGCAGGTGCTCAACCCCTTTACGCTGTTCCCCTCGAGCAAGGGCAGCCTGAACCTGTTCGCCAAGGGCAGTGTCAGTTTTACCAGCGCCGCCGGCAACAGCGTGGCGGTCAACCTGTCTGACGCCGATCCTTCGCTGCTGGTCAACCCGTTATACATACCCATCACCAGCACCGCGAGTGCGGCGACGATGAGCTATGTGGACACCAATAACCGCCTGTCAATGTCCACAGACACGACCAAGGCCAATTCGCTGATACACAAGAGCGGCTCGCCGTTGCATGCCACAGACACGACCGGGCCGGCGGAAATTGTCGCCGATACCGGTAGCATCAGCGGCGGCAACCTGTTTTTTGCCAAACCGGTGCGCATGGTCGCGGGCCAGGACATCAAGGACATCCAAGTGCAAGCGCAAAACCTTTCTGTGGCCGACGTCACGCTGCTGTCCGCCGGTCGGGACGTCAAGTTTAAAACCTTGCGCGACGCGCTTGGTAATTCGACGACAAACAGCAACGGCGTGTATGTGGCGGGGCCGGGAGCCCTCGAGGTCAACGCCGGCGGTAACGTGAGCCTTGGCAACGCGACCGGCCTTGTCACAGGCGGAAACGTGACGAATCTCGCCCTTGCCAGCAACGGCGCGCGCATCAGCGTCGGTGTCGGGGTGGCCCCGGTGCTCAATTACGTCGGGTTCATCGACAAATATTTTGCGGCGACCGCAACGTCATCGTATTTCTCCGTGCTGTCCGATTATCTGACCGGCATCGGCAAGACCGTGAGCGGCTTGTCCGACGGGCAAAAACTCGCGATGTTCAAGACGCTCAGCGTGCAGTTGCAGGCGCCGCTTGTCGAGCAGGTGTTTTTCTCGGAGTTGCGTGATTCGGGGCGCGCGTTCGCCACGCAGGGCACAAGTGCATACCAGCGTGGCACTGATGCGATCAATGCGCTCTATCCGCAGGGTGGACAGTATCGCGGCAACCTGAGAATGCTGTTCAGCCAGATACGCACCAAGGCGGGCGGCGCGATCGACCTGCTGGTGCCTGGGGGCGAGGTCAACGTCGGCCAGACGACGCAGGTCAAAGACAGCAATGCGAAGAGCGCGGATAAATTGGGTATCGTCGCAGAGGGAACGGGCGGGGTATTCAGCTATTCGAAGGGCGATTTCAATGTCAACGAGTCCAAAGTGTTTACGCTCAAGGGCGGTGACATCCTGATTTGGTCCAATGAAGGGGACATTGACGCGGGTAAGGGCGCCAAAACAGCAAGTTCCTCCCCGCCGCCGACGGTTATTACCAATCCTGATGGCACGACGCGATTCCAGTTCTCCAGCGTGGCCGGCAACGGCATTCGCGGCATCCTCACCGACCGGACCCTCAAACCGGGTGATGTCGATCTGATCGCGCCCAGGGGCGTGGTCGATGCCGGGGACGCGGGTATAGGCTCAGCCGGCAACATAACAATTGCCGCAGTGCGCGTTGTGGGAGCCGACAACATCCAGGTGGGCGGTACCTCCAGCGGGGTGCCCGCCACGCAGGCCAGTGGATTTGCAGGGGCGGGGGCGGTTGCCAGCCTTCCGGCGGATAACCGCGCTGCTGACACAATTGGGCGCAATGCCGCCAATACCAGTGCCGCTGGCGGGAACGTGGCGAGCAGCTTCCGGCCGAACCTTGTCAGCGTCGAGGTATTCTGCCTGGGTGCGGATTGCCGGCAGTAATGAGCCTGCAACACCAAGGCGTGACAATCTGATTTCTTCCGTTGGACTTCCTATGAATCTCATGCACTATCTGGCGGTGTTGTTATTCGCCCTGCTTATTCAATCCGGCGCGAAAGCGGAATCGGCGCATCGCATCAAGATTGCGATCGACACTACTTCGACAGGTGCCGATCTGAAGCAAAGCCTGTCGCAGTTCCCGCTAGCGATACGCCTGCACAGCGGCAACTTCACCTTTGCCGACGCCAAACCGGATGGTTCTGACCTGGCGTTCTTCGCCGCCGATGGAAAGACGCCGCTGAAGTTTCATGTCGAGAGTTTTGACGCGGCCAATGAACTTGCCGTGGTGTGGGTGCAATTGCCCAAACTCACGCCCAGTTCCAAGGCCGACAGCATCGTACTTGCCTGGGGAAAGTCCGATGCGCCTTCAAGCGCCGACGCCAACGGTACTTTCGACGCCGGGCAGATTTTTGTCCTGCATTTTTCAGACAAGGAGGGCGTTCGCGATGCGATGGGCGTGAATAACGCCAGGGAATCAACCGCCAAGGCGGTCGCGGCCGGGCCGCTCGCCGGTGCGGTGGAGTTTGCAGGGGCACAGCGAATCGTGTTGCCCGGATCGCCGACGCTGCGGATCGCGGCGGGTGGCGCCTTCACCTTTACCGCGTGGGTCAAACCTGCCGCACTCGATGGCAAACTCCTCAACCTTGGCACGGGCGCCCAGTCCCTCGGGATCAGCCTTGCGGGGGGAATCCCGGTTGCAAGCGTGGGCACGGCGTCAGTAAAGGGCAGCGTTGCGCTCAAGCCGGGTGCATGGCAGCACATTGCCGTAACAGCGTCGGGAGGCAAGGCCGCGGTGTATGTGGCCGGCCTCGCATCGGGTACGGGTGACCTTGTGCTGCCCGAGATCGCCGGCGATGCAATTATTGGCGAAGCTTACCGTGGTGAACTGGAAGAAGTGACGCTTGCAAGCGTGGCGCGCGATGCCGATTTCATCAAGGCCTTGTCCGTCAGCCAGGCGCCCGAATCGCCGATGCTGGTGTTTGAGCAACCCAGCGCCGGCGGGGAGGTCTCCTATGCCGCGATCCTGCTCGGCGCGGTGACCGTGGACGGCTGGGTTGTCATCGTCATCCTGATGATCATGGGCGTGATAAGCGTCTTCGTAATGGTTGGCAAGCACCTTTACCTGACGCGTGCCAAGAAAGGCAACGCCATTTTCCTGGACGTGTTCCGCACTTCGTCGGCCGAAATGCTGGTTCCCGGACAAACGGTCGGGGAATTATCTGCGGTGCAGTCGGCGTTATTGCATTCAACGGTTTACCGGCTCTATGAAATCGGCCTGGCCGAGATACGGCATCGCTTCGAGAGCCAGGCCGGACGCGGCGAGCAGACCAATCTGTCGGCTGCGGCGCTCGATTCCATCCGCGCTTCGCTTGACGCGGGACTGATACGCGAGAACCACAGGCTGAACAGCCAGATCGTTTTGCTCACCATCGCCATTTCCGGCGGGCCCTTCCTTGGCCTGCTCGGGACGGTGGTGGGCGTGATGATTACCTTTGCGGCCATTGCAGCCGCGGGTGACGTCAACGTCAACGCCATCGCTCCGGGCATCGCCGCGGCACTGGTGGCCACCGTGGCCGGGCTTGTGGTCGCGATTCCGGCGCTGTTTGGTTACAACTGGCTCGCTTCACAGATCAAGAACGTCTCGGCGGACATGCAGGTGTTTGCCGACGAGTTCCTGACCAAAGCCGCCGAACTGCATTCGCGCTGACGCGAAACTGCCATGCAAGTCCAGGAAGAAAACCAGCCGTTTGACGACATCAATGTCACGCCCATGCTTGACCTTGCATATGTGTTGCTGGTGATCTTTATCATCATGACCACGGCGTCGGTTCAGGGCGTGAAGGTCGAGCTTCCCAAGACCAAGACCGCCGCGAGCCTCGCCAAGCCGGGCACCAAGGCTGTGACCATTTCGGAGCGCGGTGACCTGTTCCTTGACGCCTACCCGGTCACTCTGGAATTGCTGGAGGAGCGCCTGCTCCAGCTAAAGGGCGCCAGTTCTTCGGTGCCGGTGGTGGTGAAGGGCGACGGCCGCGTGCATTACGGCAAGGTCATGCAGGTGCTGGACATGCTCAAGCGCATCGACATCACCGATGTCGGACTTGTAACGATCAGGGCCAAGTGACGTGGCGGGCGAAACAGCATGAAGGCGCAGACCGAAGCAAAGCCCTACGACAGCATCAACGTCACTCCGATGCTGGACCTCGCCTACGTGCTGCTGGTCATATTCATCATCATGACGACGGCCACCGTGCAGGGGCTCTCTATCAGCCTGCCAAAACCCAGCGACAAGCCAAATCCGGTCAAGAAGGAGTTGCGCATCGTCCAGGTCATGCCCGGGGGGCGATACCTGCTTAACGGTGCGTCCGTAAGCACCGGTGAACTTGAATCAATGCTTTCGGCGACCCGGGCAAAATTCCCCGACATGTCCCTGATGGTCAAGGGCGATCCCGAAGCCGACTACGCCAATGTGGTGTGGATAATTGATCTCGCCGGACGACTCAATATCGCCAACCTCGGTCTGGTGACGTCGAAAATCGGGACCTGAAGATGGAGGAAAACAAAACAGGTTCCCGGAGAAACACGATCCTGATAGTACTCGCGGGTCTCGCGTTGCTCATCATCATGGGATTCGGGCTGAAGAGCCTCATGGGCGGTTCGGGGGCGCCGCAGCAAAAGGCGCCGAAGATTTCGTTGATTCCGGCGACGCCTCCGCCGCCTCCGCCCCCCCCGAAAGAAGAGAAAAAGCCCGAGCCGCCGAAGGAACAGCGCGAGGCCAAGATGGAACAGCAGGAGCAAAAGCCCGCCCCGCCCACGCCCGAAGCGGAAAAGGTGATGGATGGCCCCAAGGGCGACGGGCCCAGCGATTTCAAGGCGGGCACGGTAACCCGGGAAGACTATTCGATAAAAAAAGAGGGCGGCGGCAGCGCGATCGCGTTTTATTCGAATCTAGTCCAAAAATCCCTGCAAGACGAACTGGCGCGGAACAAGAAGCTTAACGGCAAGGAATACAAGGTGGTGGTCATGGTCTGGCTGGATAACAGCGGCAAGATAGAGAAGTTCAACCTGACCCAAAGTTCGGGGAACCAGCAGACCGACGCGCTGATTCGGGAGGTGCTTGCGGAAATGCCGCCGTTGAAGGCACCACCTGAAAATATGCCGCGGCCGATCGGCGCGCGTATCAGCGCGCGCGGATGACTTCCGACCATTGCAACAACACCTATCGAATCTGGAGACACCAGCGTGTGGCAAACAACATGAAACCAATGAGAATTGCAGCCTTGATTGTCGCAATGGCGGCGCTGCCGGCGCAGGCCGGTGAGCGGGAGGACCTGGAAAACCTGCGCGGTACGACACTCAACTTGATACGTTTGCTGGTGCGTGAGGGGATCCTCACCCAAGACAAGGCCGAAACGCTGATGAAGGAGGCGGAAAAGCGCTCCCCCCCGGATCCGGTCGGCGCGGTAGCGGGTGCCGCGGCAGGCACGGCGGCAGCGGGCACCGGGACGGTGCGAGTACCTTACATTCCGGAGGTGGTAAAGCAGGAAATTCGTGATGAGCTCAAGCAGGAGGTACTGGCGCAGGCCAAGGCGGAACGTTGGGGGGACTCGGGCGCGTTGCCCGAGTGGATAGAGCGCATCAAATGGGAAGGCGATTTGCGTTATCGCTACCAGAAGGACAATTACCAGCCGACGAACATCGACCTCGCCAGCTACCAGGCGTTGACCGGCAACCTCACGGTGGATAACACGCAGTTTGACCGCACGCGAAGCCTGCTGCGCGCACGCCTTGGTGTGGGAATAAAGCTCTCCGATGCCTGGAGCGCCGCCATTCGCATCGCTACGGGTACTACCAATTCGCCGGTATCGACCAACCAGACGCTGGGCAACGGGCTCAATAAGAATTCCCTTTGGCTCGACCAAGCCTACATCCGTTTTCAACCCAACGATGCCGTTGATATTGCGGCAGGGCGCATGCCGAATCCCTTCTTCAGCACCGACACGATCTGGAATGGAGACCTCAATTTCGATGGCATTGCCGGCGCCTGGAAACCGAAGCTGAGCGACACCGTGCGTAGTTTCTTCACTGTAGGGGCCTTTCCGCTTGCCAACTCGAGTCCGTCACCGCAGTTCACTTCGCCACAGAGTAAAACGCTGTACGGGGCGCAAATGGGCCTCGACTGGGCAATCTCGTACAACACCAAGGCCAAGATTGGCCTCGCCGTATATGACTTTCAAAACTACGAAGGCAAGCCGAATACCCCGGGATCGACGTTTTATGACGCAACGCAACCCCCATCCAAGCAAAAAGGCAACACGCTGTTCAACATTACCAATCCGCCGGTGTCGTTGGACACGGATGTGTACGCCTTGCTGTCAAAGTTCAAGCCGGTCAGCCTGACGGGCCTGCTTGATTTTTCAAACTGGTCGCCGACTCACCTCACCCTTACGGGGGACGTAATCAAGAACATGGGCTTTGACAGCGCAGAAATACGTAAGCGCACCGGTATCAACTGGCAGGGACGCACCCTCGCTTATTCGGCGCGGGCGACACTTGGCCACCCGCGACTGGAAAAACGCCATGATTGGCAGACTTACATCGCCTACAAGTATCTGCAACGTGATTCCCTTGTTGATGCCTTCAACGATTCTGATTTTCATCTTGGCGGCACCGACGCGAAAGGCTTCGTCCTCGGCGGCAGCTACGGTCTTGACAAGAATACCTGGATGACTTTGCGCTGGCTGAGCGCAAACGCCATTGACGGACCGCCGCTGGCGATTGATTCACTGCAGCTCGACTTGAATGTCAGGTTTTGACGTGCGAATGACATGGTTCGCAGTATGTGCCTTCGGATGCGCAACGGCATTAACCTGTGCTGCGGTGTCTGCCGCCGACAAAGCCGAGAATCGCGACCGCGAAGCCTTGCGACGGGTACAGCAAAATGCACAAAAACTCCAGTCGGAAAAGGCGGCCCTTGAAAAGGAAAAAACGGATATGGCCGCCAAGCTGGAATCTGCAACAAAAGAGCTTGACGCATTGAAGGGGCAGTTATCGGGAGCGAAACGTCGTACCGATGCAGTGGAAAAGGAACTTATACCGTTGCGCGAGGAAGCGGCCGGACTCAAGGAGCAACTTGAAACGGCGCGAAAAACCCTCGCGGACGCGCAAAGCGGTGCCCGTCAGCGGGAGGAAGAATCAGGGCAAAACCAGAAGCGTTTGGAAGTCGTGGTTTCCAATCTGCGCACTGCCAATGCGAGGAACACTGAGCATCTCGACAGCTGTGTTGATAGAAACCAGGGTTTGCAGCAATTTTCAAAGCGCATCCTGCAGAACGCGGCCGCCACCCGGGCGTGCTGGGACGCGCTCGTACCCGAGTCGCCGAAGGTCGGATTCTACTCAGTCGACGTCGAGAAGGTGATACAGGATTACGAGGACAAACTGCGCAATCTTTCAGTCGAAGTGCCGCGTAAATAGCGGTTTCCTCGCCCGGGTTTTGCGGGCGCAACCCGGGCAGGTTAGAACCCTGCGGCAGCTGTTGTACACAGCGGCGGGCGCGCGACAGGTGATGAAATGGCGGCTTGCGTTTTCGAATGGCTTTGTAACCATATTGTCATGAGACGCGATATGCGCCGCCTCTACCAGAGTTCGACTAGACGCTGGCACTACCGGCTGCCGTGGTGATCCATTAGGATTATTTATGCATCCTGATTGTAAAGATGTCGTGGCACTGGCACCACCGGAGCGAGGCACCAGATTCCTGGCCATGTGCTCCAGGATCTCCGGTTTGACTTCGATTTTCGGCTAAATATTCATTGGCGAGAGTGAATTATCTGCGTTGGCAGAAGGATATTCTCGGTGGAGCTTGTATCCATTGGGCGGGCGTGGGGCAAAAAAATGGGGCGACCGCATGGTTCTGGGAGTTGTCCATAGCATACCTCGTGTCACGATAGTGTCATGTGTTCGCGCAGCGCGGCCTTGCAATTGGGGCTAATCGTGAGCGCACTTGCCGCGTCGCCGCCGACGCGAATACCGGGATCAATAGTTACTTTGGACCATGCGGAGGCTTTCTCCGTGTAACGGCTCTCTGCCACACTGCGCAGCGATCAGTATCCAAGTGATGTGGGGGGTGCGGATCGAACAAAAGCAGCCTCTTGCATTGCGCGCGGTGTGGATTTTGCCGGAGAGTTTTCGAGGAATTTCCTGAAAGGTTAGGTTGGAGTCATGGCAGCCAAGCACAATAGCAACCAGGGCACAGCGTCTAAAACGACAAACCCCGCATTGTCGAAAGCCAAGGCTTCGGTGCATTCGCCGCTATTGCAAGCGCCCGTGTTGTCGCTGCCCTCCGTCGATGTGCCGCCGTCGGTGGATGTGCGTGGTTTGCGCCGTAGGTCTGACTTTGAGGGATATGGCGACAGCGGGGACTTGCACGAGGAAATTCTCAATTCCTTGTCAGGGGATGAGGTTGTGGTGGCGGGATCTGCGACAGCCGACAAAATCCTCGTTGCCCAGTCGCAAGGTGCGACAAGCATAGACGCAACGGCAGGTGTGGACGCGTCCGGTCAGGCGGGAACAGAAGGCCTTGACGCTATGAGTGCCGCCGGTGCTGACGGTGCGTCAATAGATCCGAATGCGCTGCCCGCGACCCAGGCGGGACCCGCGGGGGCGGCGGCCTCCAGTTTGGGTGCGCTGGAGGTAGGTGGAGCCGCGGCGGCGGTTGGAGCGGGCGCTGCCGCAGGGGCAGGCGCCGGCGCCGGGGCAGGCGCTGCCGCTGCCGCTACTGCAGGGGCGGGTGCTGCCGCAGGGGCTGCAGTCACCACTGCAGCTGCTGGGCCTGCGGCGATTACCGGGGCGGTGGCCGACGGTTACGTACGTGGCGCAAAAATCTATATCGACGAGAACGGCAACGGTATTGCCGACGCTTCGGAAGATACCGGTGTTGTGACCGATGCCGCCGGAAAGTTTACCCTCCAGACGACTAAGGTTGGTGCCATCCTTGCAGTAGGCGGTGTCAATATCGACACCGGCGTGGTGAACACCCTTGTGCTCAAGGCGCCGACTGGTTCCACGGTCATCAATCCGCTGACAACCATGGTGCAAGCCTACCTTGAGGCTCACCCGACGGCGACTATTGCCGCAGCCGAAACCATCGTGCAAAACGGGCTCGGATTGCCGAACATTGATTTGCTGAGCTACGATCCGCTCTCCGCGGGGGATGCCAACGCGGTTGCTGTGCAAAAGAAGGCAGCGCAACTGGCTTCGGTTCTTATCATCGCGGCGTCCGACCCGAGCGGTACGCTGACCGCTGCGGAAGCGGCCAACGCCGTGATCGGCAATCTTCTTACGGCGATCGGCACCGGGACCGGTGTGCCGGTCAATCTTGCGGACCTGACAACCCTCACCTCTTTACTCAGCAACGGCGCGGGTGGCTCCGTCACGGACAAATTGGTCACGGACATCGTTACCGCGTCTTCTGCGATTGGCAGTGCGGCCAATTTGGGCGCGATTGCGGCAGCGCAAGGGCAAAGCCTGGATACAACACCACCCTCCGCGCCGACCATGGCGCCAGACCTTCTGGCGGGATATGACAGCGGCGTTTCGGCGACGGATAACGTTACCAAAGTGACTTCGCCGGTGGTACGCGTGTCTTTCAACACGACTGCACTCGACGGTTCGGCTGCAGTAACGGGTAATGTCGTCAAGGTTTACGCAGGCATAACGATGCTCGCGACGGTTACGCTTAGCGCGACAGACATTGCCGCTGGGTACTCGGACGTCCAACTCAGCACCCTTGCGGATGGCAGCTACGCGGTGACGGCCGAGATTTCCGACGGTGCCGGCAAAATCAGCCCGGCGTCTGCGGCGCTGGGAATTGTGATTGACACGCTGGCCCCGGGCGCGCCGGTGATCGGCGCGGTAGCCGGTGACAACGTGATCAACGCAGCCGAGCAAGGCACGAGCATCAGCGGGACGGCCGAGGCGGGTGCGACGGTGGCGCTCAGCCTGG
>Ga0194061_1001752_pt1 | contig 12298 bp, 11 predicted proteins | sample SepL2221m_MetaG_FD_163423 | JGI IMG/M metagenome (GOLD analysis project Ga0194061, IMG submission 163423) | Anoxic zone freshwater microbial communities from boreal shield lake in IISD Experimental Lakes Area, Ontario, Canada - Sep2016-L224-21m | ecosystem: Environmental > Aquatic > Freshwater >...
ATCATCACCTGGAGCACTTCCACGACAGACCCAGACGCCATTCAGAGCGACATCGATCTTGTAAGGATCAAAATCGGCCGGCGCAGTACCAACAGCTGCGAGGACTCGACCCCAGTTTGGATCTTCGCCGTGCAGCGCGCATTTGAGCAAATTGTTACGAGCGCATGCCCGGCCAACCGCCACAGCATCAGTTTCCGATGCCGCGTTCTTCACGATGATGGAAACGGTTTTGCTGTGTCCCTCGGCATCACCTATTAGCTGCTGCGAAAGATTGGTGCAACATTCCATCAGCAGGTTATGAAGTTGCGCTTCAGTCAGCTCTACTCCCGAAGCTCCTGACGCCATAAAGAGAACGGTGTCATTAGTGGAGGTGCAACCATCGGAGTCGATGCGGTTATAAGTTCTGGAAACCACATCTGCGAAGACTCTTTGTGCCACAGAGTCTTCAACAATGGCATCCACAAGGACTACCGAGAGCATGGTCGCCAGGGAAGGAGCGAGCATGCCAGCACCCTTTGCCATCGCAAAAATATTTACACCCGCCAGTTCGCTTACAAAAGTTTTCGGGTGCGAATCTGTCGTCATAATCGATTCAGCTGCGGCGAGGCCAGAATTTGCGGAAAGCGCCGCAGCCGCTGTGGCGACACCTCCCAGTAATGCAGTCATAGGAAGGCGAACTCCGATAAGACCTGTAGAACAGACAACTACATCGCTAGCGTTCAAATCCAACTGCTCTGCAACAACTTCCGCGGTCTTATGCGTGTCTAGAAAACCATCAGAACCAGTGCAGGCGTTTGCGCCACCACTATTTAGAATTACGGCGGAGACGACACCATCGGCGACGACGGCCCTGCTCCAAGTTACTGGCGCTGCTTCAACTTTGTTCGTGGTGAAAACTGCAGTGCCGAATAGTTGCGGACCGTCATTTACGATCAGCGCCAAATCTTTGGCACCAGAACTTTTAATACCGGCGGCAACTCCAGCAGCACGAAATCCCTTAGGAAGATGCAATTTGCTCATGGCGTGCCCGAAATCGAAAGGCCAAGGTTTTCGGGCAAACCGGAAATTAGGTTTGCATTTTGAATAGCTTGTCCCGCTGCGCCCTTACCCAAGTTATCTATCGCGCTGGAAATCACCAGCCTCTGAGTGTGATGATCAACGGCGACCTGAATTTGAATTGAATTGCTTCCCAAAACTGAAGAAGTTTTCGGAAGTTGTCCTTCGGGAAGAAGAATCGCAAATTGTTCGTTCTCGAAATATTTGCCATAAAGTTCGCGAACTTCCCGGTCGACATCTGAATTAGCCAAGAATTGCGGATTTAAACGCGCACTTATCGTGGCCAATATTCCTCTTGGCATCGGTGCCAAGATTGGGGTAAATGATATTTTCGCGCCGCTGCCACCAGCTTTTACTAGCGTCTCTTCAATCTCTGGAGTGTGCTGGTGTACGCCGCCAAATTTGTACGATGAGAGCGAGTTCATCACTTCACTGCCCAAAAGGTTTGTCTTCGCACTTCTACCGGCACCCGTAGTTCCTGAAGCTGCAACTACGACAATATCTGTTGGGTCGATTACGCCAACGGCTGGGGCGGTAGCCAGCGCAATCGCAGTTGCATAACAACCTGGGTTTGCGATGCGATTTGCGGCAGCAATTTGAGATCGTAGTCCAGCAATTTCTGGGAGCCCGTACGTCCAAGTTCCAGCGTGAGCCCCACCGTAATATTTGGTCCAAGAGGCCGCCGATGAAAGGCGGAAGTCGGCTCCCAAATCAATGATCTTAAGATCGGCACGCAACTGCGAGATGTATTTGCTCGACTCCCCATGAGGCAGCGCCATAAAAAGTAAATCACAGGCGCTCATTTTGGCTACTGAGGTCTCTTCAAAAGTCCTCCCAGCGAGGGTCGGCAATTGGGGATGAAGGCTTGTTATTAACTCTCCCGCATTTGATCCAGCAGCTATGTAACTCAGCTGGAAATCGGGATGGTTGCCCAACAATCTGAGTAATTCGCCACCGGTGTACCCGCTAGCGCCAATGATGCCTATTTTCATTCCGCTAGCCTACGCGAAAAAGAATATTTATACAAAAATATGTATATAAATACACTAACTGCGGATGGTGGCTCCTACGGCCGCTGCTGCCGCGGCGCCGGCTGCCTCCCGAAATGCCGAGACTTCAGCTGCAGTGAGCGTCCGATCTGGAGCGCGGAAGGTTAAATTGAAGGCGAGCGAGACCTTCCCATCCCCAAGTTGGTCATAGCGGTCAAAGAGGGTGATCGATTCTAAAAGTTCTCCGGCCCCAGATTTGAGGGCTGCGATTACTGCTTCCGAACTTACTTCGGCGGAAACTATGAGCGAAATGTCTTGAAGGGCGGCCGGCATCGAGAATACTGGCGCAGCTCTCGTAACTTCGTGGAATGGCAGCTCACTCAAAAGAACCACGAAGGCACAGGTGCGATCGGGCAAATTGAGTGCGGATATGACGCGCGGATGAAGTTCGCCAGCGTGAGCTACAGCTTTACCTGCAACCAAAAGTTCAGCGCACCGACCCGTATGCCATGGCGCAAAGTCCGAAGCTTGAATCGTGGCGGTGTTTCCGGTCTCTTCAATTATGCGAAGCGCGGCGGCCACTGCATCGCTCCAATCAAACTTGCGACCACTTCCCCACCAGCCTGCGAGTTCCGCATTTGCGGCTACGACTCCGGCAATCTGAGTTGGCTGATAAGGCACGTTTGCATAAATGGCAGCCAATTGGGAGTCACTGGGTCGAGTTGCAGTTGAAATATCGGCCGCAACTGGAAGCTCAGTTGTATTTCGAAAAACTGAACCAACCTCGAAGATCGAAACATCTTTGGCACCACGCGCCAAGTTCCGCTGCAGCGTTGTCAACATTCCTGGAAGCAAATGAGTTCTAAGCAACGGAAAATCTTCAGACATCGGATTAGCTAATTTAAATGCCTTAGCGCGATCGCCGACAAAGCCAAGAGTTTGCATTTGTTCTGGGCTGACAAAGGGCGAGGACATAACCTCGGTATATCCCTGATTAGCAAGTGAAGTACTGACAGCGCGGCGACGTTGTTGTGTCGGTGAAAGCCTGGCGCCCTGCTTGCCGATTGGCAACCTTGAAGGAATAGCATCGAAGCCAACTAATCGCGCAACCTCTTCAACAAAATCTGCTGGCGCGGAAAGATCGTGACGCCATGAAGGTGGGTCGATTCGCCAGACGGTATCAGAAATTTTTTCAATATCGCAGCCAACAATCATTAATTTGCTTTCAACGGTGGCGAGGGAAATTTCCGTTCCCAATAACACGCTTGCATAGTGTGGATCGATTTCTACGATCGGTGCATATCTTGGTTCGCCAGCTTTTGCCGACGACAAGTGTGTGGCGCCACCAAATTCGATTAACAAATCAACAGCTCTTGCGGAAGAAAGTTCTGCCAGCGAAGGATCGACAGCGCGCTCGAATCGGCGGGAAGCTTCAGAGGAAAGTTTGTGGCGACGAGAATTCTTGGCAACTGAGATGGGATCAAATCGTGCCGCTTCGATAACAAGCGAATTTGTTCGCTCTGAAATTTCTGAGTTTGCTCCGCCCATAGTTCCAGCTAGCGCAAGCGGGGATTTGTCATCTGCGACCATTAAGTCATCAGGGTTAAGTTTCCGGGTCTGCCCATCGAGGGTAACCAAACTTTGATCAGAACCGGCTCTACGAATATGCAAGGAACCTTCAATTTGATCGCGGTCAAAAGCATGGAGCGGTTGACCGAGCTCGAGCATGACATAGTTTGTTACATCAACGGCCAATGAGATCGAGCGCATGCCACATTTTTCGATTCGGCGGCGCATCCAGATAGGCGTCGGTGCGGAAGTATTGAATCCAGTAATTGTTCTTAGGTAAATAACTGATAGCGCTGTTGGATCCTCGATGATTGCTTGAACTCCGGCACTGCCGATCGCATACTTTGAAGCGAGGACCGACTGGGCCGGGTCGGCATAAGGCAAACCCAACGAAGCCGCTAACTCTCTGGCAAGTCCACGAGCGCAGAGGGCATAACCCCGATCGGCCAGAATCGAAACATCAATTATTACATCCTTGATTTGAAGCAGCGAGATCGCGTCTTCGCCAACGCTTGCGCTACCCGGAGCCAACACGATAATCCCCGCATGATCTTCGCTGATGCGAAGTTCTTTGGCGGAACAGATCATGCCGTTGCTGGTCTTGCCATAAGTTTCTCGGGCGGAGATTGCGAAATCCCCCGGCAGAATTGCGCCCGGCAACGCCGCAACAACCAAGTCATCGACGGAAAAATTAGTGGCGCCACAAATCACAAATCGAATTTCACCTTCGCCGCAATCCAACCCGACGTAGCGAATGGGTTTCTTTAGTCCTTCAAGTTGTTCAATACTTTTAACTTGGGCAACTACGAGTGGGCCGATCAAGTCCGTTCCTACAACATCAATGCTCTCAACCTCAAAGCCAACATTAACAAATGCCGATTCCAGATCGGTAGTTGAAATGTCGGATGGAACCGGGGTGAATTCTCGTAGCCATGACAACGGAATTTTCATACGAGGCCCGTTCCAAATTGACGGGTGAAGCGCAGATCGCCTTCGACAATGTCGTGCATATCGGAGATTCCGTGACGCACCATAAGAGTGCGCTCAAGGCCCATTCCAAATGCAAAACCCGAGAATTCTTGGGTGTCGATACCTGCCGCATGCAATACTTTTGGATTAACCATTCCGCAACCGCCCCATTCAATCCAGCGACCTTGAAAGAAGAAATCAACTTCAGCGCTGGGTTCAGTAAAGGGAAAGAATGACGGGCGTAGACGAGTTTTAACTTCTGGACCAAACATCGCCTGAGCAAAGTGATCCAAAGTTCCTTTTAGATCAGCCATGGTTATTCCACGATCCACGACCAGACCTTCTACTTGACCAAATACTGGAGTGTGCGTTGCATCCAATTCATCGGCCCGATAGGTACGCCCCGGGCAGATGATGTAAATCGGCGGCGCCTGGCGCAGCATCGTCCGAACCTGAACCGGTGAAGTATGAGTTCGCAAAACTAAGCGAGCGGTCAAAGGTTCAACAAAAAAAGTATCTTGCATTGTTCGGGCCGGGTGATCAACTGGCATATTCAAAGCATCGAAGTTCAACCACTCTGATTCGAGTTCAGGTCCTTCTTCGACTTGATATCCCATTCCTAAGAAAAGGTCGGAAATTTCATTAGTCAAAATTGTCAGCGGGTGTAATCCGCCAAGAGAGGTGCGACGACCAGGAAGAGTTACATCGACCCGTTCCTCTTCTAAAATCCGTCGGTCGCGCTCAATCTCGAGTTCGACTTCGCGAGCGGCATACACGGTGTTAACTCGAGCTCGTTCAACTCCAATAATCTTGCCGAATTCCGCTCGATCTTCTTTGGGCAGGGTGGCCAAACTTTGATTGGCTTTGGCTAAGTCAGAGCGATCGCCAATATGTTCAATTCGAACCGCCTTGAGCTCTTCCAGATCCTTTGCGCCTTGGATCGCGGCAATCGCCAAATCAGCAGCAGCTACGAGAGAACTAGATGTAAGCGACATAATGAGCGGAGTCTACCGATAGCCTCTGGCTGGCAGTGGCCTATTTAGGCGTGGCTTGGATAATCCCGCAATTAAACATTGCGATCGCGGCGGCACTGGCAACATTCAAACTCTCCGAATGACCAAGCATTGGAATGTTAACCCGTTCTACCGATTCCGGAAGTTCTGGTAACCCACGAGCCTCATTGCCAAAGATAAGAATGGTCTTGGCTGAAGCTTCCAAATCAAGAATGCTTCGCGAGCCATCGCCAGCAAAAGCGGTGGTCGTAAAGCCGCCTTGGGTTGCGAACTCAAAAAGTTCGGTTAACTCGATTCCTTCGACTACTGGAATGTGCCAGAGCGAACCGACTGTGGCTCGAACCGTTTTGGGGCTGTAGGTGTCAACGCTGCGCGGCGAGAAGATCACCGCATCAAAACCACACGCATCAGCTGTCCGAATCACAGTTCCGGAATTGCCGGGATCTTGAATCTCCCAAAAGTAGGCAATCCGTTTCGGGGCTAACTGCCCGATTTTATAGAGCGTGAATTCGGTATAGGCACAAAGCGCCAAAATACCTTGAGGGCTTTCTGTGTCTGCCATAGCGGCCATAACTTCATCAGAGACCGGAAATAGATCAACCGCATCTAGCAACTCATCGGTAACTTCAGCTTCAAGTCTTGCTAGTCCTGCTTGGGTGACATAAAGCTTTTCAATTCTCGGCGCTTGTGGAAATTTTGGCGACAGCGCTTCTCGAACGGTTTGCAAGCCATCCGCGATAAAGACCTTATCGGCTTGGCGAAACTTCTTGCCTCGAGAACCCAAAAGAGCCTTCACCCTCTCGACATGCGGAGAGTGAAGGCTCGTAATTAGTGAATTAGGCATTGATTACGTGCTTGCGAGCAATCTCAACTAACTGCGCGAAAGCGGCAGGTTCGTTGGTTGCAAGTTCAGCAAGTACGCGACGATCTACTTCAATTCCAGCACCCTTCAGGCCCTGGATGAAGCGGTTATAAGTAAGTCCATTTTCGCGGGCGCCAGCATTGATTCGCTGAATCCAAAGTTTGCGGAAATCACCTTTGCGATCTTTACGATCGTTGAAGGCGTAGACGAGGGAGTGAGTTACCTGCTCCTTGGCCTTTGAAAAAAGGCGAGAACGTTGACCGCGATAACCCGCAGCTCGTTCGAGTGTTGTACGACGCTTCTTTGCGGCATGGACGCCACGTTTTACTCTTGCCATGGTCTATTTCTCCCCTGTCCTTATTTCAAACCGAGCATACGTTTTGCGGTTACTGATGAAGGAGCACTTGCGGTGGCATCCTTGCTGAGTCGACGAGTCACGCGTGATGACTTGTGCTCCAAAAGGTGGCGCTTGCCTGCGCGCTCGTGCATGACTTTGCCGGTGCCGGTAAGACGGAATGTCTTCTTGGCCCCACTGTGGGTCTTCATCTTTGGCATCTGTTGCTCCCTAACCTCGTGACCTTTAAATGGTTCCCTTACTTTTTTAAAAAAAATTACTTTACTTCTTCGCTCTCCGTGCTTTCGGAGTTCGGTTCTTCAACAACTGAGCTCTTCTTAGCGGCTCGTTGTTGTGCAACGGCCTGGTTCTTCTTTACTACTGGACCAAGAACCATCGTCATATTTCGACCCTCTTGTTTAGGGGCGAACTCAACGAAAGCAATTTCAGAAAGACTTTCCGACAATTTCATGAGCAAGCGATACCCGATTTCGGGACGAGCTTGTTCGCGACCGCGGAATTGAATAGTTACCTTTACCTTGTCGCCGCCTTTTAGAAACTTCTCGATATGGGATCGCTTAGTTTCGTAATCATGTGGCTCGATCTTTGGTCGAAGTCGCATCTCCTTGACCACAATGTGGGTCTGGTTCTGTCGGGCCTCGCGTGCTTTTTGTGCGATCTCGTATTTGTACTTACCGAAATCCATCACTTTACATACGGGAGGTTTGGCTTCTGGAGCAATCTCGACGAGGTCTAGTCCAACCTCTTCTGCCATGCGCAATGCGGTATCGATATCGACAACCCCAATTTGCTCTCCATCAAAACCAATCAGACGAACTTCCGGAGTCCGGATTCGATCGTTGATACGTGGCTCGGTGCTGATAACTGCCCCTTCCTTGTTGAACACCTGAAATAAGAGTTCTTATTCAGGGCAAAAGGAGACAGCCGCACAATCAAAGGCTCATAAAAGACGCTGGATAAACCAGAGCCTAGTTCGAACTTCAAATGACCTGTCCGCCAGAAGCGAGAAGGTGGGAGCGGCTAGCTCCACTTGGTTGCCTTAGGATACCTGAAAGCGGCAATTAAGCGAAAACGGGGCAGGCTGAGTTAGCCACCGATCGCGTGGACGCCACCATCTACATGGATGATTTCGCCCGTGGTCTTGGGAAACCAGTCCGAAAGCAACGCCACCGCACCTTGGGCGGCAGGAATTGGATCGGTAACATCCCACTTCAGCGGCGCCCTGGAATCCCAGACAGTCTCAAATTGTTCAAAACCCGGGATCGATTTGGCGGCAATGGTCTTTATTGGGCCAGCAGCAATTAGGTTAATCCGGACATTTTCTTTGCCTAAGTCCCTGGCCAGGTATCGAGAAGTGGATTCGAGCGCCGCTTTAGCCACCCCCATCCAGTCATATTTTGGCCAAGCCACCTGAGCATCGAAGTCCATCCCCACGACGCTGGCGCCATTTGGGCCAGTAAAGAGCGGTCTTGCCGCCATCGTTAAAGATTTGAGCGAGAAGGCCGAGACATGAACTGCTACTGCCACATCTTCCCAAACGGTATTTAGGAAATTTCCACCCAAGGCGGCTTCGGGTGCAAATCCAATTGAATGGACAACCCCATCTAGGTGCGGGACAAATTCTTTAACTTTCGCTGCAAGTTCGGTCAAATGAGCTTCGTTAGTTACATCAAGTTCAATGACCGGGGCTGGAGCAGGAAGTCGCGCGGCGATTCGAGTGGTCAAACTCAACGCCCGCCCAAAGGAGGTGAGAATTACAGTGGCTCCTTCTTCTTGGGCAAGCCTGGCGATATGAAAGGCAATCGAAGAGTCGGTTAGGACTCCAGTAACCAAAATATTCTTGCCGGCCAAAATTCCCATCTTTAGTGCCCCATTCCTAATCCACCATCTACTGGAATTACCGCTCCGGTTATATAACTGGCAGCCGGAGCTGCCAAGAAAGTTACAACGCCAGCTACTTCGGCGGGAGTGCAAAGTCGCTGCAGGGGAACCGCCCCCACGATTTCTTTTCGGCGATCTTCGGTTAGGACTGCCGTCATGTCGGTCTCGACAAAACCTGGGGCCACCACATTCGCCGTTATTCCACGACTTCCGAGTTCGCGAGCGAAGGAACGAGCCATCCCGACCAAACCACTTTTGGTAGCTGCATAATTAACTTGGCCTGCTGATCCCAGTGCGCCGACGACCGAACCCACGAAAATCATTCGTCCCGAGCGCTTTTTCAACATGCCTCGAGTCGCAGCTCTGGCAACCCGAAAAGCGCCAGTTAAATTGGTGTCAACCACATCAATAAAATCTTCATCACTCATTCGCATAACCAGACCATCTCTGGTGATACCTGCGTTGGCCACCAAGATATCGACGGAGCCGTAGTTAGCTTCAATCTCCTTAAAAGCTAAGTCAACGCTAGTTGTGTCGGTGACATCCATTTGTACTGCAAGCAAACCCTCAGGGGCGGTGCCGCTGCGATTGGTGATAATCACGGTGTCACCCAAAAGTTTGAATGCTTGGGCAATGGCCAGCCCGATTCCTCGGTTCCCGCCAGTCACTAAGACGACCCGAGGCGAAACCTCATTCTCTGGTGCGCTCATAAGAGGTGAACTTACCCGTTACCGACGCGTACCCAAAGCCTGCCACCACCATAAAAAGAAAAGTATTGCGATAGTCAATAGGCTTCATGCATGTTCAAGCGCGGCAATGCCCCACAAGAGCCAGAAATGGTCTCGATCACCACGGCGCAAGAGTCGCTCTCGATCGATCAATCCATCCGAGCTCGCCGGTATTTCATCTCAATGATGATCAGAACGCTTTGCTTTATCCTGACCGTCGTTCTCCCCAGCCCATACCGCTGGGTTGCACTCCTCGGAGCGGTCTTACTGCCCTATGTGGCTGTCGTAGTCGCTAATGCTGGCCGGGAGAACTCCGCCAGAGGTGAAGCAATCATCATTGATAGTCAAAAGAGCATTAATTAGGTGAGACGATTCTTCTCCCCCACCGGGCTATTACAAAGTTTTGTAGCACTACTACTAATCGGGATTTGCCTAACTGCAGGTCAGTGGCAGCTGCATAAAGGCCAAGCGCGAGCTAGCCAGAACCGCATTATTATTGAAAATCAATCGCTTCCGGCCGCTGATGAATCAGTCATAGCCAGCGCAGATCCAACTGCTAGCCAGTGGCGTTTGATGAAACTTGATGGTCGATTTTTGCCTAACCACGAACTCCTCCTTAGAAATCGATATTTCGAAGGACGTTATGGCTTTGAGGTATTAGATCTATTCAATTCAACATCGGGCAAGAACTACTGGGTCGATCGCGGCTGGGTAAAAGCCGGTGCGGCGGCCAATATTGCGCCAATAGTTCCAAGTTTAATTTTCGATAAAACTGCGTTGGTAGTGCGCATTCGGGCTGATGACATAAGTCGCCAAATAGAAGGTTCTTTCTTCGCTCTGCCAGGTAGTAAACGAGTCATCGTTAACCTATCTAATGTTCAGAATATGCCGGCACTTCCATATTACGTTGATTTAATTTCGAGCGATAACCTCAAAATCTCGCCGTTAACCTCAATCACGCTTCCAGATCTAACGGGCGGTCCACATTTTGCTTACGCCTTGCAATGGCTAGCGTTCGCTTTCCTAATTCTCTTCGGAAGGGTTCTGCTCTTCCGCGAAACCAAGTGATTGTCTTTGATATAGGTCGAAGTACAAACCCTTTTTGTTAACCAATTCTTCGTGTCTACCTCGTTCTACAATCAAGCCATTTTCAAGGACCAGAATTTGATCCGCTTGTTGAATTGTTGAAAGTCGGTGAGCGATCACGATGCTGGTTCGATTTACTAGCGCGCTCTTTAGAGCCGCTTGAACCAACGCTTCATTCTCGGAATCTAAATGAGCCGTTGCTTCATCCAAGATTACGATGCTTGGAGCCTTGAGCAATAGCCTGGCAATTGCAAGACGTTGCTTTTCTCCACCTGATAAGCGATGTCCTCGTTCGCCGACGATAGTGTCGAAACCATTGGGTAAACTTTGCACGAAATCCCAAATTTGAGCTGACTCACATGCTTGTTGCATCTCAATATCCGTTGCATCCGGTTTCGCGTATCGAAGGTTAGCTGCGATGCTGTCGTGGAACATATGCGAATCTTGGGTAACAACACCAATGTGGTGGCGCAAGGAGCTAATCGAGTACTCTCGAATGTCAACGCCATTGATTGATATCGCACCATCAGTTACATCGTAAAGCCTGGGGACTAACCCCGAAATCGTGCTCTTTCCAGCGCCAGATGGACCAACAATTGCAGTCAACGAACCCGGCTCTACTTCAAAGGAAATTCCCTTTAGAACCTGACCGCTATCAACCATTTCAGCTTTGGCAACCATCTCCAACGAAGCCAGAGAGATTTCCGCAGCCGTTGGGTAGGCAAATTTAACATCATCAAATTTTATTGTTGGTCGTTCGTTGCTCATGCTCTTAGCTTGCAAGGAGTCCTTTACCATTGGCTCGAGATCGAGCAATTCAAATACTCTTTCAAACGAAACTAGAGCAGTCATGACGTCTACTCGTACATTGGAAAGTGCAGTAATTGGTCCGTAAAGTCGAGCCAGAAGTGCGGTAATTGCTAAGAGCGTTCCGATCGAGATCTTTTGAGAGATTGCAAGGTGGCCACCGATGCCATAAGCAACTGCCGTTGCCACGGCTGCAATGGATGTCAAAGCAATAAAGAAGATTCGGTTTAATAATGCAATTGTGATTCCCATATCAGCGACTCTTCGGGCACGTGCTGAAAAAATATCTCGCTCACTTTTAGAATCACCGTAGAGTGAAACTAATAGCGCCCCTGAGACATTGAACCGTTCCGTCATGGTGGCCGACATCTCGGCGTTAAGTTGGAAGGATTGTCTGGTGTAACTCTGAAGCTTTCGTCCTACCCATTTGGTTGGTATCAGGAAGACTGGAAGAAGGCAAAGCGAGACGACGGTGATCTGCCACGAGAGCGTGATCATGGTAGCCGCAACCAAAATCAAACTAAGCGCGTTGCTCACTACGCCGGACAAGGTGGAGGTAAAAGCCTGCTGAGCTCCGATAACATCGGAATTAAGGCGCGCGATAAGCGCACCAGTTTGAGTCCTGGTAAAAAATGCGATCGATTGGCGTTGGACATGTTCAAATACTTGAGTTCGCAGGTCATAAATCAACCCTTCACCAATCTGGCTAGAGAACCATCGTCCGGCCATGTTAAAGACGGCATCCAGAATTGCTAATCCTCCGACGATGATCGCCAACTTGGTAACTAATGATCCGTTATGTGGCGTGACTCCCTTATCGATCAACTCTCGAAGTAGTAGCGGGGTCGCCACTACCAGCATCGCATCAATCACGACGGTTACGAGGAAAATGGCTAGTGAAGACTTATAAGGCTTGGCAAAGGAGACGATTCGTCGAAAAGTTCCGCTCTTCAATTTCTGATTCTTAATTGATTGATCGGAAG
>Ga0194061_1001755_pt1 | contig 12264 bp, 8 predicted proteins | sample SepL2221m_MetaG_FD_163423 | JGI IMG/M metagenome (GOLD analysis project Ga0194061, IMG submission 163423) | Anoxic zone freshwater microbial communities from boreal shield lake in IISD Experimental Lakes Area, Ontario, Canada - Sep2016-L224-21m | ecosystem: Environmental > Aquatic > Freshwater >...
TTTTGACCAGGCAAACGCTCCATGACCGTGTCGAGCTTGCCTTCTGAATACTGGCTCACCACATCCAGAATCTTGCGGGTGCCACTAATGTGAGATTGCGCCAAATCGTTGATGGACTGCGCCATTGAACGGTAAGAGCCCTGCAACTTGTCGACCGGCATTCCGTGGTCTAGACTCCCCAGATCGTGCTGGCGCGCCATCTCTTGTTGTGCCGTCTCAAACTGCTGCAAGTTGCTCTGCATTTTGGCCAGAGAAGCGAGAAGCTGCCCTGTCTCATTGCTGCCTCGTTCCGGAACAAGTAACCCTAAATTTCCCTCGGAGACGGCGCTCGCCACAGCGACTGCCTCCGATACAGGTCCGGTGATGCTGCGTACAAACGTAAATGCCAGGGCGACTGCAGCGACCATACCCAGCAATAACAGGGCAGCCAATGTGTACTGCTTACGCTGCAGCGAAGCTACGCGATCGTCCAGCGCCGTTGCAAGGGCCTTCATGGACGCAGAATTGAATGCATATAAGCCGTCAATAGTGCGGGTGAACTCATCAAAGTACTCAGTGGGTGAATACTTGACATCGGTTGCAGATATCAGCGCTTGATCGGCCATCACCAGTGTTTTCGCCACAGCTGCCAAGCTGCTTTCCGCACGACCGCTCAACGCCGCCTTCATCGCAGGATCGTCTTCGATTGCGCGCCGGAAATTGCGCCCCATGTCGCCTTGCAATTCCAGCACTCGCTTGTTCAAAGCTTGCAAAACCGCTCGCTCCTCAGGGGCAATACTGGCCTTGGCCAGATACCCCGTGCCTTGCGCCCGCATGAGTCCAAGGCTCTCGGCCAGCCAAGGCATGTTGACCAGCGAAGCTTGAATCAAAAAGTAGCTATCAGCTTCCGGGTCCAGCGCCAAGCCAAACTCGCTCAGCACTTCCTCATTGAGCAGCAAAATGCTGGATATTAATTGTGTGTGCAGCTTGGTACTTTCGACACTCTTGAGCTGCTTGGCGCTGACGCCTTGCTCCAACGCGGTCCAGCGCGTTCGCGATTCATTCCACATCGCCATGAGTGGGGCAGAACTGCCCGCCTGTTTAAGCTCGACATCAAGAATCCCCATGGCCTTAGCGACCTTGTCGCGCATGTCCGGGCGCCGAGCGGCCAGCGTCTCGTTGCCACCCAACGCGCCGGCGGACATGCCGCGGTGCGTTTGGGTGAGTTGCACCACCTGGTTCAAGGCCGCAACGGAACCGCTAGCCAGCGTTTCTCGCTTGGCAACATCGATTTCGTCTACCGTTTTTTTAAAATAAAGACCCGACGGAATCATCACCATGACCAGCGCAATGAGTCCCAAAATTGCAAATTTCTGCGCAAGACTGAGTCGGTACAGGATAGACATGGTGTTATTACTTTTCTTTAAACTTATTCAATACGGTTTGAAATTAGCGTGACCCGTTAGCGCAGACACCGACACCGATGGGGCAGCCAACCGTGGTGCAGCCCTTGCGCTGCTGCCTCCACGACGCTCGTTGCTTCCCAGCGCCACATGACGACTGCGCGCTGCAGGCGCTTGGTCACCCGTATTGAAGAACGCAATGCTTTGCTGTAGTTGCTCAGCCTGCCCCGACAGTTCTTCGCTGGTAGCGGCCAGTTCTTCCGAAGCCGAGGCGTTTTGTTGTGTGGCCTTGCTCAGTTGTCCCATGGCTCCGCCAATTTGAACCACCGATTCGCTTTGCTCGGAGCTAGCCGCGGCAATCTCTTGCACCAGTTCGGATGTTTTTTGGATGCTGGGCACAATTTCATCAAGCAGCTTGCCCGCGCGCTCGGCCGTCGATACGCTGGAGCCAGCCAGGTCACCAATCTCCTTGGCCGCCTCCTGGCTGCGTTCTGCCAGTTTGCGTACTTCAGCGGCGACGACCGCAAAACCTTTGCCGTGTTCGCCTGCTCTGGCAGCTTCGATAGCAGCGTTCAGGGCCAGTAGGTTGGTCTGGTACGCAATGTCGTCGACGATGCCGATCTTGGCGGCTATTTGCTTCATGGCCACTACGGTCTGATTGACCGCACCGCCCCCATCGGTGGCTTCCTTGCTGGCTTTGGTGGCCATGCCGTCGGTGACGCGGGCGTTGTCGCTGTTTTGACTGATACTGGCCGACATGGTGTCAATTTGTGCACTGGTCTCTTCCACACTGGCGGCTTGTTCGCTGGCGGCTTGGGACAACGATTGTGCGGTAGCGCTGACCTGGTTCGCCGCACCAGTGAGTGCATCGGCCGCTGCGCGCACTTCGTCCATCACCCGGGTGAGGTTCGCCGCGGTGGTGTTGGCGCTGTCTTTGACTTTACCAAACAGGCCCTGGTAGTCGCGCTCTATTCGCCTTGTCAGGTCGCCTTCGGCAAAGGCTGCCAGTACATCTGCAACGTCGCCCAGCCCTTGCTCGCTCGTGTCGAGCAACTGGTTCATGCCCGTTGACAGGTTGGCAAAGAAGCCGACTTTACCTTCCAAGACCAGACGATGACTGAAGTCACCGTGGGCGGCGGCTGCGACGACGGAGGCCACTTCTTTTTCAACACCAACCTCCGCTGTGCGATCGGCCCACTCCACAACGCTGCCCAGACGGTTGCCTTGTGCATCCAGAATTGGGTTGGCCATCAGGCTGAAGTACAGGCTGCCGACCTGAATCTGGGTTTGGTAGGTGCTCTTGAGCGCAGCCAACAACTGGCGTTGGTGCGACGGGTTCTTGTGGAACACGTCAATATTTCGCCCAATCAGCGTGCGGGCATCAAACTGGGGCAGGGTCTTGCGCAACTCTGCTTCGTTGCGTTGCATCATCGCCGTGACGGTTTCGTTCATGTAGATGATGTTCAGATCGACATCCGCAATCATGACGTTGGTGGTGCATTTGTCCAGCGCGTTACGAATGCGCAAGTTGACACGTGCCGCTGTGGCTGCATCTTGCAACGAACGCTGAACTTTGTCCATCGCTTCACTGATGCGGGCTTTTTGACCAGGCAAACGCTCCATGACCGTGTCGAGCTTGCCTTCTGAATACTGGCTCACCACATCCAGAATCTTGCGGGTGCCACTAATGTGAGATTGCACCAGATGATTCAGCGACTGCCCCATGGCACGGTATGCACCCTCAAGCTGGTCGACCGGCATGACATGGTCAATCATTCCCGCGTCGTGTTTGCGCGCCATCTCTTGTTGCGCGGCTTCAAATTGTTGTAGCGTGGCTTGCATTTTTGCCAGAGGGCTGAGCAACTGCCCGATTTCGGTGGCATCCGCTTCAATACGGGTATCGAGTTGGCCCGAGGCCACCAGGTTGGCAACCCCCAGCGCCTTGGCCAGCGGCTGCGTGATGCTGGTGGTCACCGCGTAGGCCACAACCACGGCAACGACAACCGCCATCGCCACGATCCACATGGCCGTATGAGAAATTTGATCTGCCTTGGCCTCGGAGGCACTCAGGTCAGACTTCATTTGGTCAACCTGAGATTTGACAAACGGTGCCAGCGCCTTTTGCAACGTCTCGCTCGCGCCATCAAACCCCGCCATCAACTTGTTGCCCGCCTCTGGGCCACTCGCAACATAGGCCTTTGCCATGGCCTGCCCGGTAGTGTAATAAGTGGCAGCGTTGGCTTTAACCTCCCGCATTTGCTGGAGTGACCGAGTGTCACCTATTGCTGCAAAATGTTTCTCGAACTGGTCCAACGACGCGCTCAATGCGTCGAAATTCTCTTGGGCCTTTTGGAATCCATCGTCCAATCCGTCCTTGCCACGGGTCGCCGAAATGTCAGACAAAAACTGCTGGATTTGCACCACATTTTTATCAACCTGAGTCGCTAACAGCGCGTATTGAACGCTGTTCTCCGATACATTCGCCATGCTCTGCTTTACCTGGGTAAGCTGACCGCCAAGCCAAACGGTGAACCCAAGGAACAGAACAATCGGCAGGGCGAACCCCCACAAAATACGCGCTTTGATAGACAAGTTAACACTCTTCATGGCGACATCACTTTGATCCGCAAAGGAAATGAACCAGCGCGACAGACCCTATCGTTAACGCCGGACGGTGGATTGAATCTGTGCCTTGATTTGCATGTGTGTCATGTCAAACCACAGCAGACTTTTCTGCCAGCAGGGCCATGTCATCGACATTCAAGGCGCGTTCAGGTTCCAGAATGACGATGAATTCGCCATCGACTTTACCCATACCCCGAATGAATTCACGCTGGATTGAGGTGCCGAACTGGGGCGGTGGTTCGATTTGCGTGGGTTCGATTTCAATGACTTCGCTAACGGCGTCAACCATCAGGCCCAACTCCATTTTTTCACCGTCACTGCTGGCATCAAAGATCACGATGCAGGTTTTTTTTCCAACCAACGTGGTCGAACGGCCAAAGCGAGACTGCAGATCAATCACAGGAACCACGGCGCCGCGCAAATTAATGACTCCACGCACAAAGTTCGGCATCAAGGGCACGACGGTCATGGCAGCGTGCTGAATAATTTCGCGCACGGTGCGGATGTCCATTGCGAACACCTCCTCTCCCAATGTAAAGGTGAGGTACTGCGCAGGGGCGGTATCGGTAGTCATAGAGCGAATATCAATAGGGTTTGAAGTTGGAACCGCCTCCGCGCACGGCAGTTGGCCGCAGGGGCGCATGGAGTCGTGGCGCGGGAGCACCGCCACGGCGCTCGTTGCCGCCTATTTCATGGCGGCTACGCACCTTGGGTGTTTCGTCGCCCAGGTTGAAAAACGCCACGGATTGCTGCAGTTGCTCTGCTTGGCCCGATAGCTGTTCACTGGTGGCTGCCAACTCTTCGGATGCTGATGCGTTTTGCTGTGTAGCCTTGCTGAGCTGCCCCATGGCACCGCCAATTTGCACCACTGATTCGCTTTGCTCTGCGCTGGCAGCGGCAATCTCTTGAACCAGTTCGGAGGTCTTCTGTATGCTGGGCACAATTTCATCTAGCAGCTTGCCGGCCCTCTCGGCGGTAGACACACTGCTTCCGGCCAACTCACCGATTTCTTTGGCAGCCTGCTGGCTGCGCTCGGCCAACTTACGAACTTCAGCGGCGACGACTGCAAAACCTTTACCATGCTCACCCGCCCGCGCTGCTTCAATGGCGGCGTTCAGCGCCAGCAAATTGGTCTGGTAGGCAATATCATCGACGATACCAATTTTGGCGGCGATCTGCTTCATGGCAACCACTGTCTGACTGACAGCGCTGCCGCCGTCGGTGGCTTCTTTGCTGGCTTTCGTGGCCATGCCATCAGTAACCTTGGCGTTGTCGCTGGTCTGACTGATACTGGCCGACATGACATCAATGGACGCCGTAGTTTCTTCAACGCTGGCGGCCTGCTCGCTGGCCGCTTGCGAAAGGGACTGGGCGGTGGCACTCACCTGATTGGCAGCACCAGTCAGTGCATCGGCTGCTCCTCGCACCTCATCAATAATGCTGGCCAGCTTCTCAGAACTGGCGTTAGCATCTTGTTTAACCTGGTCAAAAACCCCCTGTGCCTCGCGGGTAATGCGCTGCGTCAGGTCGCCAGCGGCCATGCCTGAAAACACACGTCCGACATCGTCGATGATTCCGGCCATCTTTGCGCTGGTGTCATTGGCATCTGCCTTGAGCTGCCCGAAGGTACCCGCATAGTCGCGGGTGACACGCTGCGACAAGTCACCCGCCGCCAACCCACCAAACACGCGCACCACATCGGAAAAAATGACGGAGGTTGTCTCCATCAGTGCGTTGACGCCACCGCACAGCGACTCAATGGGACCGCTCTTACCTTCCAGAGGAATGCGTTGTGAAAGGTCTCCCCGCATCGCAGCAGAAGTCACTGCCTGCGCCTGCTCGACTGCATTACGCAGCATGTCGTTGGCATTGACAGCAACGCTTACATCCGTGGCAATCTTGACGATTTTCACGACCCGGCCCATCTCATCCGTAACGGGCGCGTAGACGGCCTGAAGCGAAACCTGTTGACCCGTTTTGGTGACGCGTTTGAAAATGTCATTTTGGGGCTTACCGTCGTTCAAATCACGCCAGAACTGCTGATAAGCGGGCGCGTTGTACACAGCGGATTCGCAGAACATGCGGTGGTGCTTGCCGACGATCTCATCGCTCTGGTAGCCCATCACCTGAAGAAAGTTTTTGTTCGCCTTGATCACGTTGCCGCCCAGATCGAATTCGATATAAGCGTACGAAGCATCAATCGCGTTGATGATGCCGCGTGCATTTTGGCGCTCGATTTCCGCCGCAGTGATGTCATAGCGCACACCCAAATACTTCATGGGCTTGCCGTTGTCGCCCAGAATGGGCGCCACCACCGCATCGACGTAATACGGTGTGCCGTCTTTGGCTCGGTTTTTGATAATGCCGCGAAACACCTCGCCCCGGCCAATGGTGGACCACATCGCTTTGAAGGTCTCCTTGGGCATATCCGGGTGACGCGTGGTGTTGTGCGGTTGTCCGATCAATTCACTGCGGCTGTACTTGGAGACTTCAATGAACTTCTCATTGATGGTGATGATGTCGCCTTTTTTGTCTGCCTCGGAGACGATGCTCGTCATGTTCATGATGTCGGTGCGAACTTTCAGCTCGGCTTCAAGCTCGGCAATCCGGCGCTCCAGGTCGCCGCCGTTGAAAAGTCGCGAAATCCAAGAAGTGGAATTTTGAGCCATGTTAGAGATCCGTTTATAGAAATTGAAATAAGAACGTACAAACGCTTTCGCGATGTAAAAAATGTACTCAACCGGGAACTGCCAAAGCCTCCGCCCCGGTCACCAACTCACCCAGAGAGTTCACATCCAGAATCAGCGCTACTTCACCACTGCCCAGAATAGATGAGCCTGAAATCCCGCGCAGGGTCTTGAACAACCGCCCCAGCGGTTTGATAACGGTCTGTTGTTGCCCCAGCAACACCTCGACTTCAATTCCGTATTGACCGCGTGTGGAGTGCACAACCACGACACTGACCCGCTCGGTGTGGTGGGACTCCACGCTGTAGAGCGTACGCAGCCGAACCACCGGCAGAACGGCACCCCTCAGTTCAAGGCAGTGACGGCCATTCTTATCCACCTTTACATGGTTGCCCCCTGCCTCGATAACCTCTACTACCGACTCCAACGGCAATACAAATTTGGACTTTCCAACCCCGACCAAAAACCCATCAATGATGGCAAGAGTAAGCGGCAAACGGATGTCCACTTGCAATCCTTTGCCGGGGTTGCTGGTCAACCTGAGTGAACCGCGCAATGCTTCGATGTTGCGGCGTACAACATCCATTCCAACACCCCGTCCTGACAGATTGGTGACTTGCTCGGCAGTTGAAAATCCTGGCTCAAAAATGAGCATATTGATGGCGTCATCACTGGGCACCACGCCCTGCTCAATCAGACCGCGATTCCATGCACGTTGCAACACCCTTTCACGGTTGATGCCACGCCCATCGTCTTCAATACGAATCAGAATGGCGCCGGTCTCATGCTGCGCACTCAAGACCAACTTACCTGCCGCAGACTTGCCGGATGCCAAACGCTCCTGGGGGGTTTCCAAACCGTGGTCCAGAGAGTTACGAACCAGGTGCATAAGAGGATCGGCGATTTTCTCCACCATGGATTTATCCAACTCGGCATCTCCACCCACAATTTCGAAGTTGACTTCCTTTCCCAAACTGGACGCTGTGTCGCGCACGACGCGTCGGAATCGACTAAAGGTTTCTCCCACTGGCACCATGCGAAGGCCTAAAGTGCCATTGCGGATTTCTTCGATAAGGCCGTTCATGTACAAATTGGTTTCAATCAACGCGGAGTCATGTGTCTCGCGCGCCAGCAAAGTGGCACCAGCACCGGCTATGACCAACTCACCCAACAGGTTAATGACGGCATCCAGTCGGTCCGCCTGAACGCGGATGTAACGCTCTTCGCTCGGCGCGTTCTCACGAATTTTTTGCTGCTTTCCCAAAGCTGCCGCAACCACTTCAGGCGCCACGCCCGCTTGCGTTTCCAGTAAATCACCCAACTTGGGCTTGCCGACCAATGGCATTCCACGGGATTGCTGCTGGTTGCCAAGCACCTGATCAAGCTTGACTTGCGACACGGCTCCCACTGAAACCAGCATTTCACCAAGGCGTGGGGTTTCGGGCATTTCTTCAATCGCGCGAGTCAACCGTTGGCCCTCGGTCTCCGGTGCTACCACATCCAGTTCGCAATCATCCACCACAAAACTAAAAGCCCCTTCAATGTCTTCGCGGTTGGCGCTGGTTTCGAGCTCCATAAAAAAACTCAAATAGCAACTTTCGGGATTCAGGTTTACCAGTGGCGGAACGGTTTCAGCACCACAGCGCACGCTAACCACACGACCCATGTCCCGCAGGTACCGGGCTATGGACAGCGGGTCCATGCCATTGCGAAACGTTTCTGCTCCGAAACGCGCAGAAATGGTCCAGACGCGCAACCCGCCAGCGGAAATATTAGCGGCTGTCGGTTGTGCTCCTGCCGCGCCTGATGCGCCCGATTGGGCTGGATCAGGTTGCTCCGTCAGCGCTTTAAGCTGAATCACAAGATCTGCACGCTCCGACTTCTGTTCAGCCGTATCGGCACTTTCGTCCGCGGCGGTATCCACCAAAAACTTGATCTGGTCGTTGCATTGCAGCAGCAATGTACTGATGTCTGGAGTCAGCGCAATATCACCATCACGCATCTTGTCTAACAAGGTTTCGACATGGTGCGTAAATTCCACCACCCGGTTAAGGCCAAAAATACCGGCAGAACCCTTGACGGTATGTGCGCACCGAAACAATGAGTCAAGCAGTTCCCGGTTATCGGGCTGCTCTTCCAACTCTAGTAAAAGGGTTTCAATGGCCTCAATTTGCTCAGCCGCCTCGCTGATAAAAGCGGGCATGGCCTGCGCAATGAAATCTTGGTCGGCATCGCTGCTGTAGCTCATGTGCGGGACTCCCCGGAACTATTTTTGAGGTATCGCTTATCCAACCAATCACCAAAGCCCAAGGTTCGACAGGCCTCAGCAAAAGGCTCGCTGGTTTCCACCAGATGCCACGTCTGATCCATATTGCTCAATGCGGCGAGCAACTGCAGACCGGAACCGTCAACCTCGACAACATCACGCGCTGATATCTCCAAAAACCCTTTGGCTTTGGTCATCTGCTCGGTCGCCCACGCCAGCAAGGCATCGCGCGACTCCAGCGCACTGTATATATTCAACTCGGAGGGCAGCTCAAATCGATCATTCATGGATATCCCCAGACTGCATCAACAAAAAATCAAACTCCGGCGGCTTCACCGCTGCCAGAAGTACCTAGGTGCAGAGTTTGGCAACCGCACTAACCAATTGCGTCGGGGAAAATGGCTTGACCATCCAAGCCTTGGCGCCAGCCGCCTTGCCTTCCTCTTTTTTCGAGTCCTGGCTCTCGGTTGTCAGCATCAGTATGGGCATAAATTTGTAGGCAGGCAGTTGCTTGGCCGCCTTGACGAACTCAATGCCATTCATGACAGGCATATTGATGTCGCAAACTGCCATATTGACCTGCCGCCCATCCAGCAGTGCCAATGCAGCCTTGCCGTCACCAGCCTCCAGTACGTCATAGCCAGCTCCGGTCAGCGCCATTCTTACGACCTGACGCAGACTTGCGGAGTCATCAATTACCAAAATCGTCTTTGCCATTTCAACCTCTTAAAAAAAAGTAGTATCGTTATTGCTGTTATTCCCTGGATCACCAGAATCTTTTTCCTGATGATCCTGGTGCTGCTCGGTCATGGCGTATTGCGACTCCAGTCGCATCAGCCAGTCGGACAAAGCCGGCGCACCAACCCCACCTGCGGCGAACGCTTCATGCAAGCGGACTATGTCGCCCTCAATCAGAGCCATCATCTGGCTAATGCGGTCCTGGTACTGAAAGCCCATATACATGCGGTCAACTTGCTCGGCCACCATTTGAGTCTCATGGGTAAATGGCTTGGCAATGTTTTCGAGCGCATCAACCGCGCGGCGCACCATACCAAGAACCTCCCCCATGGCGGCGCCCGCTGACGCGGGCAACAGGGGATCCGCCAACACAGGAGCCAAAACACGTTCGCAGGCCCGCGTCAGACCTGACACTCCGGCATCGCACTGGCTCAGGGCCTCGGTAATCTGCTGAGACTGTCGCTCGGCCAAGTCGATATGCGGGCCAATATCGGCAAAAGCTTTAAGCATTTGCGTGACCGCCACTTCTGACTGGCTGCGCGATGTAGCCAAGTGCCGCTCCCAAACCGGTAAAACCCCCAAACACAATTCAGTCAAGGACTGACTGTCAGGGGATTTGCACGCAGGATCGTTGGACGAAGGCATGGGTGAATTTGGCATAGATCTCTATTTTGTATGTTAGCCATGTTATTGGGAAAGTGCCAATGCCCAGCTAATTTTTTGCCCTGAAAATAGCACCTTGACGGTGATCAAACGCGCTCCCATCGCCATCTCAGCGACGTATTCGCACCGCACACCACATCAATTGACCCACTGTGCGTTGACGTAGCAGCCACAGCCGATGAGCCGATCCTGATCAATGGGCACAACATATGACAACTTGGTTTGGACGTCTTGTGTAAGCGGATTCGAAATGGAATAGGTAACCCATCCACCGTCATCTTTGTCACAGACATTCCAGGCATCTGTGGTGAGCTGCTCACCGACTTCACCAATCAAATCGCCCAACCGAACGCCCACACGGGTGGCATCGGAACCACAAGCGACATAGGCGCCCTGGCGATCAATGATGAAAACATAAAGATCTTTCCAGTTGAACCGGCTCTGGCGGTCATGGAATACAGAAATCGCTTCACGCAGGCCCAGCTTGCCAATTTCCACCAGCGCGTCAAAGACCATTTGCCTGGCTTCATCAGCAGAGCCTTGGCGCAGTTGAATATGACTAACAGAAATTTCCAGCTCGGACGCCTGAATAGTCATGCTGTCGGAATTGGCGCTGGCGCGGACCACCAAAGCCGCATTCTCCTGGGTCAATACATCCAGATCACCCACAGCAGCCACCACATCCTGTAAGGCTGAACTCTGCGCCGCACTGCCTTCTGCCATGACGTTGACATTGGTCGCTATTTCACCAATCCCCGCGACCAGGCTTTCCATGACCTTGTTGATTCTCTCGATCTGCGCCACCGTATTGTTGATTCGTTCCGAAGACTCTCGGATCAATCCCCTCACCTCACCGGCTGCCGTTTGGCTGCTCTTTGCAAGACGCCGCACTTCAGCCGCCACAACGGCAAAACCCCGCCCTTGCTCACCTGCGCGCGCAGCCTCAACCGCAGCATTGAGTGCCAGCAAATTGGTCTGAAATGCAATGGCATCAATGGTTCCAACGATCTCATTCATACGCCCAGAGGTCGACTGCAGCGGGCCAAGACTGCTAACCGTCAGTTTCATCTCATCACCTGCACCAGACGCTTCTTTGTGAAGCATATCCGTCATGACGCTGACCTCTTGAGACGCTTCGGCATTGCGCGACACCGTTTCGCTGACCCGACGGACATGCAATGCGGTCTGCGTGAGGTGCTCGCCTTGCGCCTGTGCGCGCTCAGCCAGAGATCGGGTGTCATCCACCAGCTTCTTGCCTGTGTCGCCCAGTTGAACTGCCGCACTGCGAATGTTGGCAACCATTTCTGACATGCGCCGAGTGACCAGTTCAAACTGCCTGCCAAAATTGCCCATGCTGTCGATACCCAGCGATCCGGCAGTGCCGGTAAGATCCCCAGTGGTGGCTTGAATCATGACGTCATCGATCTGCTGCCGATCGGTCTGGTTGCTCTTGAAAAAGCTGAGCACCGCGTAGCCCCACAGTAGCACGCTGCAAAGAGCGATCAGCAAGGTAATCCACAACTCGAAATTCGACTGGGCTTGGCTGGTACCAGCCGACGAGGGCGCAACCGGCAGGCTGGACAAGGTCATGACATGCAGAACTGTCAGCGCAACGATGGCGGCCAATAGGGGGGCAGCGATCGCCCAAAATTTGCTGCGCCCGCTCAGTCTGGCCATCAACGCCAAACCTGGCTTGTATAGTCCGTTCACTGGTTCAGTAGTAGCCAAATCTGCACCTCGCGCTTGCATTTCCACAATAAAGCCTGTCGGGTCCGGCTGGTCACACGCCCCGGTTGCCCCACCGCAATGGAACCCCAAATGACTTTAGCAGAGTTAGCCGACCCATTCAGAAAAAAATTTCCCGCTCAAGCCGTGGCTGGAGTCCGCTTGACTGCACGCCGTG
>Ga0194061_1001757_pt1 | contig 12262 bp, 10 predicted proteins | sample SepL2221m_MetaG_FD_163423 | JGI IMG/M metagenome (GOLD analysis project Ga0194061, IMG submission 163423) | Anoxic zone freshwater microbial communities from boreal shield lake in IISD Experimental Lakes Area, Ontario, Canada - Sep2016-L224-21m | ecosystem: Environmental > Aquatic > Freshwater >...
TGCCTGCCCTCGCCGCATGCAGCAGGCAGTCGATGCCGACCACCCGGACGCCGGCGCCGAGCAGCAGCTCGGTCGTCCGGCTCCCGACCAAGCCACCGGCACCGGTGACGAGCACCGAGGAGGGCAGGGGTGCAGCGAGGAGATCCTCGGCATGGAGCGACCCTGCCATGCGCTCCTCCCGTGTGAGCTCGATCTCGTGTCGGTCCTCGAGCGTTCGCCCGAGAGCGTCGAGGGGGACCGCGTCGCAGGGAACCGGTCGACGCCTTCGGGGATCTGTCCTTGCGTGCCGGCGTCATGTGGGCTCGCCGGCGGGATCTGTCACACCCGTAGGGCAGGCTCTCCTGTTGTTCGGCTTCTCGGTGTGCGCTCTTGCGCGGTGCGATCGTGCACGCCGGGCCGATCCACGAGCACCAGAGAAGGGGCACCCATGTCGATCAGCATCGAGACCAACGAGGTCCGCATCGTCGAGCACATCGTCAGCGACGTCACGGTCGTCGCCGAATTCGCGGCGGCGATCGAGGCAGGCAAGGACCCCGAGGCGTTTCTCGACTCTCTGCTCAATCTCGGAGCGAAGGTGGTGGCCCTCGGGTCCTCGACGGCGAGCGCCGAGAAGATCGATGCCAGCGTCGACCAGGCCAAGTCGGCCATCAAGGAGGTGGCGGAGAACTTCGGCGACACCATCGAGCGGCAGGTGGCGGGGTTCGCCGCCCAAGATGGCACGCTCGTCAAGGGCTTCACCGGGATCCTCGACCAGTTCAAGTCCCAGATCGAGGAGATGACCTCCGGTGAGGACTCGCCGCTCCGGGTCACCATGCTCAAGAGCCTCGAGGACGCCAAGGCCAAGATCCACGAGGACATCGTCACCCAGGTCGCCAACCAGAAGAAGGAGATCGCCGGCCTCCTCGACCTGTCGAGCCCGCTGTCTCCCCTCCGGTCGCTGTCCGAGCGGCTCGACGCGCTGCAAGGGGCCGTGGCCAAGGTGCACCTCGAGGTGGCCAAGGAGATGGCCGTGGCCGAGCTCGTCGAAGCCGGGACCCAGGGCGGCCTCGACTACGAGGAGGAGGTGGTCGGCGTCGTCCAGCGGCTCGCTGCGATGGCCGGCGATGACGCCGAGGCTTGCGGCAATGTCACTGGCCGGGTCCCCAAGAGCAAGAAGGGCGACGCCGCCATCGACCTGCGCGTGGGGGCCACCATCGCCGACCGGGTCGTGGTCGAGGCCAAGAACAAGGCGCTCAGCAAGGTCGAGTGGGAGCGCGAGTGTCAGGGCGCCAAGCAGAACCGGGCGGCCAACGGCTTCATCGGCCTGTGCAAGCACGTCGAGGACATGCCCAATGCCAGCCGCATGCTCATCCTCGACTCCCAGTCCATCGTCCTAGCCTTCGACCCGGAGCACGACGACGGCCAGCTGCTCTTCCTCGTCTACCAGCTCGTCAAGATGAACACCCTGAGCAGCTCGGGTCGGCTCGACGAGTTCAACATCGTCGAGATCCGCAAGAGCCTTGACGATGCGACGAAGGCGCTCGACCGGTTCGACAGCCTGACGAAGAATGCCTCGGCGATCGAGAACTCGGTGGCCAAGATCAAGCAGGATGCCCTGGCCATTCGGTCCGTCATCACCGAGAGCCTCGGTGCCGCTCAGCTGGCGATGTCGATCGAGTCGAACCTCGAGGAGCTCGGTGGCTTCCACCCCCTAGCCCTCGAGGAGCCCGACGGCGAGGTCGACGAGCTCCGCGAGGACGACTCAGAGACCTGATCACCGGCCGATCCGGCCATCACCTGTCACAGCCGACCTCTATCCTGACCGAGCGCTGCCAACAAGGGCAGTCGCACGACCGACGGCGATCTCGCCCCTCCTCTTCATCGAGGAGGGGCGTTTTCTATGCCTGAGAACAGGTGAGGGGAACAACATGATGACGACGGACACAGCTTCGATCGACGGTGCAGGCTCGGCCTGGCGGCTCTTCGACCGAGACCAGATCGAGATCCTCCGAGGGGTCGAGGTCTCGGCCTCCTCTGGTGACGCAGCGGTCGAGGCGGCGGTGCTCCGTTCAGTGGTCGACCTGCTGATGGAGGACAGCGAGCTGAGCCTGTCCGCAGTCGTGCCGGGCCTCGCCGGCTGCGGGGTGTGGATGGCTGCACCACTCGAGATCGTCCCCACTGGGATCGAGCACCTCACCGAGCGCACCTGCGAACTCCTCGGTGGTCTCGGAATCTCGACCTGGGGCGAGGTGCTCCGCATCATGGCCGATGATCTCCTCGACATCGAGGGCCTGGGGTTCAACGCGCTGGTGGGCATCGTGGCGGCGGTGCTGGGGTCCGCCTGGCTCCTCGGCGCCGACGACGGCGATGCCTACGCCGACGATAGTGCGGCGAGGGCATTGGAGGAGCAGGAGCAGATCCGCGACCTGGTGTTCGAGGCGATGGCCGCATCTCATGCCTGGGTCGACCTCTTCACAGAGGACCTAGGCCACGAGCCGGGGGCCACGGATCGCGCGCCCGGGGAGGGCCCGGTCTTCGGCCTCGGCGGAAACCTGCCGCTGGCCTCGCTCTTCCCCGAGCTCAGCCGCGTGGCGAACTTCACCTCCAGTCCGGTGACCTGGTGCCCTCAGGGCATCGAGGCGATCAGCGCCGCCACCGCGCGGCTGCTCGAAGACCTCAGGGTGTGGTCGTGGGGAGACGTGATGGCGATGCACCCGTCCGAGCTGGCCGAGAGCCCATGGTGGGGGCCATCTGAGGTGGCGGACCTGCTGCGTCTCATGATCGAGGTGGCGAGCGCCCTCGACGAGCCCAATGGGCTGGAGCGGTGAGGTCACGGGCCTGACATCGACATGCGGACCAGGACCCTGGTGGACGTCGTGACCATGGGCTTCGGCCTCGTCGGCCTCATCCCGATGTGCCTGCGGTGGAGCTCCATCGATGAGGCCACCTCGAACCGACTCCTGCTGTTCGCCCGCGGCATCTCCACCGGCCTGCTCTCGCGTAACGCCCTCGAGGTACTCGCCCCGGCGGTCTTTGACTTCGCCGATGAGCTCGGCCGGTCGGTCGAGCTCATCGGCGTGACCGTCGACGACTTCGTCAGCCTCGACGATGACGATGGCTGGGACTGCGGCGATGAAGTGATCAGGATGGCGGGGGACTGCCTCGACGATCTGGCCCCGCCCGGCGCGCTCCGCTGCCGGTGGAGCGCCTATCGGACGGCGATGCTGGCGGTCGGCGGTGGGATCCACCCTGACCACCTGTCCGAGGAGCTCGCCCAGCGGATTCGGGCCTCGGGAGTGGCACTCGGGAAGCGGCCCATCACGGTGACCTGCCGGGTCCGACCCTGGGGCCCGGCACTGAGACCGATCTCGTGCAGGCGGCGGCGCTCATGCTTGATTTGAGGCCTTCCGAGGTCGAGTCCGTCGGGGAATGAGCATCGCCTTGCGTGCTAGGAGGGTCCAGTTGCAGGGGTCTCTCTCAGCCAGCGTCCGGGTGCACCGTCGACACGAGGTTGAGGCGGAGCGCGATCTCCTTGAGCTCGATTGGAGAGCTCGCGACGTCCCAGACGAGATCGAAGGCTGCATCATCCTCCAGCGAGGGAGCGAACCCGTTGAGATCGCAGAAGATGACAGTGCAGAGCCACGCCAGACGCTCGTTGCCATCGACGAGCGGGTGGTTGTTCGTCAGGGAGTGGAGCAGTGCGGCGGCCTTGAGGGCAAGCGTCGGATAGGCATCCTCGCCGAAGGAGCTCGATCGCGGTCGGTTCATCGCGGAATCGAGCAGCCCGAGATCCCTCACCGGTCCGATGTCGAGTCGCCGGATGATCGCGATGGCGTCGTCAAGGTCGAGATACTCGATGCCCGTCATGCACTGCCGAGCCGATCGAGCACATCACCCCATCGGTCGATCATCCGCTCCGCCGACCCGCCAACACGAGTGGCGTGGCCGGCACGCTCGTAGCGCTCGATGACCGAGCGGTGCACGACCTCCTGTCGGGAGATCCCCTCGGCGGAGGCGAGGGCGTCGAGGGCCGCCTCGAGCTGGTCATCGGTGCGTACGGTGAATGCCATGGCGGGATGGTACCAGACTGGTATCACCTTGGCACCGCACTGATGCTGTCGACTGAGCCTTACGAGCCGATCGCTGAGGTCAGGCGGGTGGCTGTTCGGTCGGCCTCAGGGTCCGAGACCACGAGGCGGGAGAACTCGCCACCCGACAGCGTGATCACCACCGCCGGACCGCGACCCCGCACCACGCAGAAGTCCTTCCGCCCCTTCGAGCGCGTGGTCCCGATCATCAGCACCCGCGGGATCCCCGTTCCTGGGGCTCGGATCCCTCGAAGCGCCGTCCAGGCGTCATCGACGGCGTGGACCTCGACGACCTCGCCGAGCCGCACCTCGACGTCCCGGTGTAGGCCGGCCAGCCGCTCGAGTCGCGACAGCGAGAGCCGCAACATGCTGTCGTCAACCTCGAGGTGCGCCATTGGAACGAGGCTAACGAATGAGGCCGCTGGCACCGTGTTGTGCCCTGCGTCGCCGAGCTTCGCGGGTGGGTGGGGCGCCACGAGCCCTGGGCTGGCCTAGGGTGGAGGAGTCGTCCCGACTCTGGGACGGCACCGTTGAGTCGCTTCTCGCCCGTCGTTCCTGACGCTGTGCCTGCTGCCACACCAGCGGACATCCAGCTAGGAGAACCATGACGGACACCCGTCCCACCCCCACCGCCCCTGCCGACGCGTCGGTCGACGAGACGGCCACCGGCCCGAGCTTCGCCGAGCTCGGCGTCCCCGCTGCCCTGACCCGGCTGCTCGCCGAGGACGGCGTCAGCTCGCCGTTCCCGATCCAGGCCGCCACGCTGCCGGACTCGCTCGCTGGGCGCGACGTCCTCGGCCGCGGCCGGACCGGCTCGGGCAAGACCTTGGCCTTCGCCCTGCCGGTGTTGACCCGTCTGTCGCAGAGCGGATCGACCCGGCAGCCGAAGCGGCCCCGGGCGCTGATCCTGGCTCCGACCCGTGAGCTCGCCCTGCAGATCGAGACGGCGCTCAAGCCGCTGGCCGAGGCGCTCGACCTGCGCACCATGTCAATCTTCGGCGGGGTCGGCCAGAACCCCCAGGTCACCAAGCTCAGCCGTGGGGTTGACATCGTCGTCGCCTGTCCCGGTCGCCTCGAGGATCTGATCGCACAGGGCCACGCCCGACTCGACGCGGTGGAGATCACCGTGCTCGACGAGGCCGACCACATGGCTGATCTCGGGTTCCTGCCCGGAGTGAAGCGCATCATGGACAAGACCCCCGAAGACGGCCAGCGCATGCTGTTCTCGGCCACGCTCGACAATGGCATCGACGTCCTCGTACGCCGCTACCTGACGAACCCGGTCACCCACAGCGTGGACTCCGAGCAGTCACCAGTCGGCACCATGGACCACCATGTCTTCCACGTCACCGCCGCCGACCGCCTGCCGGTCCTCGTCGACCTGACCTCGGCACCCGGTCGCACCATCGTGTTCACCCGGACCAAGTACCGAGCCAAGACGCTGACCAAGCAGTTGATCAGCTCGGGCGTCCCTGCCGTCGAGATGCACGGCAACCTGTCGCAGAACGTCCGGGTGCGAAACCTCGCCGCCTTCTCCGAGGGCCGAGCGGTGGCGCTCGTGGCCACTGATATCGCCGCTCGTGGTATCCACGTCGACGAGGTGACCCTGGTCATCCACGCCGACCCACCCACCGAGCACAAGGCATACCTTCACCGCTCCGGCCGGACTGCCCGAGCGGGGAACGAGGGCACGGTCGTGACCATCGCCACCGAGGCTGAGCGTCGAGAGGTCAGCCAGCTGACCCGAAAGGCGGGAATCAACCCCACGGTGACAGTGGTGCGAGCCGGTGACCGGATCCTTGCCGAGCTGGCCCCTGGTGACCGGACGGTGCTTAGCGCCGAAGAGATCACGGCAGCCCTGGCCTTCCCTGAGCCCAGTGCCGGTGGCGGTGGTGGTGGTGGCCAGCGTCGCTCAAGTAGTGGTGGAGCTGGCGGCGGTGGTGCAAACCGCAGCGGCCGACGCTCTGGCGGCGGCGGAGCGGGCCGAGGGGCTGGTTCCGGTGGTGGTCGGTCGCGAAGTGGCTCTGGCGCCCGAGGCGCCTCGGCCGGCGGCCAACGTTCGGCATCGTCGAGCGGTGGTGGCCAGCGACGCAGCGGTGCTAGCCGGTCGCGCTAGAGCCCTGACATGGGTCCTTCGATGATCTCGAGGTGGGCGAGATGCGGGTTGTGAACGGAGCGCTCACCCCCGGTCGTCGAGGTCGTACTCGGCCACCACATACGGGTGGTCAGGGTCGTAGGTGGTGGGCGGGACGGGGTCTGCCACCCGGCCGGCTGGTCGGATCTCGGTGCCGACGATCCCGAGCCGCTCGTCGCCGAGTGCGCAGCGGTACCCGTCGGCGAGGGCCTCGAGGCGGGCGACGACCTCAGGGAGCTCGTCGCTGACGTCTGTGGTCTCCGCCACGTCGGTCTCGAGGTCATAGAGCTCAAGGATCGCCGCACCGCCTCGTGCGACGTGGAGCTTGAAGCGATGGTCACGCACGGCCTCGAGGTCGTTGCCCCGGTAGTAGGCGAGGTCGGTGCGCGGTGAGGTGGTCAGGTCGTCGAGCAGCACGTCGGCCACGTCGATGCCGTCGATGATCCGGTCGTCGGGTACCTCGCCACCGCAGAGCCTCGCCAGGGTGGGATAGAGGTCCATGGCGCTGAGCAGTGCGTCGGACACCCGTCCTGGTGCGACGGTGCCGGTCCAGCGCACGATGGCCGGGACCCGCAGGCCGCCCTCGAAGGTCGTGCCCTTCGTCCCTCGCAGGGGGGCGTTGGATCCGCCCACTGGCCCCATGTGGCCCCAGGGCGGGGCCACGTCGCCCAGCGAGCCATTGTCCGAGGTGAAGATCACAATGGTCGACTCGTCGAGGCCGAGCTCGGCCAGGGCGTCCATGAGTACGCCGGTAGCCCAGTCGATGGACTCGACGGCCGCCCCGTAGGCGCCGTTGCGCGAGGCGGCGAGCCGCTCGTCGGTGACGTAGATCGGCAGATGCACATAGAGATGGGCGAGGTAGAGGAAGAACGGCGTCCCCTCGCCTGCGGCGGCGTGGAGGAACTCGAGCGACTCGGCCACATAGCGGCCGGTGAGCGAGACCTGGTCCGGCTGCTGCTCGATCACCTCCTCCCCGCGCAGCAGCGGGAGAGGAGGGAGGAATTCGAGGATGCTCGGGGTGTTGGCCTGTCGGCCCATGTCGTTCGAGTAGGGCAGGCCGAAGTAGTCGTCGAAGCCGTGGTTGGTGGGCAGGAACCCGGGCTGGTCGCCGCAATGCCACTTGCCCACCATCTTGGTGACGTAGCCCGCGTCTCGCAGGACCCGGGCCAGGCTGATCTCGGTGTCGGGGAGCCCGATGCCCATCCCGGGGAACAGCACGGCTTGGCCGTCAAACGATCCGAAGCCGATGCGCGGCGGGTAGCAGCCGGTCAGCAGGGCCGCCCGCGACGGGGAGCACACGGCCGAGGCCATGTAGAGCGACGTCAAGCGGGTGCCCTCGGCGGCCAGGCGGTCGATGGCCGGGGTGGCATTGCGCGTCGAGCCGTAGCATCCGAGATCGCCGAAACCCAGGTCGTCGCAGTTGATCAGCAGGACGTTGGGCGTTGTCGGCACCGCAGGCACCCTGTGACCGTACCCGGGTTGCTCAGCGCGTGGAGGGCTCGCCGGGCAGGGTAAACAGCGGCTGCCAAGGCGACAGCGACGAGTTCACGGCTGATGGATCGGGTGGTGCCCCAACGGCGTAGTACTTCGACACATAGGGCAGGCCGTTGAACAGCACCTTCGAGCCTTGCGGGTAGGCCAGGGCGGCGCTCCACTCCGGGTAGGTGCCGAGCGGAAGCGTTGTCGTCGTCGGTGCCGCGTCGGTGCTGAGCACCGGGCCGATGAGCTGCCAGGCCGTCTGGTACTGGAACTGCACCGGCGAATCGGGCGGCTGGCCTTGGGTCGACCACTTGGCCTGGTAGACGTCGCCGTTCCAGGTCACCTTGTACTTGGCCGGGTAGATGTTGGTCGACCCCCAGGCCGGGTAGGGCACCTTTGCCGGTTGCGCGCTTGGCAGCGTGGTCTCGGCGGGCTGGTCGAAGGCCTTGATGGCTGGGGCGCCCGGCGGCTGGCCCTTGGTCGTCGACAAGATGCGTGAGAAGGCGAGATCGGACTGCGCCACGCCACTGCAGGTGTTCGACAGCACACCGACCCGGGAGAAGTTTGCCCCGCATTGGTAGTCGCGGTTGAGCGACCACATCGAGATCCGATCGATACCCGTCGTGTTGGCGAAGTCCACGAGGCCGTGAGCGTCGTCGATCGTGATGACCTCATTGCCCACGTCGTTCTGGCCGATCATGACGGTGGCGCCCATGTGGTCCCAGATCTGCGCGGCATTGAGCGTGATCCCGTGGGCGGTGAAGGCCGAGGCGAGCTGGCCGTGGGCCGCGTTGAGGGCATCCTTGGTCCAGGCCAGCATGTCGGGCTTTGGACCCGTGCCGCTGCCCATATCCATGGTCATGAGGTTGAGGCCCGAGAGGCTCACGTGGTGGGCGAGCATGATGTCCACCGCCCGCAGGGCATCGGCCCCGAGGCCGTCGGTGGTCACCGGGACGGTCAGCCATACCGGGAGCGGGCCGCCACCGGGGGCCTTGATGGCCCGCTGGACCTGGGCGATGGCCACGGCGCGTCGCTCCATGGCGGACTGGTCGCTCAGGTTCTCCGCCTCGAGGTCGAAGTCCATGCCGGCTACCTTGTAGCGGCGCACGACGGTCTCATAGGTCGCGGCGAGCTGAGCGGCATTGCGGCAGCTGATGGCGAGCTCGGTGTTCTTGGCCCCTCCGAAGGAGGCGAAGACCGAGCCGCCCTCAAGGCGGACTTGGTTGGTCCGGCGGTCGAGGTCAAGGTTGGCCGCGGCCTGGTCGAGGGTGTAGGCCCCACCCCAGCTCGGTGTGCAGGTCGTGTCCGGAAGGGCCACCACGAAGCCGAGGTACATCTGCGAGGCGAGGTTTAGCGCCGGGTCCTGGAACTGGTAGCTCGGTGACAGCGTGACGTCGACATAGGGGGCGAACCAGGGCGTGGCCCGAATGCCGGTCACGGTGGCCACCTTGCGAACCGTGGCCACCACGCCGGCGACCAGTGCGAGCGCCACCACCAAGGCGATGGTCACGCGCACGGCGGAGAGCCTGGCTCGCTCGTCGTCGGGGTTCTCGTCCTCTTGGCCGCTCCACTCATAGGACTGCGGGTCGAGGGTGCCGAGCGAGGGGTCGAAGTCGTCGGTCGCGTCGATCTGACGGGTGGTGTCGTCGAGAACTTTGTGGGGTGCGTCGTGATCCATTGCGCCGTCCGTCGTACCGACCGGAGGTCGGCCGCAATTTCAATCCTACCCGGGCTCGCTTCGAAGATCGCAGCGCGGTCCGGTACCCTTGGGGTTCTGATGACCGCTGCAGACCCTTTTGGCGCGCTCGGCGCCACCGCGACCACGACCGAGGACGGCGCAGCACCTCCTCGCCGCCAGCTCGGAGGTGATCGCCGCACCGAGCCCCTCCCGCCCGTCGCCGCTCCCGCCCCAGAGTCGACCGTGGCATTGGGCCGGCTGGCCGTGTTCATCACGGTGGCCGCCTGGATCGCCTTCATCGCCACGACCATCGCCCAGCAGTTCTTCGTCGGCGCGGCGAGCACGCTGCGCTTCAAGTACGAGGCTGTCCTCTACATGGTCGTGGTCACCTTCCTGACCATCTCGGCCATCAGCTACCTCACGGCCCGCCTTGGCTACTACATCCGCATCCGCGGCCATCGTCGGGTGCCGCGGGCCGCCATCGATGAGTTCCTCGCCACCACCGACGAGACCCTCACGGTGCTCGTGCCCTCCTACCAAGAAGAGGCGCGCATCATCCGGATGACATTGCTGTCAGCCGCCCTGCAGGAGTTCCCCGACCTCGATGTCGTCCTGCTCATCGATGACCCGCCCGTGCCACGCACACAGCGAGGCCGTCGGCTGCTGGCCGAGTCCCAGGCGCTCCCGGTCTCGCTCGAGGCCATGCTGGCCGAGCCCTATGCCGAGCTCGAGCGCCGTATCGCACCGCTCCTCGCCTCAGGACCGACGTCCTCGACAGAGGCGATCAGCACGCTGGTCGGGGCCTACCGCTGGTCCGCCCGCTGGCTCGACCAGCTCGCCGCCGCCCAGCCTGTGGTCGACCACATCGACACCTTCTTCGCCACCCAGGTGCTCGGGGGGCTGTCGCGCGACCTGACCACCACCGCCCTTGCCCTCGAGCAGGCCTCGGTGGCCGGTGCGGACCTCGATCCGGCCCGCCTGCACCAGCTCGCCCAGCGTCCGCTCAACATCTTCCGCTGCCAGCTGCGCTCCTTCGAGCGCAAGTGCTTCGACTCGCTCTCCCACGAACCCAACAAGGCGATGAACCTCAACAGCTACCTCGGCCTGATGGGTGGGGCCTACATGATCGAGGACTCCTCAACCGGACGGGTGCTCGCCCCCACCGGCGACCCGGAGGCAGCGGACCTCGTGGTGCGCAACCCCGACTTCGTCCTCACCCTCGATGCCGACAGCGTCCTGCTATCGGAGTACTGCGGCCGGCTGGTCTACCTGATGGGCCTCGAGGCCAACCGGGACGTGGCCATCGCCCAGACCCCCTACAGCGCATACCCCGGCTCGGCCACTCGGCTCGAGCGCATCGCCGGGGCCAGCACCGATCTGCAGTTCATCGTCCACCAGGGCCTCACTCACCACGACGCCACCTTCTGGGTGGGTGCGAACGCCGTGCTGCGCAAGCGAGCCCTCGACGACATCGACGTGACCAGCCAACAGGGCAACTGGACCATCCACCGCTACATCTCGGACCGGACCGTCATCGAGGACACCGAGTCGACCATCTCGCTCGGCACCAAGGGCTGGCATCTCTACAACTACCCTGAGCGACTGAGTTACTCGGCTACCCCACCAGACTTCGGCTCGCTCACTGTCCAGCGTCGCCGTTGGGCCGACGGTGGCCTCATCATTGCGCCCAAGCTTCTGCGCCATGCGCGCCGGCGCGACGACAACGGGGATCGGCGCAGTGCCGGGGAGACCTTCCTCCGGCTGAACTACATGGCCTCAATCGCCTGGTCCACCATCTGCCTGCTGTTCCTGCTGGCTTACCCATTCAACTACCAGCTGCTGAGCCCCGTCGTCGTCGTCGTGGCGCTTCCCTACTTCGTCATGATGGCGGTCGACCTGCAACACACCGGCTACAAGCGGACCGACGTGTTCCGGGTCTACGGTTTCAACCTGATTTTGATCCCGGTGAACCTCGCCGGCGTGGTGAACTCGCTTCAGCAGGCCATCACCGGCGAGAAGGTGCCGTTCAAGCGCACACCGAAGATCTCCAAGCGCACGCCGACCTCGCTGCTCTTCGTGCTCACGCCCTACCTTCTCGTGGGCCTGGCCATCTTCACCATCTGGCATGACTACACCCACCACCTCTGGGTGAACTTCGGCTTCGCCGCCTTCAATGCCGTGCTGGCGGCGTACGCCATCATTGCCTTCATGGGCCTGGCGAATTCGCTCGTCGACATCTGGATCGGCGTGGTGGCCAAGCTCTACAAGACGCCCAAGGCCTCGACGCCTCGACGCTCAGGCCCACGCTCATCCAACCCCGAGCCCGCCGCGTCGAGCGACTGGGAGTCGGTCCTCCACTACGGTGCCTCCGGTGCGAACTCGCAGCCGCTCTCGACCGACGACTGATGTGTCGAGGATCCGGCCGCGGTGGTGACCGGATCCTCGCTCTGGGCTAACTAGCCAGCGGACCGTCCGGAGCCTGTGCAGTCGTGGTTCGACATGCCGGCTCGGAAGCCCCGCTGGACGTTCGAGCAGCCGACGACGTTGTCCTGAGCGCCGTCCTGGATCCAGATGGCATAGCCGCGGGCCGGGCCCGTCAGGTTGTTGTCCTCGAAGGTGTTGCGCTGGCCCCACCCGGGCACGAGGTTGAGCACCTGGAACCCGGCGTCGCGCGAGACCGAACCGGTGTTGCCCGTCACGCGCCAGTCGTTGCCCTTGACCTGCAGCCAGGCGTTCGACTCGGTGGAGCCCACGCCGGAGAAGTGGTTGCCCTGGATGAGTCCGCCGGTGGTGCCCTCCTTGATGTCGATGTTCTGGGCTGTGATGCCGTCGCCGAAGGTGTTGCCCACCAGGCGGTTCCGGTCGGAGTGGTCAGGCTCGCACGCGGTGTACTGGCACCAGTTC
>Ga0194061_1001759_pt1 | contig 12257 bp, 9 predicted proteins | sample SepL2221m_MetaG_FD_163423 | JGI IMG/M metagenome (GOLD analysis project Ga0194061, IMG submission 163423) | Anoxic zone freshwater microbial communities from boreal shield lake in IISD Experimental Lakes Area, Ontario, Canada - Sep2016-L224-21m | ecosystem: Environmental > Aquatic > Freshwater >...
TCTTGCATACAGCGACATACCCTCTTTCGCCAATTCGCGCGCATCGGTTGTAGCAAACGCGTTGAACGAAAGCAGGCTTAACAACACCAACGTGGCAGCTGTGGCTGGCGTGTTGGATGGGGTGATTCGGACCATGGGAGCGTCTCCTTCTTGAGTCTGTTCCTGCCGCTGACGATACGGGCGAATCAACAATTCGAGCGTGAAGCACAGCAGCGCGAGCAGCAGTGGAATTTCAAAGCGTTCGGCCATGCGGCGGAGCTTTTGTTCTTTCGCGTATTCGCCGCGCAATTGGGACAAATTTTCTTCGTAGAGTTTTCCGAGATCATACGCTCGGGTGCCGGCTGGAACGTATTTGCCTTTCGCCTGCATCGCGATTTTCTCGAGCGTTTCGCCGCCCATTTTACTCATCACATCTTTGCCTTCGTATTGTGCGATCTTGCCGACTCCATCCTTATCCGGCACAGCGGAACCGTTCGACGGGTCACCCAAACCGACGGTAAAAATGGTGACGTGGCGCTCGGCGGCTTCGGCGGCGGCGTGAAGGGGATCGGAGTCTTGATCGTCACCGTCCGTAATCAACAAGAGCGCTTGGTCGCGGTCCGGTGCGGTGGGCAGAACATGCAACGCTGTGCGAATCGCGTCGCCGATTGCGGTGCCGCCTTTGTCCACGCTGTTGGGATTCAGCTCGCTTAATGTCGCTCGGAAAAACGGGTAGTCCGACGTGAGCGGGCATTTCACAACGGCCCGACCAGCAAACGCGATCAATCCGACGCGCTCTCCTTTAAGAGAGTTGAGCAGGCTGGAGACGTCGGCCTTCGCGCGTTCGAGGCGGTTCGGCGGGACGTCTTTGCAGAGCATCGAACGCGAGACGTCGATCATCACGTACAAGTCGCTGCCTTTGACTTTGACTTCTTCGACAACATCGCCCCATTGCGGTCGAGCGAGTGCGGCCAACGAGAAGACCAGGCCCAGTTCCCAGAGAATCAGTTTGGCCCAAAAGCGGCTGGAACTTTCGTGCGGAACGATGCGCGGAGCCATTGCGGCGTCAACGAATGAGGCCACCGCGCGGCGACGCAATGACCGTGCTCGGAGTCCCAGCACGAAGACCAGGATGGTCAGCGGCAGGATGAAATAGAGGAATTCGGGTTGCCTGAAATTCATGTGTCTCGACCTGTTTCTCGCGGCCCAAAAATTATGGCATGGTCCTGAACCGTGTCGCTCCCAGCACACATGCTCCGAGCAACAACGACAGTCCGGGGAGAGCCAGCAGCGTGAAGTACTCATTGTATTCCGTGAAGCGCGTTTCTTCGACTTTCGTTTTTTCCAATTGATCGATCTCAGTGTAAACGGCAGTCAACGCGTCGGTGCCATAGGCGTGCCAGTATTTTCCGTGCGCGGTTGTGGCGATGTCTTTCAGCAATTCTTCGTCGATGGGAAAGCGGCGATTCTGCAACGCGACGTTTCCGAAAATATCGGTGCCGGGAATCGGGACTACGTCGTTTGTTCCGATGCAGATTGTGTACACTTTGATGCCCAGCGCTTCGACGGCTTTTGCGGCTTCGCGCGGATCGGAGCCGAGATTGTTGTCGCCATCGGTGAGGAGAATCAAAATTTTGCTCTTGGCCGTCACTTCCTTCAAGCGATCCGCTCCAGCTAAAAGTCCATCGCCGATGGCGGTTGCCAATTCTTCGCCGTTGAGCGCGGCACCGGTGCGCTTGTCGTAAATGGCTTTGGGAATTTCGAGCGACTTTACGATTTCGGTGAGCGCGCCGTGGTCGAGTGTCAACGGGCAGCGGCTGTCGGCATAACCTCCGAACGCGACCAAACCGATCAAGTCATTCTTGCGGCCTTTCAGTTTCGTTTCAGTCGATCCATTAATAAAGGCGTCAACAACGTGGCGCACGGCGGCGATGCGGCTGGCGGTTTTTTCGCCGATGCTAAAGTCGCGCGCTTCCATTGAACCGGAGACATCGAGCACCATTTCAATTGCGATGCCGTTGGTGCTGGTGCGCGATTCGGAGCGGCCTAATTGCGGGCGGGCGACGGCGATGACCAGCAGTGACAATCCCAGGGCGACAGCAAAGGGGACGAGGCGCTTCAATTTTTGGGCGAGCGTGACGGGTAGCTTTTTCAGATCGGAGACGTTGGAGTACAACGCTGCGGCGCGAGCGCTCGGATGCCAGGCGCGCCACACGGCCCAGACGACCACCGGCAGAAGGATCAGCCAGTGCGGAGAGAAAAAACGAAATCCGTTCATGCGCTTCCAACTCTCAAACAGGAGCCGCCGCCGTATCTGACGGCATGCCGATAAATTCTTTCGCCCGATCAACCGACTCCGCCAACTCACGCGGCCCCGGCCTCATCGCGGCGTATTTGACCATGTCTGCCGCTTCCAAAAACTGTCCCAGCCTCTGCGCTTTGTCGAGCGAGAATGTGCGCCGTGTAGCTGGATCGTGCAGGAATTCTTCAGTCGTTTGCTCGGGCGCGTTGATGCCCGTTTTGCGTTCGATGTAGCGGCGAACAATGCCAGTCAGACGCACATAAAACTCTTTGAATTCTTCGCGCTCGGCGAGCTTTTCGGCAAGCAGTGCATCGAGTTCAGCGCGCGCGATTTCTTCGGGCGTTTTCACGATTTCTGCTGCGATGGCTTCGACGCGTTTGCGTTTCGCGAAATAGAGCGCGGCCCCCGCCCCACCCAACACGACGGCCGCAATTAGTGCGATAACCCATGCCGGGAGCGGTTTGGGTTCGATCGCCATCGGTTCAGTTGTACCGCCGACATCGCTCAAATCAGGCGGCTTGTTCCCGGTTTCGGTCGTGAGGAAGAGTTCGATGGGCGAGCTGAGAATGAACGTGCGCTTTCCCGGTTCCTTCTCTTGTGTGCGCTTGCTGATGTATTCGATTTGCTGGGATCGGATCAATAATTTACCGGCTTGCTCGGCTTCCAATTTGTAGCGATAGCGGCGGACGATTTTGCCTTCTTCCATTTTCTCGGACAACACGTCATAGTCGCGGATCGTGAATTCGGTGACGCCTTTTCCGAATTCGGGGCGCTTGATTTCAACATCAGGTTCGGCGCGGACGGTCAATTCAAGCGCAATCGTATCCGACAACCGCGGGTGCTTCGGAGAGACTCGGACAGTGAGTGTCACGCCGTCTTTTTCAACGGTCTTGACGATGTAGTCGTCATCCAACGTCTTGGGTTTTGCCTCGGGTTTCTTTTCATTGCAACCAGGAAAACAAATAAGGGTACTTAGCACAAGCAACGACATGACAGACCGAGTGGCCCAACCCACAGGGTTGGGTCGCGTAGCGACAAGAAGCTTCTCCCATGCCGCACGAACGACGTGATGCGAGAGTCGAGGGAGAGGCTTCTTGTGCCTGCGGCACCCATCCCGATGGGATGGGCCACCCACGAGCAATTCAGAAAGGAATTTAAAATTCGGTTTCATGTTTTTCAAAGAAGGGTGTGGAATAAACCTCACCGCTGCTGCCGTCGCTCCCTCATTTTGAAAAAGTGCTGCAAGCTGGTCGAATACGGGCGGTCGGTACGGATGTCGAGGCGGTCCACTGATGAGCGGCGCAACGTCGAAGCGAGCTGGCCACCGCGTGCGGCGGCGTTCTTCGCGAACAACTCGCGGACGTTCGGATGGCGTGTGTCCACTTCGACAATTTCGCCGGTCTCGGCATCCTGAAGCGCGACGAATCCGACGTCCGGCAATTCCAATTCGCGCGGGTCGCTGAGTGTGATCGCAACGACATCATGGCGTTTGTTTGCAATGGCCAACGCGCCGGAGCAATCGGGTCCGATGAAATCGCTCATTAAAAAACAGACGCATTTTCGGCGTTGGACACGCCCAACAAATTCGAGCGCTTTGCCGATGTCGGTTGGGGCTTTGACGGGTTCGGCGGCGATCAAATCACGGATCAGGCGCAGCACATTCGAGCGGCCTTTGCGCGGCGGGATGTAGCGAATGACATCGTTGCAGAAAAGAGCCATGCCGACTTTGTCGTGATTTTTCAACGCGCTGAACATCAACACGGCGGCGACTTCGACGGCTGTGTCCATCTTGCTTTTCTTGATTGAACCGAATGCACCGGAGGCAGAAATGTCGATCAGCAACATGACGGTGAGTTCGCGTTCTTCCTGGAATTTCTTGACGTGCGGGATGCCGGTCCGGGCGGTGACGTTCCAATCGATGTTGCGGATTTCGTCGCCAGGCACGTATTCGCGGACGGAATCGAATTCCATGCCGCGGCCTTTGAATGCTGTCAAATATTCACCGGCCAGAATGTCGTTCACCTGACGGTTGGCGACAATCTGAATGCGGCGAACTTCTTTGAGTACTTCGGCAACGTCACGCATAATCGTTCCGTGGAACAACCTTCCCGGGCCGGGCAATTTTGAATTTATTTAAATCGACGGACTGGTAAGGCCGTCCAACTTCGAGTGCTGGGATTACGGGACCGGCACTGAGTCCAACACTTTTTTGACGACGTCTTCGGGCGTTTTGTTTTCGGCTTCCGCTTCATACGTGAGGACGACGCGATGGCGGAGCACGTCGAACGCGATTTCCTTCACGTCCTGGGGCGTCACGTATCCGCGCCGGGACAGGAACGCGTTTGCTCGGGCGGCGAGGCACAGATTGATCGTCGCGCGCGGGGAGGCTCCGTATTCGATCAGGGGCTTGAGTTCCGCCATTTTATAATCCTGCGGGCGGCGCGTGGCGTTGACCAAATCGATGACGTAATCGCGGACTTTGTCGTCCATATAAATGGAGGCGACGGTCTTGCGGATGGCCAGAAGTTTGCCGGGTTCGAGCACCGGTTTCACTTCACGCCTGATTTCTTCAAGTACGTTATCGACGACTTGGCGCTCTTCAGCTTTGCTCGGGTACGTGACGACAACTTTGAGCATGAAGCGATCGACCTGCGCTTCGGGAAGCGGGTACGTGCCTTCTTGCTCGATGGGATTTTGAGTCGCCAGAACTAGGAAAGGTTCTTCGAGCGGGAACGACGTGTCGCCGATGGTGACCTGGTGTTCCTGCATCGCTTCAAGCAGCGCGGATTGGACCTTCGAAGGCGCGCGATTGATTTCGTCGGCGAGAATCAAGTTGGCGAAGATCGGACCTTTTTTGGTCTCGAACGCGCCTTCGCGCGGATTGTAAATCAGCGTTCCGATCAAATCGGCGGGGAGCAGATCGGGGGTGAATTGGATGCGGTTGAATTTGCATTGCATCGCCCCGGCGAGCGCTTTGATGGCGGTCGTTTTTGCCAGGCCCGGGACTCCCTCTAGAAGGACGTGACCGCCAGTCAGCAAGGCGATCAGGAGACGCGAGACCATCACGTCTTGGCCGATCAGTACTTTGCGAACTTCGGTGCGCACCGCTTCGATGTGTTCGAAATCAATGACGACTTGATCTTTAATTTTTTGAACGTCAACGCCTGCCATGGTAATCCCCAACCGGTGTGTAAATAGTTGTTTTAATGGGCGAATGATACCCGCATCGAAATTGATGCGCCAAGACACAACGCGAATAATCTGGCCGCGCGACTTGGATCATCCACCTCTTTAGATGCGCCTATTTTATTTTTCTTCAAACGATTTCAAGCGTAAGTTGCAGATTTTTTTACGTCAAATTCCGGCCAGTTTACGGTAATCGGCGACCATTCGTTCGACGCTGAAAAATGCTTCGACGCGAACTCGTCCGGCCGCCCCCATCGCTCGGCAACGTTCCGGATCGCGGGACAATTTGATCAGCGCAGCGGCGAGGGCATGGACATCCGCGCGCGGGACCACGTGACCGGTGATGCCCTCTTCAACTTGCTCGGATGCGCCACCGTGATCGGTTGCGATCACGGGCAGTCCTGCGGCCATTGCTTCGAGCGAAGCGTTCGGACAGCCTGCGGGTTCGGAGATCATCGCGAAGAGATCGAGGCTGACGAGGAAGGATTTTGAGTCTTGAAACTCGCCGATCCAATCGATGTTCAGGCCTGTGCCTAGATCCTTGAGGGACTGTGCGTACGGCTCGCCCCCGGATTCTGGGCGGCCTGCGATTTTCAAAACATGAGGGGGCAAGTTGGGCGCGGCGATGCGCAGCGCTGCGATGAGTTCCTCGAGTTTTTTCTGGGGCGAAATGCGCGCAGATGTGCCGATGATGAAGCGCGTTTCAGTTCGTTCGTCCTGGGGCAAAGGAGATAGTGGCAGGCCATTGGGGATGACGGTTGGTTTCAGATTCAGCGAGGTTTTCGCGCGTTCTGATTCGCGTTTGTATTTCACCACAATCCCGGCGAGACGCGCGCCGTAATCGGCTCCACAGCGGTACGGTAGGCCTGGCCGCGGACGAGCGAAGTAGGCGTCGAGCGAATCGAAGAACATTTCGCCGGGGCTGACATCGAAAATGGGGATGTCGAAGAGCGCGTCGGCGAGGAGAATTTTGTGTTCGGCGATGACGTTCCAAAAAAGGATTGCGCGCGGCGGATCGGCGTCGATACGTTCGAGAATTTGAGTCACGGCGTCGAGTGGGTCGGCGTAACGCGGTTCGGGGATGAAGACAGGAGCGCCTGCGGAACGGAGCGCACTTAATCCCGGCGTTGGGTTGTCTTCGCGTTCTTGAAGGACGGCGGCGCGGACGGGAATTGATTGGGCTTTCAATCCCAGCAACAACCGCCGGGCGCTGGATTGTGCGCCGCCGGTGGTGAAGTTGTTGGCGATGAGCCAGATGCCTTCGCCGCGACGGGGACCGCGTGTCAATTCGATGGCGCGTGTGAAGAGCGAGGCGTAGCGTTCGGCCATGGAATGGAGCGTGAAACTTGAGCGACTGCGCGGGGGTAATTGAGGCGACTTTTGTTCGGCGATGTCGGCGAGTTTTGACGCGATCAATTCGGGAGAGGCATCGAGTGGGACAATGGTCAGCGCTGGATTTTCTGGGGCGATTTCACGCGTACCCCCTGCATCCGTCGCGACGACGTGGCGACCGGCTGCGAGGGCTTCAAGATGGGCGAGGCTCAGGCCTTCCCATGCGCTGACGGAAACGAGCGCGTCGCTGGCCCAGAGGAGCGGTGCGACGTCTTCGGCGGCTCCGATGATGCGAACGGAATCGGCGAGATCAAGGCGTTCGATTTCAGAGTGCAGAGCAGATTCGCAACGCTTGGCGTCGTCGCTCGTCTTCGATGCTTCGCCTGCGATGATCAATTTTGCGCCGCGATGGATCCCGCGATTCTTGAATTCAGATTGGAGAGCGGCGAGAACGGATGGCAGGCGCTCGAGCCGTTTTTGCGGGCGCGGATTGGCGAGGGAAAGCAGGACAAAATCGCTTGGAGCGAGGTTTAATCTCGCACGTGTCTCGACGCCGCGCCGCATGTTCTCCGGCGACGGTGCGAACGATCCGGCGTCAATACCGTTCCAACATGTTCGGACGGGAGGAGTAACTTTTTGGGCGAGCAAATCCCGTTCGACGGCTTGCGAGCAGGCGACAAGAAGCGTTGCGGCAAGCGGCGTTTCGGGCGTTGAAAAACCGGCGGGCCAGCCTTGTTTGACGTTGTGAATTGTGGCGACGATGGGGAGTTTGGATTCGGCGACAATTGCCATGTCGCTGGCTGAGAGCAAGTGCGCGTGGACCGCGTCGCATCCCAGCGCGATGGCGCGGTTGGCGAATGAGTGGAGGTGTTCAGCACGGTTTGGTCCGGGCGTCAAATCGGTGATTTCGTCGGGCGATTCGTATGCGGCGCGAGTGGGCGATCCCAGGGCGAAGAAGAGTGTGCGAACGCCGTGGCGCGGCAGTTCGCGGGTCAGGTCGAGGGCGATTCGTTCAGCACCTCCTCGCTGGAGGCTGGTCACGACTTCGGCGACGCGCAGGGCTGGGTCGTCGAAGACGTCTAATTGAGGGAGACGTACATAGCGATGGCGCGTGGTCTTCAGTTCGTTTCGAAGAGCGGTGTCGAAATCAGCGCCTACTTCAATCCGCTTTGCGAATTCGTTAGCTGAAGGAGTGGCAAGCAAGACGCTTGCGACGCGTGGTAGTTGATCTTCAAATTTTTCGAGATGCGAGAAGTCGCCACCGGATTCGGCTTGTAGGCGGTTCCAGTCGGCGCAATCGTGCGCGAGTCGGGCTGAGTTCTGGGGCAAAGCTGCGTTTAAGACTGCATTCGAACGCTGCGTTTTGGCTGGGTTTATCACTGAGACTATGCCGAATCCGCAGAGTGGTATTCCTCCCGGGGCGATGTGTGGGCAATGCCAATTTTTCAAGCCGCGCGGAATAGTTCCGGCTCGGATGAACCACGTGAAATCGGATTCGATTTTTTGATTTACAGAATATTCGAGCGTTGCGTCGGTGATATTTTTAAAGCGGCGATTGAGAATTCGAATCGTGCGCCCGGAACGATAGCGCGCGCCGGGAAAGCCGCCGAAGACGACGATTTGAATTCGATCCGCATCGTCGAGTTGAGGCATGAAAGAAGAACTCGCGAGACGTTTCGTAGGACGGGCTTACAGCCCGCCCTTAATATGCGGACGGGTAATCGACGGGAATGGTTCGGACCAGACTGGGCGGAACGGTCGCGGATGTGCCGGCGTTCGAATAAGAGTCGGGATTGGGCGCCACGATCGTATCATCGAAATCATCGTCGACATTTCTGTTGCTGGCGGCGCGCGCGTTACGCGGGGAATTGCTGACGACGTCTACGATTTGAATGTCACGCGGCGGCGAGCCGACGTAAACAAAATGTCCGCGCGGGCCGGGTTGGTATGGAACGCTTTGCGTGATCCAGCCGCTCGGGCCTTGGTAGCGGTAGTGGATCATCGTGCCGGGCGTCAGGAAATTATTGAAGAGATAGAAACCATCGTCGCTGATATTGGAGACAATCTTCCCGTATTGCGCGACACGCCCGCTGACGGGCGGAAGATTGGATGGCGTGGCGCGGTCGGTCAAGGATGCTTCACGTTGCGACGAGGGCTTCTTCGAAAGCAGTCTGTAAATGAGGAATGCGAAACCGGCCACAAACAAAAAGCAGCAGCCGAGGCCTAACACGCCCACGATAATTGCGACCGGGTCTACACCCACACCATTGTCCACGTTAGCTAGTCTCCCAATTCGATGACGATTCGAAACCCATTGTCCGCGTTCCGACTGTGTTCATCGTTGCGATAACGCGATGCGGAGCGGCAGTGCTTTGCGTCTTTTAAAAACGACCCGCCACGCAACACGTAGCGCGGTTTGCCTTCGACCGCTTCAGCGACCGGTGTCGTGTCTGATTTTTCGCGGTACGGATTATACAAGTCCCGGCACCATTGATACACACCACCGCACATGTCGAACAGGCCGAATGCGTTGGGCATTTTTTCGCCGACGGGATGAGTTCCGCCTTCAGCATTTTTCTTAAACCAGGCGATCACTAAGGCGGCCTCGTCGGTGTCACCATTATAGAACCGAGTCTCCGTTTTTGCGCGACACGCGAATTCCCATTGCGACTCGTTCGGGAGCTTAATGCTCTTTCCACTTTTTGTCGAAAGCCAGGTGCAGAACTTGACGGCATCGTGCCACGTGACGAGCACGACGGGATGCGTGTCGGTTTGTTTGAAGCCGGGATTGCGCCACGTGTATTCTTTCTTTTGGACGAGTGCTTTGCCATCGAAACCAAATCCGCCCGACGGACCGGACTCCGCTTCGGTGCGGTATTTTGTTTCGGCGACGAACTGTTTGAATTGGCCGATGGTGATTGGATATTTCGACATCGCAAAACCAGATTTGAGTGTCACGTCATGGAGTAACTCGTCGGCGTTTCGTCCCACTTCAGTCGCGGGTGATCCCTGCTTGAACGTGCCGCCGAAGATGACAACGTATTCCAACTTCACGCCTGACCCAAGTTCGAGCGTTGTGGTGTTTTCGTTTTCCAACGCGTGGGCGAGTGATGCTGAAATGAGCAACGCCATCGCAACCGCATTGAAGCGAACATGAATTTTTGAAATGCCGATTTTCACGCACCCACCGCTTTCGTTCGACTTGCATTCACGCAAGAACACAGAGCAATCGTTCGTACTTTTCATTTTAAGATTTACGAAGTTTATAAAGACTCGGATGAAAATTCAACTGCTTCGATTCATTGAACGATGCGACAGGCCGTGCTCATTTTTTCCAATCTTCGATATTGTCTCCAAAGTCTTTTCCGAGCAACAGCGCAAGGCGGGCGCGGGCGGCGTCTTTGAATAATGGGACGTGTTCGAAGATGTCGAAAAGGTAGTCGCGGTCATCGTGGAGTTTGAGGGTTCTGACGTAGGGCAATGCGTTGGCGATGCCGGGATGGGCGGCGATGGATTTTTGGATTGCTGATTTCAAATTGGGATCGCGCGTTTTTTCCATCGCTTGTGTGATGTGAAAAATGGCTTGTGGAAAAAAGCGGGTGAGGTCGGTGACGGCTTTGGCTCGGTCGCCAGCGGTCACGGCGTCGGAAATGGAATTAATCAGGGCGTCGGCTTTCGCGACAGTCGCGGGAAGGGGTTCGGAAAAACCGGTGGTCGTGGCGGCCATGACGACGGGAAGGTCTTGACTGGGGGCGATGGCGACGCCCATGTCAGCGAGCGGTCGGAAGAAATTGAGCTGCATTTCGGCAGTCGATTGTTGGATTAATTCATGCAATCCTGAGGCGTGGATCATGCGCTTGGCCTCGCCCTCGCTGAATGTGAGCTCGGCTTCTCCGTTTGGTTTTAGCGTGAAATCGAAGCCGGTGCCGACGTCGGTGTTCTCGAGTCGAATCATGAGAAAGTTGTGTGATTCAGTGATCGACAAGTCGGCTTTCAGGATGCGGTCTTCTTTGAATTTCATGCGGTAGTCGCGCGTCTTGCGATTCAATGAATACAGCGCGAGGCACGTTGCGGAATCGAGGTTCAATTGCATTTCGGAGGCGTCGTAGAATTGGCCATTTTTGCTGAGACGACCGTGGACTCTGAATTCGCCGCGCAAGCCGCCTTTGATGTCCTTCTCGACGATGCGGACATCGATGGGCAGATCCTGCGCGTCTCCATCGCGCGGACGGGCGCTTGCGGAGCCTCCGTCTGCGTGAAGCACGAGTTGGAATTCGGGGGCGGCAGCAGCACCGACTCCGCGCGATTGGGCGGCGCTGACGAGAAATTGGACATCGGTGTTGATTTCGGAAACGGGACGGTCGTTCGCGGTGCTGACTCCGGCGTGTTTGGCGGCGATCAAGCCGACGGTACCCCAGTCAATTCCGAGACGCCCATTTTCGATGCGCATCGGAGCCATCCACGCGATCACGTCTTTGGGCGTGAGGACGGGTGTGGTAAGAACGGTTTCGAGTGCGAACGCTCGCGCGGCGAGGACGACGGCGGTGAGCAGGATCGGGGAGAGAGACACGCAGAATCGGCGCTTGGTTCGGGGCATGAAATGGATCCGGGAGAGAGAAAAGCCGACAATATCGTTATCGACTGTAATCAGTGATTGCCTTTGGAAAATGCACCGGGCCGAGTTACTCGATGCTGGTTTTGAATAAAAGCGCGGCTCCGATCAAGAGCGCGACTTCGAGTACCGCGATGGATTTTGTGGTGATGCTGATATCGGAAAGGAACATCAACGAGGTCAGACGCCACGTGCAGATTCCACCGTAGAGGCAGAGCGAGAAAAGAATGCCGGCGCTGCGATAGGCGGGTTTGAGTGCACAGAGGGCGTAGAAAATGGCGAAGCCGATTTCCATGCCGCCGTACACGGCGAGGTACTCGCAGCGTCCATTATTGTCGAGCTTGAGGAATCCTTGGGCGGCGGTGATTTTATCGAGATTGAGTGTGCAGAGTAGGCCGAAGACAAGGTAGATTATTGCGTTGAGCCATAGGTAGACGATGGACATTGGGTGATGCTCCGGAAATGCCGCTTACTGACGAGCGCGGCTCGTGGTGACGTGCCCGTTGTCGTAAATTTACGCGAACGGGTTTTCGTAGCTCATGCGTTCGATCATTTCGGCGGCGGTGCGACCGATGGGACCATGTGGATCAAGAGTTCGGGCACGTTCGAAATCGGCTCGTGCGCCTTTGCGGTCGCCCCGGCGCAAGCGACGCTCGCCGCGCAACAACGGCGGGATCGGGTCTCCGGGCTGAAGGTGTGCGAGGACAGTGGCGACGCGTTCGGATTCGAGCGATTTTTTCTGATGATTAAAAAGCGCAAGAAGATTGTTGCACATCCGGCCCAGGATTTCGCGAGGCGTGACCGGGCGGAGATGCTCTTCTGGAAGAAATGGCTGGCCCATGGATT